>WNFY01000295.1_pt1 | contig 42450 bp, 42 predicted proteins | sample 5400091 | NCBI WGS metagenome assembly WNFY01 (sample SAMN13153364, study PRJNA577476) | soil metagenome | isolation source: 60 cm soil or saprolite under grassland replicate 1 | place: USA:California | collected 2016-06-15 | reverse complement strand
GGGCTGGGGTGCGGCCGTGGTTGGTTTCGACCTTGCCGATGCCGGCCAGCAGCTGCCAGGTGAGTGCGGGGCAGGTGTGGGCGGCCTGGATGTACAGGCCCAGATACCCCGACGGAATATCCGCCAGCGCGAAGGCACTGGCCTTGGCGACAGCCGGCACCGAACGGGCGCTGGGCTTGGAGCGCGGCGTGGCCAGGGTCTGGTGGATCACGCGGCTGACGGCGGTCCCCACCCTGGCCAGGGGGAAGCCCGGCGAGGCGCGGTCGGTCAGCAGGGCAAGCACGAGCAGCGCGGCGATCGCACCGGTGAACTTGAGCTTTGCCCTCGGCGTCACGGCACCTTCCAGCCACTGCCGGCACGCTTGACGGTGACGAAGGCGGTCGGCACGTTCGTCTCGCTGACCTGCGCCATCACCAGGACCTTGGTGGTGCTCCCGTTGACTCGCTGCTGCTGGAGCGCCTGGACGCGGTCCGGCGAGATCCGAAGCCGGTTGGCGTACCAGGCCACGGCCGCGCTCTGTGGGTCCTTGGCCGGGCGGGCCAGGGCGACCGACGCCAGGGAGGTCTCGCGGGAGGCCCCCGCGGTCTTGGCGGCGCTGGTCGCCTTGCCACCGGCCGCCGGTCTGGCAACGGCGGCGGGGACGGCGGAGTTCAGCGGGCGTGGAGGCGTGGCCGGGCCGTCGGCGTGGGCGTAGAGCGCGCTGACCGCTCCGACCAGGAGCAGGGACAGCACGGCGGTAGCTGCCAGTCGCCGGCCGGTCCGTGTCTGGAGCAGGCGGAGCGGGATGCGCCCGAGGCTCACGACAGCCCGAACGGCGGCGTCGGACGGCGGTGCGGACCACCGGCCCGGGGCGGCCGCGCCCATCGGCTTGGTGTCGCGAACAGCGGTTGCCTCAGCGTTCATTCGTTCAGCTCCTCGGTATCAGCGTGCCGGCGCCCGGTCAGGCGCGTCGGCGGCGGTAGGCGCGCCGCACGAGCAGCGCGGCTGTGGCGACTGGCCAGATCGAGCCGGCGAGCAGCAGCCCGAGGTACTCGTCACTGCGGTGGAGCGCCTCGGCGAGCCGCATGACGGCGAACGACCCGAGCGAGGTCAGTGCCAGCAGCACCACGCACGCGAGCACAGGCAGCAGCCAGTAGCGCACCAGCGCACCCCGGCGCCGCGGCCCCTCCACCGCGAACGGCAGCGCGAGCAGCCCGGCGAGGCAGAGCACGAACAGCAGCGCCTGGGCGCAGGTCGCCAGCATCGCCAGCACCCCGAGCGCCACCGCGAACGGCAGCACGTAGCCGAGCGCCGAGGTCGTGATGAACGCCCGTTCGGGTCCGTGCCGCCCGATCGTCCAGTCGTTGACGCTGCTGATGCTGTGGCGCAGGACGTCGAGCACGCCCGCCTTCTTGCCAGGGGCCGCGTCGGTGAGCACCCCGCTGCCGGTCTGCACTCGCGACAGCGGGTTGGCCACGAACGAGGTCCAGTACTGCGTGGACAGTTCCTGGAGCGCCTGCTGAGGCGAGGAGGTCGACTTGAGGCGCTGGCTCGGCGCGGCGGTGGCGACCACGTCGAGCATCATGTTGGGGATCGCCACGCCGGGAACCGCCGCGGCCCGTGCGGTCGCCTGCGGTTTGGTGATCAGCACCGTGCTGGCCAGGACGAGCAGCAGCGCCAGCGCCCAGGTGCGCCGGGAGGGCCGCAGCATCACCCCGTAGGCGATCAGTGCCACGACCACGATCTCGGTCGCGCCCTCGAGCACGAGCCGGTGATCGGCGCGCCACGAGGTGACCGAGGCGGCGGTCCGGGTGCCCACCAGGAAGTCGAACAGGTTCAGCCGGTAGACGTCCCGCTGCCGCTCGATCGACGCCTTGGCCAGCCATGCCGTGCCGTGCATGAGCTGGCGCGAGTACAGGTTGAGGATGCCGTGGCCCTGCACGTCGATCGCCTCACGCTGGTATTCCCAGGGTGCCGACGACGGGGCCGTCGGGTCGTTCGGCCGATGCGGGTTCGCGATCGCCACCACCCCGAGCAGCACGACGGCCAGCACCAGGTAGCGGATCAGGATCGAACGGACCTGGCCGGCGACGGTTCGCTCGCGCGCCGGTCGGGTCCAGATCCTGTTCGCCGCCGACGGAAGCCCGGTGCGGCGGCGCTCGGTGGTGCTGTTCACGGCTTCCCCTTCGCGTGAACCCGGCGACCAGCTGGACTCTACTCGAACATTTGTTCGACCAAACATATGTTCGACCAACCACGGTGCACAGTCAAGTTCTTCGCGAAGATCCACGTCGCGGCCGGGCCTATCCCCCTTGCGCCAGTGAAATGGGCGAAGCGGCAGGACCCTGGCGAATATGGCGACAGAGCCCGAAGGCTGTACTTCGCGCGGTCCGAACGCTCAGATCGAGCGCCGGCGAGGGACCCCCGCACGCGGGGTGCGCATCGACTCGTAGGGCTGCGGCGGCGTCACCAGCGCCTCCTCCAGGAGTCGGTAGAACAGCAGGCCGCGGTACCTGGCGGAGCGCCGGTTGAACCGGAAGGTGAACTCGTCGAGGTACCAGTCGAGCAGCTCGCGGCCGGTGGAGCCCTGGTGGGTGCGCTGCAACCAGTCGGCCAGCCGCCGCTCCACCATCCCGAGGTGGGCGAACGGGCGGGAGGCGATCCCCGCGAGCACGATGCCCTGGGCGCTGGCGGGGCGGCAGCCGAGGCGGGCCAGGGCGGCGGGGTTGCGCAGGCGGTCGGGCACCACCGTGGTGCCTGGCTCGACGGCCCAGGCGACGAAGCGCATCAGGCTCGCGTCGGCCGGGGAGGCGAGCGGCTGCATCCGCACGCGACCGGGTTCCTGGCCGCGGTCCTCCACGGCGATGGCGATCACCGTGCGGTCGGCGCCGGCGGGCAGGAAGGTCCGCCCGACCTCGACCACGCCCTCCAGCCGCGGGCGACCGGAGCGGACCATCGCCCGCCGCAGCTTGTGGAGCATCGACCAGGCGGTCTCGTAGCTGCCGAGGCGCAGCTCGCGTTGCAGGCGGCGTGCGGAGATGCCCTCCTCGGCGGTGCTGACGTGCCACGCGGCCGCGAACCAGACCGGCAGGGGCGTGCGCGTCCCCTGGAACAGCGTGCCCGCCGTGACCGTGGTCCCCTGCCCGCAGGAGCGGCACACCAGCCGTCGCCTCGACCCCCGCCAGGGTGCGCCGCCGCGCCCGCAACGCGCGCAGACGAAGCCGTCGGGCCAGCTCAGGCGCTCCAGGTAGGCGAGGCAGGCAGCCTCGTCGGGGAAGAACGCCAGGAACTCCTCCCAGCTCCGCGGATAGTCCCACCCGGCGATCGGGTTCCCTGGCGCACGCTGGATCGGTATGGACGGCGGCACCCGCCGATCTTCCCCCACCCCCGCGACAGCCAGCGCCCGCCGAGGCTGCAACGAGGCCCAGCCTCTGGAGCGGCTTGCCGGTCTCCAGGAGCGTCCTGAGGCCGGGTGCTACAGACCGCCGACGTGGGTGACCGGCCACACCTTGACGAACGCGCGCCCGACCAGCGCCGAGCGGGGAACCTGGCCGAAGTACCGGGAGTCGGCGGAGTCCTCCCGGTTGTCGCCCATCATCCAGTAGTGCCCGGGCTGGACCCTGATCGGGCCGAAGTCCGAGGTGAAGGTGCGCGGGGGAAGGTAGGACTCGACCACCGGGCGGCCGTTGCGCCAGAGCCTCCCGTTGCGGCCCTCGACGATGTCGCCCGGCAGGCCGACCACCCGCTTGATCAGGTCCTCGCTGCCAGGAGGGGTGCCGCCCAGGCCCTGGGCGACCGCGCGCCGCACCCAGGACATCGGGCCCTGGTCGGCCGGCGGCTTGTCGGCCGTCTCGCGGACGAACACCACCACCTGGCCGTGCTGCGGCTCGCCGAGCCGGTAGGCCATGCGGTTGACCACCACCCTGTCCCCGACGTCGAGGGTCGGCTCCATCGACCGGGAGGGGATGAAGAACGCCTGCACCAGGAAGCCCTTGACCAGCACGGCGAGCACGAACGCCGTCAGCACCAGCACGGGCAGCTCGGCGGACAGCCGTGACTGGCGGCGACGGGCGTGCCGGCCGTGATAGCGCTGCATCCGGGTCGGCTGGACCCGATCGCTGGCGTTCAAGGTCGCAGGCTCCAGCCCGTGGTCATGCCTCCTCATCAGATGTCGCCGGCCCGCATTCGACAAGGGGAAAGGGCCCGGCAACGAATACCACTCTAACGCTTCAGACGTCGAAACCCCGCAGAGCCGTACGGCCGGCGAAGTGGTCTAGGCCAATATCTCGGCATGCCTTGCTCCAGGTGGGGTGGCACCCCGGCCGACGCTGTGTAGAGTAAGGCGACTTGGTTCCGACTCGAGGTGGGGGCCGTGACCTTCACCGACGCCGAGGTGCTGGTGTGCGCTGACAAATGGATGGACGAGATCGTATCTTGGTCGCTGCAGCGACGAATCCCAATCCTTTCGTCAGCGAAATCCCCTCTTTGACTTCTGATTCCGTCGTAGTAGCGTGCGCCTGTCTGGCGGTCATGGCAGGGAGGGTCACATGGGGCAGACCGAGGTAGCGCCGAGTGTCCCGACGAGCCCCGCGGCCTCGGGGACACTCCCTGCGATCGAGCTGATTGGCGTGAACAAGGAGTTCCTCTCCGCGACCGCCAGCGTGGTGGCTGTCGAGGACGTGGACCTCCAGGTCGCGGCCGGCGAGTTCTTCTCGCTGCTCGGCCCCTCCGGGTGCGGCAAGACCACGACGCTGCGGATGCTGGCCGGTTTCGAGGAGCCGAGCAACGGCCGCATCCTCCTGTACGGCAAGGACATGGTCGGCGTGCCGCCCTACCGGCGCGACGTCAACATGGTCTTCCAGCACTACGCCCTGTTCCCCCATATGAACGTGTACGACAACATCGCCTTCGGCCTGCGACACAAGAAGGTCGCCAAGGACGAGATCCGGCGGAGAGTCGCCGATGCGCTTCGGCTCGTCGAGCTGGAGGGTAGGGACCAGCGGCGGCCACGGCAGCTCTCCGGCGGCCAGCAGCAGCGGGTCGCGCTGGCCAGGGCGCTGGTGAACGAGCCGCGGGCGCTGCTGCTCGACGAGCCGCTCGGGGCGCTGGACCTCAAGCTGCGCCGTGCCATGCAGCTCGAGCTCAAGCGCATCCAGCGCGAGGTCGGCATCACCTTTGTCTACGTGACCCACGACCAGGAGGAGGCGCTGACCATGTCGGACCGGCTGGCGGTGATGAATGCCGGCCGGATCGAGCAGCTCGGTACCCCGAAGGACCTGTACGAGCGGCCGGCGACCCGCTTCGTGGCGGACTTCCTCGGCACCTCGAACATCCTCGCCGGCCGGCTCCAGCCGGCCGGCGACGGTTGGGCGCTGGCCGGGCTGGGCGCGGGCGAGCGCGTGCTGATGCGCGGCACCGACGGCCTCCATGCGGGCCAGGAGGTCGAGATCGTGGTGCGCCCGGAGAAGATGGCTCTGCACGCGGCGGGCGACCCGCCGCCGGACGGGCAGTGTGCGCTGCGCTGCACCGTCGCCGAGATGGTCTACCTCGGCACCTCGACCAGCTACAGCGTCGTCACCGACGGCGGCGCCCAGGTATCGGTCTACCGGCAGAATGCCGCCACCGTGCCGGGCGAGGAAGTCGCTGTCGGCCAGGTGGGATGGCTGTCGTGGCCGTCGGAGCACTCCTACGTGCTCGGCTCGGCCTCGGCCAAAGAGGAGGCAGGATCGTGAGTCAGAACGAACGCCCGATGATCGACCCCGCGCTGCTGCGAGGGCTCACCATGCCCCGGATGAGCCGGCGCGCGGCGCTGCGCGGCGCCGGGCTCGTGGGCATCTCCGCGGCCCTGGCGGCCTGCGGCGTCAGCGGCACCAGCAAGACCGCCCCTCCCCCAGACGAGGTCAAGGCGTTCTGGGACAAGCAGACCAAGGCGAATGCTCTGAACTTCGCCAACTGGCCGGCGTACATCGACACCGACCCGGTCAACGGCAAGACCACGCTCCAGCGGTTTACCGATGCGACCGGCATCAAGGTGAATTACAAAGAAGTAATTCAGGACAACGACTCGTTCCTCGGCAAGATCACCCCGTCGCTGCGGGCCGGCCAGGACACGGGTTGGGACCTGATGGTGATCACCAATGGCGGCTCGATCGAGAAGCTCATCCGCCAGAACTTCCTCCAGGCGCTGGACACCGCCCGGCTGCCCAACTTCAATCAGTACGCCTCCGCGCAGTTCAAGAACCCGAGCTACGACCCGGGCAACAAGCACAGCATCGCCTGGCAGTCGGGCATCACCGCGATCGGCTACAACCCCAAGCTCACCGGCCGCGAGATCACCAGCTTCGACGACCTCTTCGACCCCAAGTTCAAGGGCAGGGTGGGCATGTTCGGCGACAACGTCGACCTGCCGAACTTCACCATGGTGGGGCTGGGCATCAAGCCGGAGACCTCCACCGAGGCCGACTGGCGGCGCGCCGCGGACAAGCTCAAGCAGCAGCGCGACAGCGGGATCCTCCGCAAGTACATCGACAACGCCGGGGAGATCCAGGGGCTGGAGTCCGGCGACCTGTGGATCTCGATGGCCTACTCCGGCGACATCTTCCAGATCAACGGGGAGCTGGAGAAGGCCGGCAAGGCCGGGTCGATCAAGTTCGTGATCCCCGAGCAGGGCGGGATGCTGTGGACCGACAACATGTGCATCCCACTGAAGGCCCAGCACCCGCTGGACGCGCTCACCTACATGGACTTCGTCTACAAGCCGGACATCGCGGCACAGCTCGCCGCCTTCATCGAGTACATCACGCCCGTCCAGGACGGCGCCAAGCAGGCGATGGAGTCGGAGATTCCCTCGGCGAAGGGAGACCAGAAGTCCACGCTGGAGGCGGCGGTCAAGGACCCGCTGATCTTCCCCACCGCTCAGGACCTCTCCAACACCCACCGCTACCGGGTGCTGACGGTCGCCGAGGAGAAGGTTTGGAACAGCATCTTCGAGCCGATCGTCCAGTCGTAGCGGTGGCGTGATGAGCGCGCTGGGCGCACGGCGGCGGTTCCGGCTCGCGCCGTACCTGCTGGCGCTGCCGGGCATCGTCTGGCTGGCGGTGTTCTTCGTCGTGCCGATCGTGATGACGCTGTCGATCTCGCTCCAGACCGGCAACGTCGAGCAGGGCTTCCGGTTCACCTGGCATTTCGCCAACTACTCGGACGCCATGCACCTGTACCACGTGCAGTTCGTGCGCTCGCTCGTCTACGGGATCATCGTCACCGCGACGACCTTCGTGCTCGGGTACCCGATGGCCTACTGGATCGCCTTCCACGGTGGGCGGCGCAAGTCGTTCTACCTGTTCCTGCTGCTGCTGCCGTTCTTCGTGTCGTTCGTGATCCGCACCGTGGCCTGGCAGTTCATCCTCTCCGACAACGGCATCCTGCTGGGGCCGCTGAAGAACCTGCACCTGCTCCCATCGGGGTTCCACGTGCTGGCGACGTCGCTGGCGGTGATCGGCGGGCTCACCTACAACTTTCTGCCCTTCATGGTGCTGCCGCTGTTCGTCTCGCTGGAGCGCATCGACCCCGAGCTGGTCGAGGCGGCCAACGACCTGTACGCCAACCGCATCCGCGCGTTCCTGCGGGTGGTGTTCCCGCTATCGATCCCGGGGGTGTTCGCCGGCGTGCTGCTGACCTTCGTCCCGGCGGCGGCGGACTACGTCAGCGCGAGCATCCTCGGCGGGACCAGGACGACCATGATCGGCAACGTCATCCAGACGCTCTACCTGACCAACAACGACTACCCGCTGGCCTCGGCGCTGTCGTTCGTCCTCATGGCGGTGCTGATCGTCGGGGTGATCATCTACGCGAGGGTGCTCGGGACCGAGCGCGTCTACGAGGTGGCGAGCGGATGAGCGGACGGAGGGGTCCGGGGAACCCCAAGGGGGTGCCCCGGTGAGTCAAGCGGTGGCCCGGCCGATGGAGCGGCCGGCCGCTTCCGAGCGGGCGAGCCCGGGGCCGCGGCGCCGGGGACAGAGCCGGGCGATCGCGCGCCTGCTGGGCGCCTATACCTGGTTCATGATCTTCTACCTGACGGCGCCGATCCTGGTGATGATCGCGTTCGGCTTCAACGACACCCACTCGCGGGTCAACCTGCGCTGGCAGGGCTTCACCTTCAAGTGGTACGGGAAGCTGTTCGACATCCCCGACCTGTCCCAGGCGCTGCGCAACTCGCTGCTGATCGCCCTGTTCACCACCATCATCTCGACGGTGCTGGGCACGATGATGGGACTGGCGCTCGGCCGCTACCGATTCCGCGGGCAGGGCGCGACCGACCTGCTGATGTTCGCCAACATCGCCGCGCCGGAGCTGGTGCTCGGCGCCTCGCTGCTGTCGCTGTTCATCACCGTGCAGTTCCAGCGCGGCTTCCTCACCATCCTGCTGGCGCACGTGATGTTCACCATCGCCTACGTCGCGGTCACCGTGCGGGCGCGCCTGGCCGGCTTCGATCGGACGCTGGAGGAGGCGGCTCAGGACCTCGGCGCCGATCCGTGGTCGACCTTCCGCAAGGTGACCCTGCCCCTGATCTTCCCGGGGATCCTGGCCGGCGCGCTGCTGTCGTTCGCGCTGTCGATCGACGACTTCGTGATCACCAACTTCAACTCCGGCCAGACCCAGACCTTCCCGATCTGGGTGTTCGGGGCCACCAGGGTGGGCGTGCCGCCGCAGGTGAACGTCATGGGCACGCTGATCTTCCTCGGCGGCGTGACCCTGGCGGTGATCCAGGCCGTCGCCGCCCGCCGGCGCAAGCTCGACTAGCGCGCCGGTCATGGTATCGGCGCCGGACCCCGTCACGGCGCGGGAAAGGAGGCGGTGACAGTCCGCGCCGTGGAGACGTGACCGACGCTCTAAGGAGGCAATCCCATGCGAACGCTGCAGAACTTCATCGGCGGCGAATACCGGGACGCGGCCGACGGGCGCACCGTGGCGCTGGTCGACCCGACCAGCGGCCAGGCGTTCGCCGAGTCGCCGGTCTCCGGCGAGGCCGACGTGGACGCCGCCTGCAAGGCTGCCGCGCGCGGCTTCGAGACCTGGCGCGACGCCACCCCGTCGGAGCGGAGCCGGGCGCTGTTGCGCATCGCCGACGCCATGGAGGAGCGCGCGGAGGAGCTGGTCCGGCTGGAGTGCCAGAACACCGGCAAGCCATTCCAGCTCACCATGGACGAGGAGGTGCCGCCGGCGCTCGACCAGATCCGCTTCTTCGCGGGCGCGGCGCGGCTGCTGAGCGGGCTGTCCACCGGCGAGTACATGGCCGGCCACACCTCGATGATCCGGCGCGAGCCGATCGGCGTCTGCGCCCAGGTCACCCCCTGGAACTACCCGTTCATGATGGCGGTGTGGAAGTGGGCGCCGGCGATCGCCGCGGGCAACGCGGTGGTGCTCAAGCCCTCGGACACCACCCCGGTGACGACCGTGTGGATGGCCGAGCTGATGAGCGAGTTCCTGCCCCCGGGCGTCATCAACGTGATCTGCGGCGACCGCGACACCGGCGCCGCGCTGGTGCGCCACCGGATCCCGGCGATGACCAGCATCACCGGCAGCGTGCGCGCCGGCATGGAGGTCGCCCGGTCGGCCGCGGACGACCTCAAGCGGGTGCACCTCGAGCTCGGCGGCAAGGCGCCGGTGATCGTCTTCGACGACGCGGACGCGGCGGCGGCCGCCGAGGCGATCGCGGGCGCCGGCTACTTCAACGCCGGCCAGGACTGCACCGCGGCGAGCCGCGTGCTCGCCGGCGGCCGCGTCTACGACGACTTCGTCGCCGCCCTGGTCGAGCAGGCAAAGGGCACCACCACCGGCGGGCCCGACGAGGAGGCCGACTACGGTCCGCTGAACAACGCCAACCAGCTCAATCGCGTCCGGGGCTTCCTGGAGCGCGCTCCCGACCGCGCCGAGGTGCTCGCCGGCGGCCATGCCATCGCGGCCCGGAGCGGCTACTTCCACGAGCCGACCGTGGTCGCCGGCCTGGAGCAGAGCGACGAGATGATCCAGCAGGAGGTCTTCGGGCCCGTCATCACGGTGCAGCGCTTCGACGACGAGGAGAAGGCGCTGGCCTGGGCCAACGACGTGGAGTACGGGCTCGCCTCCAGCGTCTGGACCCGCGACCACGGCCGCGCCATGCGCATGGCCAGGCGGCTGGACTTCGGGTGCGTGTGGATCAACACGCACATCCCGCTGGTCGCCGAGATGCCGCACGGAGGCTTCAAGCACTCCGGCTACGGCAAGGACCTCTCCATGTACGGCTTCGAGGACTACACGCGCATCAAGCACGTGATGTCCAACATCGAGGAGTAGCACGGGAGGCAGGTCGGCTCGCGCCGCGCCGCGGCCGGCGGCTCGCGGCCGGGGCGGCTCAGTTCGCCGCAGGTGAGCTGGTGGACGTGGTCGTGTCGGTGGTGGCCGCCGTCGTGGCCGGCGCGGTCGTCGCCGGTTCCGTTGTCGTCGGTGGATCGGTGGTGGTGGTGGGCGGCTCGGTGGTGGTGGGCGGCTCGGTCGTCGCCGGCGGGCTGGTGGTCGCGGTCGTGTCGGTGGTGGCCGGCGGCTGCGTGGTCGGGGGCGAGGTCGTGGCGGTCGGCTGCGTCGTCGGCGTGGGCGTGCCGCCGCCCGTGCTGCCCCCGGTTCCGCCGGTGCCGCCCGAGCCGCCCGGGGCGACGACCAGCAGCGGAGCGCCCCCGCTGGAGGACGAGGTCCCGCTGATCAGGTCGCCGACGCCGGAGGCGATCGGGATGATCATGTTCGGCCCGGGCGGGGCGGCCACAGCGCCGCCCTTGCCCGACCCCGCCCCAGGGGGGTCACCCGGCTGCGGGGTCGCCGGGATCGTGCTCGAGGGCGGGATGCCGGCCCCGCCGCTCTCGGCCGCGCCGGCGATGTTGCGGCAGCCCGTCGAGCGGCAGCCGCCGCCGTCGCTGAGCGTCACGCCCACGATCAGCGCCGCGGTGGCCGCCAGGATCAATAGCAGGCCGTTCACACGCTGCCTCGCCGCCGGGCCCATGCGTCGCGACCACAGCCCGCGGCGCCGCCGCGCCGCCCCCACCCGCCGCACAGCCACCCTGGCCGCGGGCACGCCGACCACGGCCTGCGTCGCCCCGGCCCCCGCCGCCGCGCCGCCCTGACCCGCCGTGGGCGTGGCCAACCGGACCCAGGAGATCGCCGGCGGCACCGCCGCCGCGCCGCTGGCCTCGTGACGGGCTCGCAGTCTGGCGGGGGTGGCCGCGAAGACCGCGCTCACATCGAGCGGCGCGGCGGTGTCCGCATCGGCCCCGAGCGGCGGGGCGGTCAGCGAGTCGGACTTGGACCCGCGGGCGCCGTTCCGCGATCCCGCCAGTTCGTCGAGCGAGGCGGAGAGCTCCTCGCCGGTGAATGGCCGGTGCAGGGTGCCGATGCGGCCGTGGTCGGTGGGCAGGCCGCTGGAGTCCTCGTCAGGGTCGAGCAGCGCCAGCACCGGCCCCTGATACCGCTGCCGGAGCTGCCGGTAGACGACCGCGCGCGCCGTCTTCGGGTAGTCGAGCACCACCATGCGGGTCGGCGGCCGCAGCCAGTCGGGCACGTCGGCGGGCGACGAGAAGCGTGTCAGCGGCTGGCCACGACCGACGAGCTGTCCAGCGATCGAGGCGAGCCCCTGATCTCGTGAGAGCATGATCACGCGTCCGGCGATCACGGCTCCTCCGTCCTGCCGGCCCGGCTCGAGGCAGCCCTAGCTCCTCAGCGAGTACCCGGGCAAGTGCGCCTTGGAGCCACGGTCGCACATGCGACGCAGCACAACATCCTGCATTCTGCGTAATCCAGGGCGATCGGCCGGAGCGAAGCGAAGGCTACTTCGCGTAGCTGTGCAACCCCACGATCCAGGTGTTCACCACGTAGAAGTTGAACAGCATCGCGCCGAACCCGACGATGCTGATCCAGGCGGCGCGGCGCCCCCGCCATCCCGCCGTGGCGCGGGCGTGCAGGTAGGCGGCGAACACCACCCAGACGATGAACGACCAGGTCTCCTTGGGGTCCCAGCCCCAGTAGCGGCCCCAGGCGGACTGGGCCCAGATCGCGCCGGCGATGATCGCGAACGTCCAGATCGGGAAGCCGAACGCGGCCGTGCGGTAGGCGAGCATGTCCAGCGTCCGGGAGGCGGGCAGCAGCGCCAGCAGCCGGGTGATCCGCAGCGCGCCGGCGCGGGAGGTCCCGGCGGCGGCCTCGGCGTCGGCGGTCGCCGGCGCCTCGGGAGCGGCCTCCTCCTCTTCGACGTAGGCGGCCAGGGTCTCGCGCAGTTCCACCCGATCGGCCGTGCGCGCGCCACCGGCGACCAGCGGTGGGGCCGGCGTCGCGGTGCGCCGCTCGTACCGTTCCTTGGCCAGGTAGAGGATGCTGAAGATGCCCGCAAGGCAGAGGATCGACGAGCCGGTGATGGCGGCGGCCACGTGGATCTTGATCCAGCCGGAGTTCAGCGCGGGGACCAGCGGCCCGGCGGGCACGCGCAGGGCGACGCCGCCGATCGCGATCGCCAGCACCGCTGGCAGCAGGATGAACATGCCGAGCGGCCGCACCTCCGGTCGCCGGGCGACCCACACCAGGTAGGCGGTGACCGTGACGACCCCGACCATGATGGAGTACTCGTACATGTTGCCCCACGGCACCCGGTGGGTGGCCAGCCCGCGGGTCACCGCGGCGGCCACGTTGGCGCCGAGCCCGGCGACGGTCACCGCCACGGCGGCGCGCCCCACCCAGGCCACGCGGTAGGCGAACTCGAATCCAGACAGCGCCGCCGCGGCCGCGTACGCCACCACCGCCAGCCACACCAGGGTCTCTGACAGGTTGGCCAGGTCTGCCGACGGCATGCGACTCCTCCTCCGTCCTGCGATCAGGGTGTGACCAGGTGAACGGTCACCGGTGCTCTCTCTGCCAATCGGGGGGCTCCGCTATGCTGCGCCCCCCGAACCCCCTAGAGGTTAGCCCCCACCTCGGGCGAGGGCGAGCCGAGAAGGCCCAGCTCAACGTCGCGCGCCAACTCCTTGAACTCATCGACGAAGGCCATCTTGCCCTGGAGGGCGAGCCCGGCAAGCTCGACCCGGACGCCGCCCTCGCCCGCCGGGCTCGCACGCAGCCAGACCCGCCGCCTGGTCACGTACAGCGAGGGGATCAGGCCGGCCAGGATGAGCCCGGCCGCCACCGCCACGATCGGCACGCCAGGGTCGCTGGCCAGGGTCAGGACCGTGTACTGCTTGAGGCTGGGGAACTCCACCTGCAGCCCGTCCGGGAACTTGCCCGACTTACCGAGCGGCAGGATCAGCGGGTTGCCGGCCGCGCTGAGCCCGGAGAAGTCCAGCGTGAACACGCTGTGGGCCTGCGAGGCGTTCAGGTCGCCCTTGAAGGGCAGCACCACCAGGACCGGGTTGACCAGGCGCGGGTCGTTGTAGATCTGCTCCTGCCCATTCTGCAGCCGCACCTGCCGCAGTCCGGTGAACATCACCAGCTGGAGGCCGACCTGCGGCTTCAGCGACGGCAGCCGGATGGCGCCGTTGGAGACCTCGGAGCTGGGCTCTCGGCTGGCCAGCACCGGGCCGTCCTGGAGCACCTCGCCCGACGAGGACTGGACCCGGACCACCGGCGCGTAGCCGTAGTCCGACTGGAAGACGCGCACGCCGTCCACGGTCATCGGCCGGTTCACGGTGACCTGCTGGGCCTGGGTGGGGCGGCCGTCGGCGTCGAGCGCGGTGAGCCGCGACGCGTACAGCTTGGGCGTGAGGTTGTCGTAGAAGGTGTTGGTGAAGTCGTCCAGCCGCAGGCTGAACTGGGGCAGGTTGCCGGGGGTGAAGAAGCGCCCGGGCGTGAAGGCGTCGTAGTTGATCCGCGCGTCGGCCCAGGTGTCGCCCTCGACGATCGTGGCCTGCCCGCGGTAGCCGAACCCCTTGCCGTAGGCGAGCCCCAGCAGCAGCAGCAGGAACGAGACGTGGAACACCAGGCTCCCGGCCTCGCGCAGGTAGCCCTTTTCCGCGGACAGCTCGCCGGAGCCGTGGCCGGCGACGCGGAAGCGGCGGTGCCGCAGGACCCGGCGGACGACCTCCGAGGCCTGCTCGGGCGAGGCCGCCGCCTGGAAGCTCGCGTAGTTGCGGTAGTGGTCCAGGCGCGGCCGCGGCTGGTGGGGTCGGGCGCGCACCAGCCGCAGGTAGGCGGTCAGCCGCGGCACCAGGCAGGCGGTCAGCGCCGTCAGCAGCGCCAGGTAGATGGCCATGAACCAGGGCGCGCCGAAGACGTCGAACACGCCCAGCCGGTCCAGGATCGGGGCCAGGCCGGGATGCTGGTCGAAGTACTGCTGGACCCGCTGCGGCGAGATGTTCTGCTGCGGGAACAGGCTCCCGAAGATGGCGGCGACGCCCAGCGCCAGCAGCAGGATCAGCGCGGTCCGCATGGAGCGGAACTCGCGCCACCCCTGGCGAAGCGACTCCGTGCGGGTCGGCTCCACCCTATCCATGGCACAGGCGCTCTTGGGGGGCCGTGGGGGGAGCGAGCTCCCCCCACATGGATCGGGGGCCGCTTGGAGAGCCGCCGCCGCTGACCATTAAGGCATCCCCTTCACAATGGCAGGTTCACGGATCCGGCCCAGACTCTGAGCTGGTTGAGCAGGCTATCCCACAGGCCGGTCACCAGCAGCAGGCCGATGAGCACCAGCATTCCCCCGCCGGCCAGCTCGAACAACCGGAACCGCTGCCGCAGCGCGGGGAAGCGGCCGACCGCCCCACGGAACCCCAGGGCGGCGATCAGGAACGGGATGCCAAGGCCCAGCGAGTAGGCGAACAGCAGGATCGCGCCACGCCCCACGCCGCCACCGCCGACCGCGGCCAGGCCGAGTACGGCGCCGAGCGTCGGCCCGATACACGGCGTCCACCCGAGCCCGAACACCATCCCAAGCGGCAGCGCGCCCGCCAGCCCGCCGGGGACCCGGTCGGCCCGGAACCGCCGCTCCTTGTAGAGGAAGGCGGGCTTGAGCACCCCGGCAAGGACCAGGCCCATGACGATCACCACCAGCCCAGCCACCCGGGTGATCAGCCCCCGGTTGGTCAACAGCCAGGAGGTCAGCGCGCCAAGGGTGGCGCCCAGCGCCATGAACACCAGCGAGAACCCCAGCACGAACAGGGCCACCCCGGCCACCACCCTGCCGAGCTGGCGGCCGCCATGCTCCACGTCCTGCCCGGAGACGCCGGAGACGTAGGAGAGGTAGCCGGGGACCAGCGGCAGCACGCAGGGGGAGGCAAAGGAGACGAACCCGGCGGTGGCGGCCACCGGCATGGCCAGCAGCAGGTTGCCGGTGGTCACCAGCTGCTGGGCGTGATCGGCGACGCTCATCCGCTGCTCCCCGAGCCGCCGCGGACCTGCGCGATCACCTCAGCGAGCAGGCCGGCCTGGAGGTCGGCGGAGCCGGCTCCCCCGTTGACCGCGCCGTTGATCCTGGCGCCGACCCGCCCCTGCTGGTCGATCACCAGCGTCGCCGGCGGGAAGGCCGGCGCCTGGTCGCGCAGCTTGGCGGTGAGGGCTGCCGAGGGGTCGAACAGCGACGGGTAGGAGGTCTTGAACTCGCGCTCGTAGGCCTGGGCCGCGGCGCGCTGGTCGCGGATGTCGACGCCGACGAAGCGCACGCCCTGGCCGGCCAGCTCTCGCGAGGCCTGCTGGAGCCCGGCCTGCTCGGAGCGGCAGGGGCCGCACCATGAGGCCCAGAAGTTCAGCACCAGCACCTGGCCGCCCATGCTCGCGAGGTCGAGCCTGGAGCCGTCCAGGGTCTCGCCGGCCAACGCTGGCAGCGACTGGCGGTCCGAGGCCGGGACGATCGTGACGTTCGGCTGGACCGGGCGGACCTGTCCGGTGGCGGCCTCCGGGGCGAGCGCCCTGCCGCCTCCGCCACCGAGCGCCGTGAGTGCGACCACCGCCACCACGGCGATCAGGACGACCCCGCCCGCCACCAGGGCGAGCATTCGGCGCGACATCGGGACCTCGATCGGGACGGGACGGACGGCTGCCAGCGCCCCGGCGGCTGGCCGCGGCGCCCTGCCACCACCGCCGCCGACCACCCCGAGCGCGCGGAGTCGAGTGTATCGAGGAGGACGGGAAAAGGGGTCAGAAGCGCCCGAGCGTGGCGCGCACGTGAGCACGTGCATTCGTGATACCGCCAATATGCCCTCTGACCTGCGGCGCTTTGCGTTGGCGCAGTTTGGGCTCGGTGTTACGATGCGCGCGGGAGTGTAACCCCACCGCTTCGCGAGAGCTGCCCGTCCCAATCCACGGCTGGAGGCTGCAAGGGTGTCGCTGCTTCGACCGACGAACGAGAGTCAGCGCTGGGTCTCGCTGACGCTCGTCACCATGGGGATCTTCCTCGCGATGATCATCTTCCTCGCGGTGATCCCCTCGTGGTGGCTCTACTTCGCCGACGCGACGCTGAAGTGGACCGACAACTTCACCCTTTCGCTCGGGGTCCGCAAGATCGTCCTCTCCAAGCAGGTGATCCGGGACCTGCTCGTGGTGGGCTGGTACGGGGTCACGCTGGTGGCCGCCGGGCTGCTGATCAGGAGGTACAACCAGCGGAACCCGAAGGTGCTGGCGCGCGACGAAGGCAAGCGGGAGGCGACTGGTGGCTACAAGTAGCAGGTGGGAGAGGATCGACCGGTGAATCCCAACAAGCCCAGCATGCACGACGACTACACGCTGACAACGGTCGACCCGAACTGGCTCCAGGAACGGATCAAGCCGCGCAGGCACATCGCGCTGTCCCCCGAACTGTGCATCCTGTGCCGCGCGTGCGAGGACGTGTGCCCGTGGGACTGCATCTACATGCTGGCCCCGGACATCGTGAAGGACGGCGAGAGCCCCCAGGAGGTCACCACCCTGGCGCAGACTTCGCACGCCCTGTTCGTGATCGACGACAATGAGTGCGTGCGGTGCGGTATCTGCATCGATCGCTGCCCCACCGGGGCGCTGTGGTATGCCCGCGTGGGCGAGAGCAAGGCGGCCAGCAAGACGTAGCCGCACGGCAAGGCTGAACGGATCGGATCGTCCCGCCCCGCGGGCGGGCAACCCACTGTGAGGAGTCCTTCGTGGCGTTGAAGCGGCCGCCGAGACCCCCCTCCCCGGGGGAGATGTGGAACCGGACGAGGGAGTCGCAGTTCTGGAGGTCGGTCTTCCGGCCTGGCTCCATCTATCGCCCCGGCTACCGCGACACCTCGCGCGACCGCGCCCTGGCCATGATGAACAACGTGCTGTACCACCTGCACCCGGTGAAGGTGAAGCGGCACGGCCTCAAGCTGACCTACACGTTCTGCCTGGGCGGGCTGTCCTTCTTCCTGTTCATCCTGCTCACCATCACCGGCATCTTCCTGATGTTCTTCTACCGGCCAACGGCCGGCCTGGGTCAGGAGCTCGCCTACAACGACATGCAGTCGCTGTCGACCACGGTGTTCTTCGGCCAGCTCATGCGAAATATGCACCGATGGGCCGCCCACCTGATGGTCTTCACGGTGTTCCTGCACATGGCCCGGGTCTTCTACCACGGCGCCTACAAGCCGCCGCGCGAGTTCAACTGGGTGGTCGGCGTGGTGCTGCTGCTGCTCACCCTGCTGCTGTCGTTCACCGGCTACCTGCTGCCCTGGGACCAGCTCGCCATCTGGGCGGTCGCGGTCGGCACCTCGATGATGGGCTACACGCCGGTGATCGGGAACCAGGTCCGCTTCGTGCTTCTCGGGTCGGTCGAGATCGGGCCGGCCACGCTCATCCGCTGGTACGTGCTGCATGTGCTCGCGCTGCCATTCGTGGCCACCATCTTTCTGGCGGTCCACTTCTGGCGCATCCGCAAGGACGGCGGCATCTCCGGGCCGCTGTAGTCGGGCACGCCTGGCGTGGAGGCACCATATGGCAGAAGAGATCCAGCCTGACAAGGAAACCTACGATCGCCTGATCGCGGCGGGCGAGTCGGAGCGCACCGCCCGGGCCAAGGCCAAGGCGGCGGCGGCCCGCAAGGCGCGCGGGCCCAACCGGGCATCGCTGTCCCAGGCTGCCGCGCCGGCGGCGGCGCCGGCCGAGGGCGCAGCCCCGGCCGAGGCGGCGGCCCCGGCGGCCGCTCCCGCCGCGGCAGCGGCTCCCGCGGCCGCGCCGGCGGCGGCCAGGCCGGCGGCGCCCGCTCGCACAGCGCCGGGCAACGGCGGCAGGCTCACGCCGGAGGAGCGCGCCGCCCGGGTCGCGGCGGCCGTGGCCAGCAAGGGCGTGCCGGGCCAGGTCGGGGCGCAGGGCAAGTTCGGCGAGACGCACCGCCTGCTCGCCATGGTGCCGCCAGAGGGCATCCAGCGGGCCGAGCCGCGCCAGGAGGACAAGGTCAACGTCTGGCCGCACCTGCTCATGCGGGAAGCGGTCGCGGCCTTTGCGATGTTCGCCTTCGTCACGGTGTTCTCGATGCTCGTCAACGCGCCCCTGCGCGAGGTGGCGAACTCGAACCTCACGCCGAACCCGTCCAAGGCGCCGTGGTACTTCCTCGGCCTCCAGGAGCTGCTGCGGTACTTCCACCCGATGGTCGCCGGGGTGACCATCCCCGGGCTCGCCCTGCTGGCGCTCGGCGCCACGCCCTACTTCGACAAGAACCCGTCGATGCGGCCCGAGAACCGCAAACTGGCGATCCTGCTGTTCACGATGTTCCTGATGTTCTGGGCAGTGCTGGTGCTGAACGGCTCCTTCTTCCGCGGCCCCGGGTTCAACTGGGTGTGGCCGTGGCAGGAGACCTGCTCGTCGATCACGCACCCGGACAAGGCCTGCCTGTTCTTCGAGCTCTGACGACGAGAGGGGACTGGAGGAGTATGGCGATCACCACGGGGGTCCGGCCCGCGGCCCCGCGGCCGGAGGCAAAGAAGCCGCGGGTGAGCCGGCGCTCGTTCCTGCGCACGACGTGGCTGGCGGCGCTGGGTGCCAGTGTCACCGGCTTCGGGCTCGGGAGCGTGTACTTCCTGTGGCCCAACCTCTCGGAAGGGTTCGGGACCAAGATCAAGGCCGGCACCAAGTCCAAGATCGACGCGGACATCACCGCCAACAAGGGTTACTCCTACGTGCCGGACGGCCGCTTCTACCTGGTGCCCTACGACGAGTCCAAGGATCGTCAGGGCCTCTACAAGAGCGTCAGCGGCGGCGGCTACATGGCCCTCTACCAGCGCTGTGTCCACCTCGGCTGCCGTGTGCCGTGGTGCGAGACGTCGCAATGGTGGGAGTGCCCCTGCCACGGCTCCAAGTACAACCAGGCGGGTGAGTACAAGGAGGGCCCGGCGCCACGCGGGCTCGACCGCTTCGCCGTCCTGGCGTCGGGTGACCAGATCACCGTCGATACCTCGAAGATCATCACCGGACCCCCACGGGGAACGAACACCACCGGTCAGGAGCTCGAGGGCCCGCACTGCGTCGGCGGCGCGGCACAGGAGAGTTAGCTGATGAGCAAGGGCGTCGTCCTCCTCCTCGTCTTCGCGGCCGGGCTCGTCATCCTGGTCCTGCTGATCGTGGCGCTGGCCTCAGCGCGCCAGAAGGCCGCCACCGCCGGCAACCTCCCGCCCTCCCGGCGCCCCGGGCCGACGGACGAGGCGCTCGAGGGCCGGCTGATGGAGAACTACCAGGCGGCCGGCGTGGTGCTGACCGTGCTGCTGACCTTGCTCCTGCCGATCCTCTACATCCGCGAGCCGGCCCGGCAGCGCGCGGCCAGCGAGAACTTCTCCAAGGAGTCGGTCGAGCTCGGCCGCCAGACCTTCGAGACCTTCTGCGCCCGCTGCCACGGCATCAACGCGACCGGCGGCACGGTCAAGCGCTTCACGCCGCCAGGCGCCAAGACGCCGGTCGACTTCCAGGCCCCCAACCTGCACGAGGTCTACAGGGACGACCCGAACGTCTCCCAGCTCGCCTGGAACACCATCCAGCAGGGCCGTCCGGGGACGCCGATGCCGACCTGGGGCGTGCGCTACGGCGGCGCGATGAACGACCAGCAGATCACCAACCTGGTCAACTACATCCTCTCGATCCAGAGTGACGGGAAGAAGCGCCCGCAACTGGACTTCCAGTCCCTGAGCAACCGCGAGGCGGTCGCGCTCGTCCGGGCGCTGCGGGCCGGGTAGCGCCGTGACCACGACAAGGAGGCAGACGGTCTCGTGAAGGGTGCCCTCGCTCTCGCCACCGGCGTCCTGCTGCTGCCGGGGTCGGTGATCATGCTGCTGTCCGCCAATTTCGGTGCTCTCAAGGGCTACCTGATCGGCGCGGCCGCCTTCTGGGGCTTCGTCTTCGTGCTGACGGTCATCTGGGTCTTCGGCCTGCCCGGGACACCGGCGCTCACCGGGCCCAAGGGCACCGATCCCTCGTTCAAGCAGTTCCAGTTGAACAGCTCGGTGGCCGCACGGTACACCGCTGCCCAGCAATTCCAGGGCGCCGCCAGCAACGGCTGGAAGGAGGAGCCCGTCGAGCCGGTGGGCGGCGCCAAGCTGCCCACTGACCAGGAGACGCTGCGGGCCGACCTGGAGACGGCCAAGCAGGCGATCCAGCAGGACCTGATCACCGACTTCAACAAGGACGTCAAGGAGTCGAGCAAGGAGCTGGACGTCACCAACATCGATGCCAAGGTGTTCTACACGAACCAGAAGGGCACCGAGCTGGCCGCGGTGGTGATCAGCGGCAAGGAGCCGCCCAAGGGCTCCGGCCTCGAGAAGCCGACCTTCGCGCCCAAGACGTTCTTCGCCTACCGCGATCCCGGGGCTCCCTACGTGCCGAGCCTGATCGTCATGGGCGTCGCCCTGGTGCTGTTCGTGGCCCACGTGGCCGGCTTGGGCGCGGCCGAACGCCGCCGTCCCCTCGGCACGCCGCCGCGCACCCCGGCCGAGAGCGGCACCCGCGTCCCAGCGTCCTCGTAGCCACCGCCAGGTGATCGGCGTCGAGCTGACCCGCGCCTGCTGGAGCCGATGTCGAGACTTCGCCGCTCGCTCCGACGTAGGGAGGAGACGCGCCCACCACCGGGCGCCCGAACCGTGAGGAGTGCGCCGTGAAGTACATGCTGCTGATCTGGGACAACCCGGATACCCGAGAGGTGTTCTTCGGGGAGCAGGGGGCCGAGCTGATGGGCGAGGTCGAGGCGATCATCCAGGAGCTGACCGAATCGGGCGAGCTGGTCGGCGGCGAGGCGCTGGCCGATCCCTCCAATACCAAGACGGTCAGGGTCCGGGACGGCGTCCCGGCGATAACCGACGGCCCGTTCGCGGAGGCCAAGGAGCACATGGGCGGCTACCTGATCGTCGAGTGCGACAGCCCCGAGCGCGCCACCGAGATCGCCGCACGCTGGCCGAACGCCCGGTTCTGCGCGATGGAGGTGCGGCCGATCATGGACACCTCCGGCGCGGAGATGTGAGCGGCCAGGTCGGCGTCGAGGACCTGCTGCGGGAGCTGGCGCCGCGGGTCCTCGGCGCGCTCGTGCGCCGCTACGGGCATTTCGACGCCTGCGAGGACGCGGTCCAGGAGGCCCTGCTGGCCGCCGCCACCGGGTGGCCCGAGCAGGGCCTTCCAGACAACCCGAGGGCCTGGCTGATCACGGTGGCGTCCCGCCGGCTGACCGATCAGCTCCGCAGCGAGGCGTCCCGCAAGCGCCGGGAGGCCGCCGCGGCGACGCTGGCGCCGGTGGACCAGCCGGTGGTGCCCGCACCCGGCGACGAGCGCCCGCCGGACCAGGACGACACGCTGACCCTGCTGTTCCTGTGCTGCCACCCGGCGCTGTCGCCGCCCTCCCAGATCGCGCTCACCCTGCGCGCCGTCGGCGGCCTCACCACCGCGCAGATCGCCAGGGCGTTCCTGGTCCCAGAGACGACCATGGGCCAGCGGATCAGCCGCGCCAAGCAGCGCATCATCGCCACCGGCATCGGCTTCCAGTTGCCGCCGGCGGCCGAGCGGGCGGATCGGCTGCGGGTGGTCCTCCACGTCCTGTACCTGATCTTCAACGAGGGCTACACCACCACCTCCGGGCCTTGGCTGCATCGCAGCGAGCTGACCGGCGAGGCGATCCGGCTCGCCCGCGCCGTGCACCGGCTGCTGCCGGGCGACGGCGAGGTTGCCGGGCTGCTGGCGCTGATGCTGCTCACCGACGCGCGGCGTCCCGCCCGCACCCGGCCAAACGGCGCCCTGGTCCCGCTCGCCGAGCAGGACCGGAGCCTGTGGAACCAGGAGGCCATCCGGGAGGGTGTGGCGCTGATCACCGACACGCTGGCTCGCGCGACGATCGGCCCCTACCAGCTCCAGGCCGCGATCGCCGCCGTCCATGACGAGGCGCGCAACGTCTCCGACACCGACTGGCGCCAGATCCTGGCCCTCTACGAGCTGCTGGGGCGGGTCGCGCCCAATCCCATGGTCACCCTGAACCACGCCGTCGCCCGGGCGATGGTGCACGGCCCCCAGGCCGGCCTGGAGCTGCTGCGGCCTTTGGACGCCGACGACCGGGTGGCCGGCCATCACCGCCTGGACGCCGTCCGCGCCCATCTCCTGGAGCTGGCCGGCGACCACGCCGCCGCCCGCGACCACTACCAGCGGGCCGCCCGCCGCACCACCAGCCTCCCCGAGCAGCGCTACCTCCAGGCCCGCGCCGCCCGCCTGAACGGCCGGTAGCGCCCAGGGGATCACTGATCGGCCGCGTCGGGCGTGCGCCAGGGCAGCTCTACGGGTGGGTCGGGGCGCTCGCCGGCGAGCAGGCGGTCCAGGAGCGGGCGCAGCCCGATGGGGAGGACCAGCTCGTCCGCGGTGTCGATCTCGGAGCGCGACCACCAGCGGTGCGCGTTCACCAGGCGCCGCTCGTCCGGCTGGAAGCCGGCGGTGTCGACCTCCAGGGCGGCGACGCGGACGTGGAAGAACGTGTCGACGGCCAGGAAGCGCCGCCGCCTCCAGCGCCATTCGCCGCTGGAGCGGGCGACCACCGGGCCGAGCTCGGCCTCAGCCAGCGACAGGCCGGTCTCCTCGCGCAGCTCGCGCAGCGCCGCCTCGGCGAGCGTCTCGCCCGGGTGCACACCGCCGCCCGGAGTGATCCACATGTGGCCGAGATCCTCGCGGTCGGCGTCGCGCCGGCAGCGGAACAGCAGCACCCGCTCGTGGTCGTCGACCAGCACGATACGCGCGGTGTTCCTGGTGGTCATTCGCGTGCCATCATCTTGATCGTATGACGTCCCTGGTACTGGTCACCGGGCCCCCCGCGAGCGGCAAGACTACCCTGGCTGTGCCCCTCGCCAGACTGCTGGACCTGCCGCTGCCCCGACCATGAGGTCATGCGCAGGTACCTGGCGCGGGCGGGGAGCCGGCACCCACGCCATCTCGACCATCAGATGGCGGCCGAGATCCGCGCGCGGCTGGAGGGGGGCGCGGGGCCGCTCGGGGCTCGGCGGGCCGCTGCTGGAGGTCGACACCACCCAGCGGGTGGACGTGGCTGCGGTCGCCGAGCGGGTCAGCTTGCAGCGCGAGGTCGTGCGACCATGTCAGAGTTGACGCGCTCGGCTGTCTTCAGGTGGGAATCCGCATGCGGACTGGATGGCTCGGAAGGGCTCGCTGGCTTGCCGCTGTCCTGCTCGTCGCGCTGGTGGCGGCATGCACGTCCGGCGGGTCGCCCGGGTCGGGCGCGGCTGGCGGGGACGGCACGACCGGCCCGGGGGCGGGCGCGACGACCAGCCAGGCGAGCCCCCCGGCGGCTGCCGCGGCCCGGCTGACGGGCTCGGCCCCCTGCGCCGGGGCGGCGGGGTTCACGTGCTCCACGCTGTCGGTGCCGCTGGACCACTCCGGACGAGTGGCAGGCCGGCTCGACCTGCGGGTGGCTGCCGGCAACGACGCCAGGGCTCCCCGAGGCGTGCTCGTGCTGCTGACCGGTGGCCCGGGGCAGCCAGGGGTGCTGTTCGCCGGCCGCCTCTCGCGGGTCCTCGGCTCCACCATCGCCGGCTACCGGCTGGTCATGTTCGATCAGCGAGGCACCGGCTCCGAGGCGCTCCGGTGCCCGGCGCTCCAGAGCGCCATGGGCCAGTCCGACCTGCGCGCCCCGCCCGCCAGGGCCGTCCGTGACTGCGGCGCCGCCGTCGGTGCCAAGCGGCGCTTCTTCAGCACGGCCGACACGGTCGCCGATCTGGAGTCGCTGCGAGGCGCGCTCGGGGCCGCCAAGCTCACCCTCGACGGTGTCTCCTACGGGACCTTCGTCGCCGAGCGGTACGCGCTGGCGTACCCCAATCGGGTCGCGCGGCTGGTGCTCGACTCGGTGGTGCCCCACGACGCGCCGATCATCCTGCCGGTCGTCAACATGCAGGCCACGGCCAGGGTCCTGCGGGCGGTCTGCCAGCAGCGGAGCTGCCCCGCCGACCCCGCCGGCGACCTCGCGGCGGTGGTGCGGGCGCGTCACGACGGGGCGGAGCTGCTCGACACGCTGGTGACGCTCAGCGTCGCGGACCCCACCTTCACCGGGGTTCCCGAGGCGCTCCACGAGGCCCGGCAGGGCCAGCCGGCGCGGCTCGACAGGCTGGTCGCGGCGGTCAGGCAGGGCAGCGGCGCCAGCGCGGCGGAGCTGAGCCAGGGGCTGCACGCCAGCACGCTCTGCACCGACACGCCGGCGCCGTGGGGCGATTCGTCCGCCCCCATCCAGGGTCGTGCCGAGGCGCTGCGCCGCGCGGTCGACCGCCTCACCGACGCCCAGGTGTTCCCGTTCGACCGCGCCACGGCCAGCGGCAACGGCATCGCGCAGACCTGCCTGGCGTGGCCGCCGACGCCCGCCCCGCCGGCCCCCGCGCCCGGTACCAAGCTGCCGCCGGTCCCGGTGCTGTTGCTGGCCGGCGATCGCGACCTGTCCACGCCGCTGGCGTGGGCGCGGCAGGAGGCGCGCCTGGCGCCCCGCGGCCGGCTGGTGGTGGTGCCGGACGCCGGCCACTCCGTCCAGTCCCGGGCCTCCAGCGAGGTCGCCCGCCACGCCGTCGCCGACTTCCTGAACAGCTAGGCGAGGCCGCCATTGGCGCGAGAAATTACTAGGCGCTGGATCTCACTTGTGCCCTCAAAGAGGCAGTAGATCTTGGCGTCGCGGTGCCACTTCTCGACGGGGAAGTCGCGGATGTAGCCATAGCCGCCGAGGATCTGGATCGCCTCGTCGGTCACCCGGACCGCGGTCTCGCCGGCCTTCAGCTTGGACATCGACCCCTCGGCGCGGGTGAAGGGGTGCCCGTTGCGACCCATCCACGAGGCACGCCAGACCAGCAGCCGGGCCGCGTCGATGTCGGTGGCCATGTCCGCCAGCTTGAAGGCGATCCCCTGCTGCGCAGCGATCGGCTTGCCGAACTGCACCCGCTCGCGGGCGTAGTCGCGCGCGAACTCGAACGCCGCCCGCGCGATGCCGACCGCCTGCGCCCCCACGATCGGGCGCGTCGCCTCGAACGTGGCCAGCGCCCCGGAGCCTCGGCTCGGCCGCTTGTCGCGGGCGCGGGCCAGCTTGGCGTCGAGCCGCTCCTGCCCGCCGAGCAGGCAGTCGGCCGGGACGCGGCAGTCGTCGAGCAGGACCTCGGCGGTGTGGGACGCGCGGATCCCGAGCTTGCGCTCCTTCTTGCCCTGCCGCAGCCCGGGGGTGCCGGCCGGGATGACGAAACTGGCCTGGCCCCGGTGCCCGAGGGAGGGGTCGACGGTGGCGACCACGATGTGGACGTTGGCGATGCCGCCGTTGGTGATGAACACCTTCTGACCGTTGAGCACCCAGTCGTCGCCGTCGCGGACCGCCCTGGTGCGCAGCGAGGAGACGTCGGAGCCGGCTCCTGGCTCGGTGACCGCGAACGCGCCCACCCTGGGATCGCCGGCGGTGCCGAACATCTCCGGGACGAACCGGCCGATCTGCTCTGGGGTGCCCTGCGCCATCAGCGCCACCAGCGGCAGGCCGGTGCCGAGGATCGCCAGCGAGATGCCGGCGCATCCCCAGCACAGCTCCTCGACCAGGGCGGGCTGGAGCACGCCGGTGTCGTCGGAGGCGACCATCTGGTAATAGTCCCGGCCGTACAGGCCGATTTCCGCGGCCTTCTTGAGCACCGGCCAGGGGAACTCCTCGGTCTCGTCGTAGTGCGGGGCCGCCGGCCGGATCTCCTTTTGGGCGAACTCGCGAACCCACTTCTGCGCCGCGACTTGGTCCTCGTCGAGCGTAAAGCCGATCATGGCCCCATCCTTTCCGGACCGGTGCACGTCGGTTCGGTACCACGCCGAGCGATAGTTACCGACCAGTAACCTACTGAACGGTAGCATGCGCTCCGGAGCCATGGATTTCAAGGGAGGGGAGTCCGAGTTGAAGAGCCCCGTGGGAGCCGGTGGTGCGCGCCTGCCGGCAGCCGTCCGCCGTGCCCAGCTTCTCGACGTGGCCCGCAGGGTCTTTGGTCGGGACGGGTACCGCGGCGCTTCCATGGAGTCCATCGCCGAGGCGGCCGGGGTCACCAAACCAGTCCTCTACCAGCACTTCCCCTCCAAGCACGCGCTCTATGGCTCGTTGCTGGAGCTGGAGCTCGGCCAGCTCACCACCGACCTGGAGCGCGCGTTCGCGCTGGCGGACGGCAACCAGCAGCGCCTGCGGCTCGGCTTCGGTGCCTACCTCGATTTCGTCGAGGCGCACGAGGACGCCTTCCGTCTGCTGTTCACCGAGGGCCTCGGCCTGGACGACGCGTTCCAGCGCCGCGTGGCGCGCTTCCGGAGCTGGGTCGCCGACCGCGTCACCGCGATCATCAGCGCGGAGGCCGGGCTGCCTGGGCCGCGTGCCCGCGCGCTCGCGGTCGCGATCGTGGGCATGGCGGAAAGCGCCGCGACCTGGTGGCTGGCGGAGCATCGCCCGCTGCCCATCGCCGACCTCGCGGACGAGCTGGCGGGGCTCGCCTGGAAAGGCTTCGCCCGCTATCCCGCCTCCACCGGCGACCCCTCGCCGCCCAGGGAGCCCTGACCAAGCCGGCGTCGGGGCCCGGGCCGCCCGGCCCCCCACCTCCGCCATGGCCGCTACGGCATGGCGAAGGTGAACGGCTCGGCGGGCACGAACCGGTCGGAGACCTCGCCGACGTATTCGGGCTCCCGGACCAGGTCGAGCCTGGTGGGTGGGGCGCCCTTGCCGAGGCGCAGCCCGTCGAGCTTGGCCCAGATGAGGTTCGGGCTGTACGACGACTCGTAGTAGTACACCAGGTTGGTGAGGTCGCAGACGGTCCGCCAGATGGTCGACGAGACGTTCGGTCGGCTCGGATCGGCCACCCCGAACGGCTGCGCGGCGTTGCGCATCACGCTCAGCAGCTCGGCGACCGCCGCCGGCCGCGAGCTCGGCGGCGGCAGATGCTCCAGGTAGTAGCTGGCGCGCACGAAGCGGTCGGCTGGCTCGGTGGTGCCGGGCAGCGGCTGGTCGCCGCCGAACCCTTCGTAGCGGCGAAGGTGCGCGAGCTGCCGGTCGAACGGGGGTGAGTTGGTCATCACCGCGAAGGTGCCGTCGTGATAGACGTGCGGCTTGCCACCGATGTACTCGATCACGGCCGAGTCGCCGCCGGCGTCGTCGAGGGCCAGGTGCACGGTGGCCGGGCGGTTGCTGTCGGGGTCGGTGAGCGGCCAGACCTCGAACGGCGTGCGTTCCACGAACTCGACACATTCGGCCACGGTGGTGAACTGGTCCAGGAAGAGCTGCGCCCACAGTGAGGTCGACACCCCGGGCAGGTCCTGGTTAGGCTCGCCGAAGTCGGCCTCCGCCAGCCACAGCAGGTGCGCGCCCAGGCCGCGCTCGTTCATGCCGTCGGTGGTGGCCTGGTCATGATCGGTCGCGACCAGACTGCCGTGCTCGACGTTCCACTCGAGCGCGCTCCCATTTTCCAGCCCGCGGCGCTGCCGCCCTCTCGGCAGCGCCCACAGGTTCGTCCCCATGTCCCGGAGCCAGTCCATGTTCCGGCCGACCAGGACCGCCTGCCCGTTGTCGTTCCACATCGCCCGAGTGCACATGCGGTCGCCTCCGCGTCCAATCGAGAGGTCCTCGGTCACGGTTTCGGCATACCCGCCGAGGTCACTGAGCCACGCGAGGCGGCGGTCGAAATCGCATGCGCGCAGATTCCGGCTCAAGGTGCAATGGGGGAGGTCTGCGGCAGCGCGGCCTGCCCGGTCGGACCAGGCACAGCTGGTGAGCCTGTCGAACACCCACAGGGTTGACAATCGGATGTTTCACGTGAAACTCGCTTCTAGACAGGTTGCTCGCGGCCAGGCCGCCAGACGGATAGGGGAGTCCTATGCGCCGTGCCGTCTCCGTCATCGCCGTGACCGTCGTCGCCGTCGCGCTCCTGGCCGCGCCGGCGCGAGCCGCCACCCCGCCCTTGCCGAACTCGATGGCGGCGCTCGGCGACTCGATCACCAGAGCCTTCGACGTCTGCTGCTACTACGGCGACCACCCGAGCAACTCCTGGGCGACCGGGGGCTCGCCGCTGGACAGCATCCAGAGCCACTACGAGCGCCTCCGCGCCCTCGACCCGGCGATCGAAGGTCACCAGTTCAACGACGCCGTCACCGGAGCCAAGATGTCCGACGGGGCCAGGCAGGCGGGACAGGCCGTCGCCCAGGGGGCGAAGTACGTGACCATCCTGCTGGGCGCCAACGACCTCTGCACGTCGTCGGTGTCCACCATGACGTCGGCGGCGACCTTCCGGCAGCAGTTCGAAGCCACAATGACGACGCTGGACCCTGACCAACGCGGCATCCAGGTGTTCGTGTCGAGCATTCCCAATCTCCTCCAGCTCTGGACCGTGCTGCACACCAACGCGGCGGCTCGGTTTGTGTGGGGGCTGGCCAAGATCTGCCAGTCGCTGCTGGCGTCGTCCAACGGCGACACGCAGCGCCAGGCCGTCGCCGACCGCGAGCACCAGCTCAACGGGCTGCTCGGCGACGTCTGCGCCGCCTACGCCAACTGCCGCTTCGACCAGCTCGCCAGCTTCAACTTCCAGTTCAGCGCGGGGGACGTCTCGATCCTCGACTACTTCCACCCCGACCTGGACGGCCAGCGCAAGCTGGCGGAGGCCACCTGGGCCGCCTCCTGGTGGCCGAGCGGCGTGTAGGGGCCGGCCGGCCCCGGGGCGCATACAATCCCGCGCGGAGCGACCAGGGGATCCGATCGAGGAGCGGCATGGCGCGGGACGAGCCCAGGCGAGATGAGGTGAGCGGCGGCACGGCGCCGGCGGCGGAGCGGACCGCGGCGGGTGTGCAGCGGATGTTCGACCGGGTGGCGCCTCGCTACGACCTGGCCAACACGGTGCTGTCGTTCGGCCAGGACCGCTTCTGGCGCGAGGCGGCCGCCCGCGCGACCGACCTGGCCGCCGGCGAGGTCGCCGTGGACGTGGCCTGCGGCACGGGCAGGCTGGCCGCCGAGCTGGCCCGGCTGGAGCCGGGCGCGACCGTGCTCGGCCTGGATTTCTCCTCGGAGATGGTCCGGCGGGCTCGGGCGGAGCTCGGCCAGCGCGAGCGGCTCGGCTTCGCCGTCGCCGACGCCATGCGGCTGCCGTTGACCGACGCCTCGGTCGACGTGGTCACCATCGCGTTCGGCCTGCGCAACCTTCCGGAACCTGGATACGGCCTGCTGGAGCTGCGGCGGGTGCTGCGCCCCGGCGGCCGGCTGGTGGTCTGCGAGTTCTCCCGGCCGGTCGTGCCCGGCTTCCGGCAGGTGTACGAGCGCTACCTTGGCCGGCTGCTGCCGCTGGCGGCCAGGCGGCTCAGCTCCGACCCGGAGGCCTACCAGTACCTGGTCCGCTCGATCGGCGCCTGGCCCGAGCAGGCCGAGCTGGCGGGGTGGCTGCGGGACGCCGGACTGGAGCACGTCCGCTGGCGCGACCTCACCGGTGGCATCGTCGCGCTGCACCGCGGCACCGCGCCCGCCTGACGCTGGCGGCCGGTCCCCCGGCCAGGCCGGCGAGCGGGACGCTGCACTGAGCTGGCTGGGACGCGCCGCCGACGCCGCCCTCCGGATCGCCGGGGCGGACGATCGCGAGCTGGTCGCCACCGACCTCCGCGACGTCCGGCGGCTCCTCTGAGCACGCGCGGCGGCCCGTCGCGGTGCAGCGGCAGCTTTCCGGGGCAAGAGGCCTGGACGGAGCCTGTGGATTCAGGTTTGCTGCTGTAGTCGGGCGGGCCTACACTGCCCGCGCAGCGTCTTTGTGCATCGATTCACAAAGGCGCGCGATCAGCGAGGAGCGAACCCTTGAGCGACCGGTACGACGCCCTTGTGGTCGGCGGTGGGCCTGGCGGTGCGGCCACCGCGTATCACCTCGCGCGCGGGGGTGCACGGGTGCTGCTGTGCGAGCGGGCCGCCTACCCCCGCGACAAGGTCTGCGGCGACGGCCTCACGCCGCGGGCGGTCGCGGCGCTGGACGCGATGGGCCTCCGTGACGAGTACCAGAGCTGGTCGCGCAGCGCCGGCCTCAAGGTCCACGGCGGGGGCATCGTCCTGGAGCTGCCCTGGCCGGAGCTGGACGGCTTCCCGTCGTTCGGGCTCTGCCGGCCGCGAACGGATTTCGACGAGCTGCTGGCCCGCCAGGCGGAGCGGGCCGGCGCCATCCTCTGGGAGTCGACCGAGGTGGTCGAGCCGCTGGTCGAGGGCGGCCTGGTCCGCGGGGCGATCGTCCGGCGCGAGGGCGAGGACCCGGTGGACGTTCGTGCCGAGGTGGTGGTCGCCGCCGACGGCGCCTCCAGCCGCTTCGCGCAGTCGCTCGGCCTCCAGCGCGATCCCAACCGGCCGATCGGCGTGGCCATCCGCCAGTACTTCCGCACCGAGCGGGACGTCGACCCCTGGATCGACTCCTACCTCGAGCTGTGGCGCGGCAACCAGCTGCTGCCCGGCTACGGCTGGGTGTTCCCGATGGCCGACGGTACCGTCAACGTCGGCGTCGGCCTGCTCAACACCTCCGCGCACTTCCGCAACCTCAACTACAGGCAGCTCCTCAAGGACTGGGCCCCGACCGCCGGGCGCGAGTGGGGCTTCACCGCCGACGACGCGGTCGCCAAGCCCCGCTCGCACCCGCTGCCGATGGCGGCCAACCGGCACCCGCCGCTGCACCGCGGCGTGATGTTCGTCGGCGACGCCGCCGGGCTGGTCAACCCCTTCAACGGCGAGGGCATCGACTACGCGATGGAGTCGGGCGAGCTGGCCGCCACCACCGGCCTGGCCGTCCTCGCCAGCGGCGACCGCTCGCACCTCGAGCGCTACCGCAGCTCGGTCGAGCGCCGCTTCGGCGGCTACTTCGCGCTCGGCCGCGTGTTCGTGAAGCTGATCGGCGAGCCGCAGATGATGCGCATCGCCACCACCTACGGCCTGCCGCGCCCGTTCCTGATGAAGATCGTCCTCAAGCTGCTGGCCAATCTCTACAACCCGAGCGGCGGGGACGCCGCCGACCGGGTCGTCAGGACGCTCGCGGCGATGGCTCCGGTGAGATGACCATGGTGGGCAGTGTTTGCGTGGTGTCGACGCCCGGTCCTAGGCTGACGAGCCAGTCGGGCACGACCCGGGAGCGCATGGCGAGCACCCGGTCCGCCGCCCCCGCCGTGCCGCAGGACCACGGCAGTCGCCGTGGGGAAGAGCTTCTCGCATCTCGACCATCTGCTCGACTGAGAGGCTGCCCGTGAACCTCGGTGCCTTCACCCCGATCCTGGTCATGCTGATCCTGGCGACGGCGTTCGCCGGCATCTCGATCCTGATCTCGGCGTGGCTGGCGCCGCACCGGCCCTCGCGAGCCAAGTACTCGGCCTACGAGTCGGGCATCGAGCCGGGCCGCCTGCCCAGGGGCGAGCGCTACCCGGTCAAGTTCTACCTGACCGCGATGCTGTTCGTGGTCTTCGACGTCGAGGTGATCTTCCTCTACCCCTGGGCGGTGGTGTTCCGGCAGTTGCGCGTCTTCGGCCTCGCCGAGATGGGCGTCTTCCTGGGACTGGTGGTCATCGCCTACGTGTACGACTGGAAGCGCGGCGGATTGGAGTGGGACTGAGCATGAGCAGTGGAAGCGGCCTGGAGAAGCTGCCGAGCGGGATCCTGGTCACCACCGTCGAGAAGCTGGCCAACTGGGCCCGCAAGGGCTCGCTGTGGCCGGCAACCTTCGGGCTGGCGTGTTGCGCGATCGAGATGATGGCCACCGGCGCCGGCCGCTACGACCTCTCCCGCTTCGGCATGGAGGTCTTCAGGGCCTCGCCACGGCAGGCCGACCTGATGATCGTCGCCGGGCGCGTCTCCCAGAAGATGGGCCCGGTGCTGCGGACCATCTACGACCAGATGCCGGAGCCGAAGTGGGTCATCTCCATGGGGGTGTGCGCCACCTCCGGCGGGATGTTCAACAACTACGCGGTCGTGCAGGGCGTGGACCAGATCGTGCCGGTGGACATGTACGTGCCCGGCTGCCCTCCGCGCCCGGAGATGCTGATGGAGGGGATCATCAAGCTGCACGCCAAGATCCTCAAGGGCGAGTCGCGCTCGAAGCTGATCCTCGCGGAGGGGTCCGGGGAACCCCGAGGGGGTGCCCCGGTGGGTCGGGCCCCGGTGGACCAGGAGACGGTGGACGCGTGATGGCGCCGCCTGACGCCATCCAGCCCGTGCTGACCGGGCTGCGTGACCGCTTCCCCGAGGCCGTCAAGGACGTGGTCGGCCACCGCGGCGAGGTCACCGTCGAGCTGCACCGCGAGCACCTGGTCGAGGTCGCCACCTGGCTGCGCGACCACGCCGCCGCGCGGTTCCGGATGCTCTCGGACCTGTCGGGGACCGACTACCCGGACCGCCCGGACCGGTTCTCGGTCGACTACCACCTCTACTCGGTAGACCACAACCTGCGGCTGCGGCTCAAGGTCAGGGTCAGCCTCGAGGACCCGCACGTGCCGTCGGTGACCGGGGTGTGGGGGACGGCGAACTGGCACGAGCGCGAGGTCTACGACTTCTTCGGGGTCCGCTTCGACGGGCATCCCAACCTCGTCCGCATCCTGATGCCCGAGGACTGGCAGGGGCATCCGCACCGCAAGGACTACCCGCTCGGGGGCGTGGACGTGCAGTACCGGGGAGCGCACGTGCCGGCCCCCGACAAGCGCCGGTACAAGGGAGGCTGGACCAGCACATGACTGACTCGACCGAGCCCGCTGGCGTCGCGGTGCGGCCGGGCGAGGCGCGAGACCTCCCGCCCCAGCCCGCTGCCCGGCGGATCGCGCTCAACGAGCGGCGCGCCCAGCAGGTGCTCGCCATGGGCGGCGGCGACTGGGCGGAGGTCACCGCGCGGGAGCACGCCTCCACCGACGACGACCTGATGGTCCTGAACATGGGGCCGCAGCACCCGTCCACCCACGGCGTGCTGCGGATGGTGCTCGAGCTCCGTGGCGAGGAGGTCGTCTCCTGCCAGCCGGTGATCGGCTACCTGCACACCGGCATCGAGAAGTCGGCCGAGTTCCGGACCTGGGTCCAGGGCGTGACCTTCGTGACCCGCATGGACTACCTGTCGCCGATCTTCAACGAGGCCGCCTACTGCCTGGCGGTCGAGAAGCTGCTGGACGTGGAGGCGCCGGAGCGGGCGCAGGCGCTGCGCGTGCTGCTGATGGAGCTGAACCGCGTCTCCTCGCACCTGGTGTGGCTGGCTACGACGGGCCTGGAGCTGGGCGCGCTATCGATGATGCTGTACGGCTTCCGCGAGCGTGAGGAGGTCCTGGACATCCTCGAGGAGGTCACCGGGCTGCGCATGAACCACGCCTGGGTCCGCCCTGGCGGCGTCTCGCAGGACATGCCGGAGGGCACCGAGGCGAAGATCCGCGCGTTCATCGACGAGATGCGCCGCAAGGCCGACGAGTACGAGGACCTGCTGACCAACAACCCCATCTGGATCGAGCGGACCAAGGGCATCGGCCTGCTCGACGAGCAGACGTGCGTGGACCTCGGCGTGACCGGGCCGATGCTGCGAGCCACCGGGCTGGCGCTGGACGTCCGCAGGACCGACCCGTACTGCGGCTACGAGCGGTACGAGTTCGAGGTGCCGACCGCCACCGGCGCCGACGTCTACTCGCGCTACCAGCTCCGCGTGGCCGAGATCCGCGAGAGCCTGAAGATCGTCGAGCAGGTGCTCGACTCGCTGCCCGCCGGGCCGACCATGCACCCGGACCCCAAGATCGGCTGGCCGGCGCGCCTGGCGCTCGGCCCCGACGGGCTCGGCAACTCGCCGGAGCACGTGCGCCACATCATGGGCGAGTCCATGGAGGCCCTGATCCATCACTTCAAGATGGTCACCGAGGGCTTCAAGGTCCCCCCTGGCGAGGTCTACGTGCCGGTCGAGTCGCCCCGGGGCGAGCTGGGCTACCACGTCGTCAGCGATGGCGGGAACCTGCCCTACCGCGTGCACGTTCGCGACCCGTCGTTCGTCAACCTCCAGGCCGTTCCAGCGATGGTCGTCGGCGGGCTGGTCGCCGACGTCATCGCGGCGGTTTCCTCGTCGGATCCCGTCATGGGAGGAGCGGACCGGTGACCGCTGGAGAGGAGCCGAACCCGCCGTGCCAATGAGCGAAGAGACGCTGGCCAGAGCGGAGGCGCTGATCGGCCGCTACCCGGAGCGGCGCTCAGCGCTGCTGCCGCTGCTGTACCTCGTGCAGGCGGCCGACGGCTACGTGTCGCCGGCCGGGGTCGACCAGGTCGCCAGGCTGCTCGGCCTGACCAAGGCCGAGGTCGCCGGGGTCGCCACCTTCTACAACATGTTCCGGCGACGCCCGGTCGGCAGGTACCTGGTCTCGGTCTGCCGCACGCTGCCCTGCCAGCTCCGCGGCTCGCGGGAGCTGTCGGAGGCGCTCTGCAAGCGCCTCGACGTGCCGCTCGGCGGCACCGACGCGACCGGCATGGTCACCGTCGAGGAGGTCGAGTGCCTGGCCGCCTGCGACGGCGCACCGGTGGTCCAGGTCAACACCGAGAACTACGAGCGCCTCTCCGAGGAGCAGGCGCTGGAGCTGGTCGAGCGGCTACTGCACGACGAGGTGCCACCGCCGACCCTGGCCGGCGACGGCGCGGTGACCGAGCCGTCCACCGCCGCCCTGCACTGGCGCCTTTCCGGCCTCGGCGAGCCGCCGGCGGATCTGGCCGAGCGCGCCGCCACCGGCGCCGGCTCCGGCGGCGATGGCGACCGGATCGGCAGCGCCCCGGCCGGGGGGGCCGGAGACGACCGGACGGGGGGTGAGCGGCTGTGACCTCCGCGGACGGCTCGGCTCCGCAGGTCCAGCCGGTGAGCGTGCTGAGCAGCCGCTGGCGCGACGGGCTGGCGCACGGGTTCGACCGCTACCTGGAGCTGGACGGCTACGCGAGCCTGGACGACGCTTTCGCCAAGGACCCCGCCGAGCTGGTGCAGATCGTCAAGGACTCGGGGCTGCGCGGCCGCGGCGGCGCCGGGTTCCCGACCGGCATGAAGTGGGGGTTCCTGGCCAAGGGCACCGGCAAGCCCACCTACCTGGTGGTCAACGCCGACGAGAGCGAACCGGGCACCTTCAAGGACATGGAGCTGCTGGAGCGCGACCCGCATGCCCTGGTCGAGGGCACGATCGTCTCCGCCTACGCGATCGGCTGCAACCAGGCCTTCATCTACCTGCGGGGCGAGTGCGGCTTCGCCGGCCGCCGCCTGGCCGCGGCGATCGGCGAAGCCTACGAGCATGGCCTGCTCGGCCGCGACATCAAGGGCTCGGGCTTCGACCTGGACGTGGTCCTGCACCGCGGCGCCGGTGCCTACATCTGCGGCGAGGAGACCGCCCTGCTCTCCTCGCTGGAGGGCCAGCGCGGCCAGCCCAAGCTGCGGCCGCCCTTCCCCGCGGTCGAGGGGCTCTACCGGGCGCCGACCACGGTCAACAACGTCGAGACGATCGCCAGCGTGCCGTGGATCTTCCGCAAGGGCGTGGACTGGTTCCGCTCCATGGGCACCGAGAAGTCCCCGGGCCCCAAGCTGTTCAGCGTCTCCGGCGAGGTGCAGCGGCCGGGCAACTACGAGTACCCGCTCGGCACGCCCGCCAGGGAGCTGATCATGGGCGCCGGCGGCGGCATGCTGGACGGCAAGACGCTCAAGGCATGGACCCCGGGCGGCTCCTCGACGCCGCTGCTCACCCCCGACCACCTGGACACCCCGATGGATTTCGAGAGCATCCAGGGAGCGGGCAGCCTGCTCGGCACGGCGGCGATGATCGTGCTCTCCGAGGACGTCTGCGTCGTCGGCGCCTGCCTGAACTTCACCAAGTTCTACGCCCACGAGTCCTGCGGCAAGTGCACGCCCTGCCGCGAGGGCACCGACTGGATGGCCAAGATCCTCACCCGGCTGGAGACCGGCGCCGGCCGCAAGGAGGACATGGACACGCTGAAGGACATCTGCGACTCGATCTTCGGCCGCTCCTTCTGCGCCCTCGGCGACGGCGCCGTCAGCCCGATCGTCTCGGCCCTCCAGTACTTCCGCGAAGAGTTCGACCAGCACGTCGAAGGCCACGGCTGCCCGTTCGGCACGGCACAGGCGCTCTTGGGGGGCCGTGGGGGGAGCGAGCTCCCCCCACATGGATCGGGGGACAACGCCACGTCGGCGTCCCCGTCGAACACTCGGCAGGGAGCCCGATGACGAACAAGCGGACCACGGTGAAAGTGACCATCGACGACCATCAGCTGGAGGTTGCGCCGGGCACGCTGGTGATCCGCGCGGCCGAGCAGATCGACATCCAGATCCCCCGCTTCTGCGACCACCGGCTGCTGCTGCCGCTCGGCGCCTGCCGCCAGTGCCTGGTCGAGGTCGTGGGCCAGCGCAAGCCGCTCACCGCCTGCACCACCACCGTCACCGACGGCATGGTCGTCAAGACCCAGCTCACCAGCGAGATCGCGCGCGCCGGCCAGGAGGGCACCCTCGAGTTCCTGCTGATCAACCACCCACTCGACTGCCCCATGTGTGACAAAGGGGGCGAGTGCCCGCTCCAGGACCAGACGCTCGCGAATGGGCCGGGGGAGACCCGCTTCGTCGAGGCCAAGCGGCACTACGAGAAGCCGATCAAGATCGGCGAGACAGTCCTGCTGGACCGGGAGCGCTGCGTCCTCTGCGCACGCTGTACGCGGTTCTCCAGCGAGATCGCCGGCGACCCCTTCATCGAATTGTTCGAGCGCGGTTCCCTGGAGCAGGTCGCCATCTATTCAGACGAGCCCTACCGCAGCTATTTCTCCGGCAACGTGGTGCAGATCTGCCCGGTGGGGGCGCTGACCTCACCGTCGTACCGGTTCCAGGCGAGGCCGTTCGACCTGTCGTCCACCGACGCCGTGTGCAACCACTGCGCGGCAGGCTGCAACCTGCGGATCGATGCCCGGCGGGGGCTGGTGACGCGCCAGCTCGCGCGCGACAACGACGACGTCAACGAGGCCTGGAACTGCGACCGCGGGCGCTACGGGTTCACCTACGCCCAGGACCCCAAGCGCGTGCTGATACCGCATCTCTCCGAGAACCACCAGATGCGCACGGCGTCATGGTCGGAGGCGCTGCGCCGCGCCGCCGACGGGATCCGCTCGCACCGCGCCAAGGGCGTCGGCGTGCTGGTGGGCGGGCACCTGGCCGACCAGGACGCCTACGCGCTCCAGAAGCTGGCGCGGGTAGCTCTCGACACCAACAACCTGGACGCGCGCAACTGGAGCGGCGGCGACGCCGAGGCTGCGGTCGCCCGCCGGATCGCCGGCACCGCCCCGGGCGGGGGGGTCCGCTACGTGGATCTCGAGTCCGCCAAGGCCGTGGTGGTGGTCGATCTCGACCCCCACGAGGAGTCGCCGATCCTGTTCCTGCGCCTGCGCAAGGCAGCCCTTCACGGCGTCCAGGTCGTCGCCGTCGGCCCCCGCGCCGGCCGCCTGGCCGAGTTCGCCACCCTGGTGCCGACCCCGCCCGGGGGCGAGGCCGCCGCGCTGGAGCGGCTGGCGCGCGGCGAGGGCAAGGCCGGCGAGCTGCTGGCGGCCGCCCGGCCGGAGGCCGGCAGCGAAGGCCCCGGCGCCGAGGGCGCGGCCGCCGACGGGCCACCCGCCGTGGTCGTGCTCGCGGGGTGGCGGGCGGCGACCACCGGCGCCCTGGGGGCCGCGGCGCGGTTGGCGGACGGGCTTGGCGGCGCGTTCGCGTGGGTGCCGCGGCGGGCGGGCGACCGCGGTGCGCTCGACGTCGGCGCCCGCCCCGACCTGCTGCCCGGCGGGCGGCCCGTGGCGGACGCGGCCGCCAGGGAGGCGCTCGGCGAGGCCTGGGGGGCAACGCTCCCGAGCGAGCCTGGGCTGGACGGCCCGGCGATCCTCCAGGCGGCCGCGGATGGCCAGCTCGGCGTGCTCGTGCTGGCCGGGGTCGACCTGATCCGCGACTACGGCCCTCGGGAACTGGCCGAGCGGGCACTCGACAACACCTTCGTGGTCGCCGTCGACCACGCGCTCACCGACACCACCCGCCGGGCCGACGTGCTCCTGCCCGGGGTCGTGCACGCCGAGACCGAGGGCACCTGGACCGACTGGGAGGGCCGCGTGCAGGGACAGCTCGCCGCGGTCGAGATCGGCGGCGCCGCCCAGGCCATCTGGGAGCTGGCCGACCAGCTCGCCGTGCGGCTCCAGGTCGACCTTGGCCTGGCCACCCTGGACCGCGTCACCGCCGAGACAGCGCGCTTCCGCGCGCGCCCGGAGGGCCTGGCGCCCACCGAGCCGGCGACCGCCGAGGACCGGGCGGTCCAGTTCGACGGCCCAGCGGACGGGCTCGCGCTGGTGACCTACCCGCTGCTGCTGGACGGCGCCTCCATGCTCGCGCGCGCCGACGACCTCACCCGCAGTACCCTGGCGGCCTTCGTGGAGCTGCACCCCGACGACGCCGAGCGGCTGGGCGTGCGCGACGGCGCCACCGTCGAGGTCGACCTCGACGGGGACCGGGTGGTCCAGCTCCCGGCGAGGGTCAGCCCGGCGGTGGCGCCCGGCTGCGCGTTCATCCCCAGCAACCAGCCCGACCTCTCGCTCGGGGAGCTGCTCGGCCCGGCTCCCGCGCTGCGCGTGGTCGTGCGAGCCGCCAGGGAGGTGGCGGCGTGAACTGGTTCGACTTCGTGATCATGCTGGTCAAGGTGGTCGGCGTCTTCGCGTTCCTGTTGCTCTCGGTGCTGTTCGTGATCTACCTGGAGCGAAAGGTCGTCGCCTGGATGCAGACCCGCGTCGGCCCCAACCGGGTCGGCCCGGCCGGTCTGTTCCAGTCGGTGGCCGACGGCATCAAGCTGTTCTTCAAGGAGGACGTGCGGCCGACCCAGGCCGACCGCTGGCTCTACGCGCTGGCGCCGATCGTGATGATGGTCCCAGCGTTCCTGGCGATCTCGGTGGTCCCGTTCGGCCGCAACTTCGGCAGCCAGAGCGCGCAGCTCACCAACCTCAACGTCGGCATCCTGTTCGTGCTGGCCATGGGCAGCCTGCAGGTCTACGGCATCGTGCTGGCCGGCTGGGCGGCCGGGTCCAACTACCCGCTGCTCGGCGCGATCCGCTCCTCGGCGCAGATGATCAGCTACGAGATCGCCCAGGGGCTGTCGCTGATCGGGGTGTTCATGCTGGCGGGCACCCTGTCGGCGGCCGGCATCGTCGCGGCCCAGCACGGCACCTTCGAGGTCAACCTCGGCAGCCTGCACTTCCCGATCTTCCCGCGCTGGTACCTCGTCCAGCAGCTGCCGATGTTCGTGGTCTTCCTGCTGGCCGGGATCGCCGAGACCAACCGGGCGCCGTTCGACCTGCCAGAGGCCGAGACCGAGCTGGTCGGCGGCTACCACACCGAGTACTCGGGCGTGAAGTTCGCGCTGTTCTTCCTGGCCGAGTATCTGAACATGATCACCGTCTCGGCCGTCGCCGCCACCCTGTTCCTCGGCGGGCCGGACGGGCCCATCTTCCACAACCCGTCGTGGTTGCAGTGGTTCTGGCCGATCCTGTGGTTCGTGGCCAAGGTCTACCTGTTCCTGTTCCTGTTCATCTGGGTGCGCGCGACCCTGCCGCGGCTGCGCTTCGACAAGCTGATGGCCTTCGGGTGGAAGGTGCTGATCCCGTTCGCGCTGGCGTGGGTCCCGGTGACGGCGCTGATGATCATCCAGCCGTTCCCGGCCGGCTGGCGCAGGGGGCTGGGCCTCGTCGCCGTGGCGGTGCTGGTCCTGCTGCTCGCGTCGCTGCTGTTCACCAGGGAGGCACCCGAAGAGGAGCGTCCCGCACCGGGAGGTTCCGCGCCATGACACCGGAGATCCTCAAAGGCCTGTCGATCACCTTCCGGAGCATGTTCCGGAAGCGCAACACCATCCAGTACCCGGAGCAGCGCAAGCCGACGGCACCGCGCTTCCACGGCCGCCATCTGCTCAACCGCTACGACGACGGCCTGGAGCGCTGCATCGGCTGCGAGCTGTGCGCCTACGCCTGCCCGGCCGACGCGATCTACGTGCAGGGGGCCGACAACACCCCCGAGGAGCGCTGGTCGGTGGGCGAGCGCTACGCCGCCATCTACCAGATCAACTACAACCGCTGCATCTTCTGCGGGCTGTGCATCGAGGCGTGCCCGACCAGGGCGCTCACCATGACCAACGAGTACGAGCTGTCCGAGGAGAGTCGCGCCGACCTGGTCTACGACAAGGAGCGGCTGCTGGCGCCGGTCCCGGCCGGGGCCAAGCCCCCGCCGCACACCGACGCCGTCGACGGGCAGCCGACCATCGCCCGCTACGGCCCGCAGGCGTCGCTCTCGCAGGAGTCGGTGGAGCCGGTGTGGGCGCTGCTCCAGGCCAGCGAGGCTCGCGAGGCCGACCGGGAGCTGCCGGACGACGAGGCGGTGCCACGGTGACCGCGCTGCACGCCGGCACGGTGCTGGTCGCGACCACCTCCGCCGAGCGGGTCGAGCTGATCTTCTTCGTGATCCTCGCGCCGCTGTCGGTGGTGACCGCGCTCGGCATGGTGCTCAACCGCCACGCGGTCTACTCGGCGCTGCTGCTGGTGGTCAACTTCTTCTGCCTGGCCGCGTTCTACGTCTTCCTGCAGGCGCAGTTCCTGGCGGTCGTGCAGGTGATCGTCTACGCCGGCGCGATCATGGTGCTGTTCCTGTTCGTGCTGATGCTGCTCGGCATCTCGCGCGAGGACGTCCTGCGCGAGACGATCAGGGGCCAGCGCCCGGCCGCCGCGATCCTGGTGGCGCTGCTGCTGGCTGGAACGATCTTGGCGCTGTTCCTGCACCCGTTCCGCGGTCCGGGCGTGGACCTGACGCGGGTCGCCGACAACGACAACGTGCGGGCGATCGGCCAGCTGCTCTACACCCGCTACGTGTTCGCCTTCGAGGCCACCGGCCTGCTGCTGGTGGTGGCCGCCGTCGGCGCGCTGGTGCTCGGCAAGCGCCAGGTGCTCCGTGGGCTCCGGGAACGGGAACGCGTGGCCCGCACCTCCCCAGCCGCCAGCGAAGGAGCCGGGCCCAAGGACGGCGCCCGCGAGGAGGAGCCGGTGCCATGAGAGTCGAGCCGAGCTGGTACCTGGTGCTGTCGGCGCTGCTGTTCACCATCGGCGTGGCCGGGGTGCTCATCCGGCGCAACGCCATCGTGGTGTTCATGTGCGTGGAGCTGATGCTGAACGCCGTCAACCTGTCGTTCATCGCCTTCTCCAAGCTGAACGGCGACCTGAACGGGCAGATCCTGTCCTTCTTCGTGATGGTGGTCGCCGCCGCCGAGGTGGTCGTCGGCCTCGGCATCCTGGTGGCCATCTTCCGCAAGCGCTCGTCGACCAGCGTCGACGACGTCAACCTGCTCAAGGGGTGACGAGGTCCTGAACGCTACCGGCGCGATCCGCCTGGTGTGGCTGCTGCCGCTGCTGCCGCTGGCCGGCTTCGCCATCAACACCCTGGTGGGCCGGCGCCTGCGGCAGGCCGCCGGCTGGCTCGCCACCCTGCTGATGGCCGCGGCCTTCGCGATCGCCGTGGCCGCCTTCCTCGAGCTGATCGGCAAGGACACCAGCTCGCGGGTGGCGATCCTGCGCGGCTACGACTGGTTCGTCTCCGGCGACCTGCGCGTGGCGCTCGACCTCCGCTTCGACCAGCTCTCGGCCACCCTGGCGCTGGTGGTCACCGGGGTGGGCGCGCTGATCCACCTGTACTCGATCGGCTACATGGCCGGCGACCAGCGCCGCGGCACCTACTTCGCGTGGCTGAACCTGTTCGCCGCCGCCATGCTCACGCTGGTGCTCGCGCAGAACTTCCTGGTCATGTTCCTCGGCTGGGAGGGCGTCGGCCTCTGCTCGTACCTGCTGATCGGCTTCTGGTACACGCGGCCAGAGGTCCCGCCGGCCGCCAAGAAGGCGTTCATCGCCAACCGCATCGGCGACGTCGGCTTTCTGCTGGCGATGTTCCTGATCTTCGCCAAGTTCGGCAGCTTCGACTTCGACCAGGTCTTCGCGGGTGTCTCCGGGCTGGCGGGCGGAGC
>WNFY01001356.1_pt1 | contig 42467 bp, 39 predicted proteins | sample 5400091 | NCBI WGS metagenome assembly WNFY01 (sample SAMN13153364, study PRJNA577476) | soil metagenome | isolation source: 60 cm soil or saprolite under grassland replicate 1 | place: USA:California | collected 2016-06-15 | reverse complement strand
AGTTTCCGATTGGCGACATAGTATTTGTGTGCGCGCGTGTGAGAGTCTCTAAAAAGCAAAGAGCGCTTGACGAGGAAGCCCCCACGGCGGCGTAGCATACCGCCGACTCTAAGTCATTGCAACCAACTTTTTTAATTCACGCGTAACGATTGGCAATACACGGCTTATGCTTTATTGCAATCTTTGGATGCCATTGTTAGCGTGATATCTTGCGAGCTCTTTAGGAGCCTTTTGATCTGTTCCGGTAGAAGGTTCCCGAAATTAGAGAGCTTTCGAAGTGTTTACCCGCCGTCGAGGTTCTCCGTTTGCAGGTCGAAGTTCTCCGTTTGCAGCCGGAAAGAACTTGAACCAGGCAGGACCTGAAATTTTTTTGCTCCTTACTCAACTCAGCGTGCGGTTCTTAAATATTATTGCAATCACTGGCGCAAGTGAAAGTGGTTGACAAAAGAACGAACAGCCCTATTATGCACGCGGTCTCGCAAACGAAACTGGGAAGATGACAATTAACCATAGAGATTCATTCCCAAACGGCATCAATCGCAATACTTTCGCTCACCCCACACAAATAACGATGAACGATCCTACTTCCATAAACTCCTACATTGAAGCCTACTCTTACGTCGACGGGTCTTGTTTGGCGATCGTTGGATTCAATCTCATGATTCGGCATTCAGGGCGAAACTCCTAAAGCCGTTCCGCCAAGGAAAGGTGTGGGCGCTTAGGCCCGCGCCAAATCCTGTGTCAAGGTCTGCCGACCGCCATCAGCACATTTTCTACCGCTTCCGGGCTGAATTCTTCACCCCGCACACCCTTTCCGGCTTGCATTTGCCTTGCAGGATCGTCTAGCTTTTTAACTTAGTTTCGCCACCCCAATCCGTTCTTATGCCTATAAGCTTTGTACCCGTCGCGGTGGCTTTTGCGATCACTCTCGCGGTGACGCCCCTGGTGCGCGCCCTGGCGCGGCGCTGGGGACTGGTGGCGACGCCCAAAACCGATCGCTGGCATAAGAAACCAACAGCCATGATGGGCGGTGTCGCCATCTGGCTGGCCGTGGTCTCAACCTGGCTCCTGCTGATGCCGCACACGCCGCATGGCTGGGTGGTAATCGGCGCCAGCACCTTCCTGTTCCTGGTCGGCCTGGCCGACGATCTGCTGCACACCAAGCCCTATCAAAAACTGATCGGCCAGGTAATGGGATCGGCAGTCGTTATTTACTATGGGCTGGCCCTGCCATGGAGCCGGTTCGCTTCCCTCAATCTTATCTTCACGATCTTCTGGCTGGTGGGAATTACCAACGCCATCAATCTGCTCGACAACATGGACGGACTCGCCGCCGGAATTGCGGCGATAGCTTCAGGTTTTCTGGCGCTTAATTTTTTGTCAGGCGGGCAGCCGGTCGAAGCGTTGATGCTGGCGGTTTTTGCGGCCTCGCTCCTCGCCTTTCTCGTGTACAACTCGCACCGAGCTTCGATCTTCATGGGCGATTGCGGATCGATGTTTATCGGGTTCTTCCTTGCCAGTTCGGCCCTGATGAATCTTTCCGGAGGCCGCTCGCGCAGTTTCCTCCCCGTGCTGGCGGTCCCCATTCTGGTCCTGTTCATTCCGATTTTTGATACGACGTTCGTAACGATCCTGCGCAAGTTGTCCGGACGGGCCGCGTCACAGGGAGGACGCGATCACACTTCGCACCGCCTTGTGGCCCTGGGCATGTCTGAGCAGCGCGCGGTCATGATGCTTTACCTCTTCGCAACCCTTTCGGGTTCGCTGGCAGTACTGGTGCAACGGTTGAAGGCGGACGTCAGCGTCGCCTTGATCGCCGGCCTCATTGTCGTCCTGACCCTGCTCGGGGTTTATCTGGCCGGAGTCAAAATATACGACGATGGCGAGCAAGCTCCGGCGCATGAAAAACCGTCGTTTGGATTCCTGATCGATCTTTCGTACAAGCGGCGCATCTTCGAAGTGCTGCTTGATGTGATTTTGATTTCCCTCTCTTACTGGAGCGCCTACGCGATCAAATTTGGTCCTTACCAGAATGACGTTCAATGGAGGCTGTTTTTGCGCACCTTGCCGGTGCTGGTTTTCGTCCGCCTGGGAGCGTTCCTTTTGATGGGTGTTTATCGCGGCATCTGGCGCTACACGGGAATTGGCGATCTCGTATTGTTTGCCAAAGCAGTCGCGCTCGGATCCGTCGTCAGTTTATTAATCCTGCTGTTTCGCTTTCACTTTCAGGGATTCTCACGAACCGTGTTTATGATCGACGGCGTCGTGATGTTGCTGTTGCTTTCGGGCAGTCGCATGACTTTTCGTTTCTTCCGCCAGATGCTGCCCGCAACGAAGGTAAAGGATGGCCGGCGGATTTTGATATTCGGCGCCGGCGATGCGGGTGAGTTGCTGTTACGCGAGCTGCTTAACAACCGGGACCTTCGCTATGCTCCGGTAGCCTTTCTGGATGACGACGTCCGAAAGCAGGGAAAAGTCATTCATGGTTTGCGAGTTTTTGATGGTAATGGATCGCTGAGAAAACTGGTCAGCGAGCAGCGTATCGAAGAAGTCCTGATTTCCAGCCTGCGAATTTCCGACGAGCGGCTGACCCGGATCCAGAGAGAGTGTGAAGCCGAGCAGGTCAAGCTAAAGCGGATGTCAATAAGGATCGAGACGATCTCAGAGGGCCAGCCACCCACCATCGCCAAAGCCGTTTCCAACCGCGCATCGTGACGCGGTAGTGTAAACTACCAAGTGCGATCAATGACGCAATCAAAGTCCCGATCCCTCATGACACTCAATCTGCCCGGCCCGCTTCGGGGGTTCCTACTCGTACCCGTAATCGCAGTCATAATCGGTTCCTGGTTTATTTTGCACTGGTATATCGGCGATACCATCGCGGAATACGCGCCCGAGTTTGAAGAAAGCGGATCGGACATGGCCCAGCTGGCAGTCAAGTGGGCGCCCAACGATCCACTGGCGCATTTCACCTTGGGCAATTCGATGGAAAAGAACTTCAGCATGAACCAAATCGGCGACGCCGTCCGCGAATATGAAACGGCGGTCAGCCTGGCGCCAAATGATTATCGTTACTGGATGCAACTCGGCCGCGCGCTGGAAGCAGCGGGGCGCGTCGACGACAGCGAAAAAGCTTTGCGTCATGCGGTGGCCCTGGCGCCCGCCTATTCATTTCCACGTTGGTACTTCGGAAATCTGTTGTTGCGCGAGGGAAAGCAGGACGATGCTTTCCGGGAATTGGTGCAAGCTTCGCAAGCGGATCCGGCACTACTGCCGCAGGTTTTTAACCTGAGCTGGGATCTTTTTGGCGGCGACGTCGATCAAATTGCCAACGCGACCTGTCCGAACATAGACACGCGCGCCCAGCTTGCGGTTTATCTCGCCAATCGAAACGAGGCTGACAGCGCGATCCGCATTTGGCAGAACCTCAATCCAAAGGAGCGAAGGGAAAAGCATGACGCGGCGGAAATGCTGAAAAAATCGTTTTTCGAAGCGGGTAGATTCCATTACGTGCTGAACCTTATGGCCGATCTTGAGGAGAATGCGAGCCTCTTGCCGCGGCCCGAAACCTTTTCGAACGCGGGCTTTGAAAATGACAGCTCTTCGCGGAAGGCCGGGAAATTTGGCTGGTTGATTAATACCTCACCGGACGCGCAAATCGCGGTCGATCACACGCTGGGGCATAACGGACGTGCGAGCCTCGAGATTGTTTTCAAGTCGCCGCGAAGTATTGACACGATAGAAGTCTCGCAACTCGTGATTGTCGAGCCGGACACGCAATACCGTTTCGAATGCTATGCCCGCACGCTGGATCTGCACACCGGCAGCACCCCAATGATTTTGATTCTTGATCCGGCGGACCACTCAGTCCTGGCAAGCTCGGTGCCGCTACCCGATGGAACCAACGATTGGCAGGCAGTGACCTTTGATTTCAAAACCAGGCCCCGAATGGAAGGAGTACTAATTAAACTGGGACGGGCCCCGTGTGGGCCAGACTCAGTGTGTCCGATCTTCGGAACAGTGTGGTATGACGACTTCAACCTCCAGCGTTACAGCGGCGCGGCGAGCGCTGTTCGCAGCGATGCTGAGACCAGAGCCCGCAGCGGAACCGCCGGCGCCCTCCGCTAAGCGCGCGCGCACTTTCGCCAGCCGCTTCATTTTTCTGCTGATCTCGGTGGCAGTAGTGATGACGACGCTGGCCTATGGCACAGTACATTACTGGGCACTGGCAGTCTTTTGGTTAAGCGCGGCGGCGATAATCTGTTTTGCGGTCGCCGATGCCTGGCAATTGCGCTCAGTTCAATTGAGTCTCAACCCGCTGCAGCTGCCGGTGCTGGGAATGATTGTATTGGGCATCGTTCAGTTGTTGCCGCTGCGTGTCGCGCAGGACACGGCGGGACTGCCCATCGCATCTTCGCTCGCGCTCTCGTTCGACCCCTATGCGACGAGACTGATCATTATTCAGGTTACTTCCCTGCTGATTTATTTCTCTGCGACCCTGATCTTTACGGATACGCCAGAGCGTTTGCGGCTGCTGGCGCGAACGATCATGATCTTCGGTTTTGCGCTTGCCTGTTTTGGTATGACCCAGTCGTTTGCCACGGGCGGCACCCGCGTCTATTGGTTCCGGGAACTGGCGCAAAGCACGGCGTTCGGGCCTTTCATCAATCGCCATCATTTCGCGGGCTATATGGAAATGACCATTGCCCTGCCGCTTGGTTTGTTGTTCTCGGGCGTAATTGAGCGCGAGAAACGGCCGATTTACGCGTTTGCGGCGGCACTCATGGGCATCGCGCTGATCATGACCAATTCGCGTGGCGGAATGATCAGTCTCGGAGCAGAGATTGTGTTTCTCGCTGTGCTCGCCGGATTTCGATCGAAGCGTGTCCGCCACCAGAGCCCCGCCGCACGCGCGCGGTTCGCAATGGTGCGCGCCGGCCTGGCTTTCGTGCTGGTTGGGGTTTTGATCGGTGGGGCGATCGGCTTTGGCGGTCCGGAAACGTTTTCTCGTCTGCTGGGAACGCCGACGGCTGCAGATCCTTCAACGGGCCGCGCGCACTTCTGGAACGTAACTCTGGATATTATCAAGGCGAATCCATACGTCGGCACCGGGCTCGGCGCTTTCGGCGTGGTCTACACTAGTTACGACACGCATAACGGATTGTTTCGTTTGGAACAAGCGCACAACGACTATTTGCAGGTCATTTCTGATGGCGGAATTATCGGCGGCGTACTGGGTCTGGCATTCATCGTGATACTTTTCCGTCAGGGTTTTGTGCGCCGCGAGACGGATGATCGCTTTCGTCGCGGCATCGCAACCGGAGCACTTGCCGGATGCTTTGCAGTCCTGATTCACAGCTTCTTTGATTTCACACTGCATACGACGGCAAACGCGTTACTCTTTTTGATCCTGGCGGCGCTGGCTACTCAGGACAGTCGCGTCAACCGTCCATCGCAGAGGCGACGACGGCGACGCTCCTTAGCTGAGGCTGACAATTTGGAACTTGCTCAGGCCGCCACGCCACAAACGTTGGTGAATAGCTGAACGCCGCACCACTCAGGGTCGGATGCTTTTCCGACTAGTCACGGCCGCACGTCGGCTAAAATCGTTTCGAGAAAATGACGCGAACTATCGGCACACCAGTTCCGCGCAAAGAGGGCCGAAAGAAAGTCACCGGCCAGGCGCTTTATGTCGATGACCTGCGCTTCGATGGAATGCTACACGGCGTAACGGTCCGCAGCACTATTCCGCGCGGCCTTATCAAAGACATTTCCTTCGAAGGTGAAATCCCGTGGAATGAATTTACCATCGTGACGGCCAAAGACATTCCGGGCGAAAACTATGTTGCGCTGATCCTTAACGATCAGCCCTATCTCGCAGAAAAACTCATTAATCATCCGGAAGAGCCGATCGTGCTGCTCGCTCATCACGACAAGTATTTACTCGAAGAAGCAAGACGAAACGTCCGCATTGAATATGAAGAACAGCCGGCCATCTTTTCCATGCACGATTCACTCACGAAGACAGAACTTATCTGGGGCGAAGACAACACCTTTAAGACCTTTCTGGTTGATAAAGGCAATGTGGACCAGGCCTGGTCCAACGCGGATTTTATCGTCGAAGGCGAATACGAAACCGGCGCTCAAGAACAACTTTATATCGAGAACAACGGAGCAATTGCGATTGCTAATGCCGAGGAAGGCGTAACCGTCTGGGGCTCGATGCAGTGTCCTTACTATGTGCACAAGGCGCTGATTAAGTTATTTGGTTTGCCCGAGGCAAAGGTTCGCGTGATTCAAACTGAAACCGGCGGCGGCTTTGGCGGAAAGGAAGAATACCCGTCGATGATCGCCGGGCACGCGGCGCTGCTGGCCTGGAAATCAGGAAAGCCTGTCAAAATGATCTACGATCGCGCTGAGGACATGGTGGCGACGACGAAACGCCATCCGTCGCGTACGAAGCACAAAACCGCGGTCAGCAAAGATGGAAAACTGCTGGCAATGGAAATCGACTTCATGATCGACGGGGGCGCCTATTGCACGCTGTCGCCGGTCGTGCTTTCACGCGGAACGATTCACGCCGCGGGTCCTTACTTTTGTCCGAATGTTCGCATTAAGAGCAAAGCGGTCGCGACAAACGCGCCCCCGCACGGAGCCTTTCGCGGTTTTGGTGCGCCGCAGAGCATCTTTGCTCTGGAACGTCACTTCGACAAAGTTGCAAAGACAATCGGACTAACAGCGGAAGAATTTCGGCGCCGCAATTTCATTAAACAGGGCGAGACCACGGCCACCAGCCAGGTAATTCATGAGAACGTTGATCTGGCTGGACTGTTGGACCGCGCCTTTGAGTTGAGCGGCTACCAAAATAAGCGCCGGCGCTTCGCGGAAGAAAACAAAACCTCTCGGCTCAAGAAAGGCGTGGGGTTCGCGTCATTCATGCACGGCGCCGGGTTCACCGGATCGGGCGAAGTCTTTTTGCAATCAGTCGTCGGCGCTGAAGCGACCTCCGAAGGCCGTATCAAAGTTCTCGCCGCCAGCACCGAAATTGGGCAGGGGACGAATACGATCTTTGCGCAGATCGCGGCGGATACCCTGGGCCTTGATTACGATCAGATCGAGGTCAGTCAGCCGGACACTGCCCAGGTCCCCAACAGCGGTCCTACCGTCGCATCGCGCACCTGCATGATCGTGGGAAAGCTGGTCGAATCAGCAGTACTGGGCTTGAAACAAACACTGATCGGCAGCGGCTTATTAACCGAGCAATTCACGCCATCCGATTTTCAAAACGCATGCGCTGATTACATCTCGAAGTTTGGATCGTTGAAGAGCATTAGCCAATATCAACCGCCACCGAACATTTATTGGGACGATGAAAAATACCAGGGCGACGCCTACGGCGCATTTGCCTGGGCCGTTTATGTGGCCGAGGTTTCCTATGACCCGCTGACCTACGAAGCTCACGTCGATGATTTTGTTGCGGTCCAGGAGGTCGGCCGGGTGATCAATCCCGTGCTCGCCGCCGGGCAAATCGAAGGCGGCGTCGCGCAGGCGATTGGCATGACACTCTACGAAAATGTGGTCTGGGAAAATGGACGGATGATGAACGGGCAGATGACAAATTACATCATGCCGACCGCGGCGGATGTTCCCCCGATCCGCGTTTACTTCGAAGAGAACCCGTACGCGTTCGGCCCCGCGGGCGCGAAAGGAATTGGTGAACTGCCGATGGATGGGCCCGCGCCAGCGATCTTGAATGCCATTGAGAATGCGACCGGCCAGAGTTTCAACTGCATTCCGCTAATGCCGGAGATAACGATGGAAACCTACTCATGAAGGGAACTTGATTTCCAAATATCCGGTTTCGTCTATTTGCCCGACAGTTTCAATCACTCGTTTCACGTGCGGCTTAATTCGGGGCCAACTTGTCGACGTTAAAACGATGATCTTGAGTTTTCGTCCGGCGAGATTCTGCTGATAGCGGAGTTGTTGGTCGTTGTGATGAGTAAGTCGAAAGACTCTTCAGCTTGAGTCAGCAGCGCGCCATTTTCAAGATTTGACCAACCCCTCTCAAAAACTGTTTCCACGGTATGGCCGAGTAAGTAGTTTCTCAGGGGAACCGGGGTTCCTTGATCGAAGAGTATTCGCACTTAGAGGGAGATTTGGTGTCGTCGCTATACCTTCGCAAGACTTTGCTCGGCGTGCTCAAGGACTGCGGCAACTTGATGACGAGTCACACCGGGAAACCATTCCAAAAACTCGTCGACAGTCGCTCCGGATTCAAGATTTTCAAAAAGAGCGCGCACAGGTACCCGCGTGCCTCGAAAGACCCAGGCACCACCGACTTTGTTTTCCGCGCGCTCGACTTCGGAACAATCAGCCCAGTCCAACATGCACAACATGATATGCTTCGCTCAGAACGTCGGCAAGCCCACATTGTCTCTGACGAAGTCCGAAAATTAGAGAGAATTTTTTCCGTGTCAGAGAAGATCCAAATCATTTGCATGGTAAATCAAGTGCGTCGCACGTTCCAGGCCTATCCCATGGAGCGTCTGCTCGACGTGCTGCGCGACGAATTGCGCCTGACCGGCACCAAAGAAGGTTGCGGCGAAGGTGAATGCGGCGCGTGCTCGGTGATGATCGACGGTCAGCTCGTGAACAGTTGCCTGGTGCCCGTGGCGCAGGTCGAAGGTTGCTCGATCAAAACGATCGAAGGCCTCGCGCTCGAGGATCGCCAACTACACGACATGCAGCAAGCCTTCATCGAATGCGGTGGCGCCCAGTGTGGCATTTGCACTCCGGGAATGATTATGGCCGCAGTGAATCTGCTGGAAAAGAACCCGAATCCGACCGAGTCTGAGATTCGCGATGGCCTTGCCGGCAATCTTTGTCGTTGCACCGGCTACATGAAGATTTTCGAATCGGTGGCGCGCGCGTGTCAGAAATAGCAGGGTTAAGCTATGTTGGATCTTTACGAATGTCCCAAATTGATATGTCAGCTGCGGCGATTACGGCTCGACTCAAACTTGTTTCTCAACTGAGACGGCTCTGTCTCTCGCTGGGAACCGCGAAGGTTGATCCGCGGCCTCTGGAGACTAATGAGAACGTCAAGAACAAGGGCCAAGAAAAGCGTAAAAAAGAATCAAAGTGAGAGCCTACGTTCCTTCGTACCAGTTAATATCACCCGGCGCAATTGGCGAAGTTCTGGACCTTCTCGCGCAGGACGGAACATGGAAACCCTTTGCCGGGGGTACCGATCTGATGGTGCTCCTCGAAGCCGGAAAACTGCCGCACAAGAACTACGTGAATATCTGGAGCCTAAACGAGCTGCGTGGAATTGAAATAACAAAGGATCAAATCACGCTGGGCGCGCTGACGACTTACAGCGAAGTCCAGGCCAACGACATCCTGCGAGACGAATTTCCCATGCTGTGCCAGGCCGCGAAAGAGACGGGCGGCATTGCGATCCAGAATCGCGGCACGCTGGGCGGGAACATCGTTAATGCTTCGCCCGCTGCAGACTCGCCACCGGCCTTGCTGGCGTATGATGCGCAGTTGCTGCTGGTGTCAAAACAGGGAGACAGAACGATTCCGTATTCCAGTTTTCATCGCGGCTACAAACAGATGGATATTCGCCCCGACGAATTGCTGCGCGCGATCCGCTTACCGCGGACGACCCAACCGCTGACGCATTACTATCGCAAGGTCGGCACGCGCAGAGCCCAGGCAATTTCCAAAGTCTGCTTTGCTGCCGTAGGCCACCCATCCAACAATCGTTTGTCGGGAGTTCGCATCGCGCTCGGCAGCGTGGCCCCAATTCCGCTTCGTTGTGTCGGGACCGAAAGCCTGATAAATGATCGAGCGCTCGACGCCCGGACAATCGCAGCGGCGAAGGAAATGCTGGCCAAAGAAATCGTCCCGATTGATGATCTGCGCTCGACCAGGGATTATCGCGAGCGCGTGGCCGTGAACCTGCTGGAAGATTTCCTCGCCGAACTCAGGCACCGCATTGACTGAAGGCGCAGACGACCGGGAGAACATCCGCATGAGCCAGAATATTACCGACTTTAATCGCCACGTGATCAGACCCACAGAGTGTGTGAAGGAAGGTTGGGAATTGATCAAGGACCAGTATTGGCTCTTTCTCGGCATCTCTTTTGTTGGGATGTTAATCGGCAGCGCTTTCGCGATTGTCCTGATGGGGCCGATGATGTGTGGAATCTTTCTTTGCCTGTTTCAAAGACAGCGACGTCAGCCGGTTGAATTCGGAATGTTATTCAAGGGATTTGATCATTTCCTTCAGAGTCTGCTGGTGATGTTAATCAAAATGATTCCCATTGTGATTCTGATGGTGCCTTTCTATCTGATCATGGTTGTCATCATGTTTACCAGCATGCCTCGGGAGCAGACCACTCCCGAAGAGACATCGCGATTCTTGTTCACCTTCTTTGGATTTGAATTGGTCTTTATCTCGGTACTGATGCTAGTGGGAATTTTGGTCGAGATCTTTCTCATGTTCGCCTTTCCGCTGGTTGTGGATCGTCGGCTGCCGGCAATTGAAGCGGTAAAACTCAGTATCAAAGCGGGAAAAGAAAACTTTGGCGGGGTGCTGGGCTTACTGCTGTTGAATGCGCTCTTTGGTTTTGTCGGCCTGCTTTGCTGTTTTGTGGGTGTCTATTTTTATCTGCCGATTTCTTTCGCTTCGTACGCCATCGCCTACCGTCGCGTGTTTCCCGAGATTCCGCACACGTTACCCGTGCCTCCCCCTCCGCCCGCAAGCTGGGCCGTATGAAATTAAATGCCTAACCCGGAACTGGTCATTCGCGGACAACGCGTCGTCACGGGAAATTCAGTCGCCCCGGCATCCGTGCACATAACTCGCGGTTACATCTCATCGATTTCGATATTCGAAGACATTCCCGCGGACTGCGAAGTGATCGAAGCCGGTGCCGAATCCGTTGTCATGCCGGGGCTGGTTGATACTCACGTCCACGTCAATGAGCCGGGCCGGAGCGACTGGGAAGGTTTCGAAACCGCAACCCGTGCCGCGACCGCAGGTGGCGTGACTACAATTGTGGATATGCCGCTGAACTGCATTCCGGCGACGACGACGGCGGGCGCGTTGGAAGGTAAGTTGAAAACGACTGCCGGCAAGCTATGCGTGGATGTTGCATTCTGGGGAGGCGTCGTGCCAGGCAATTCGAGCGAACTGTCGACGTTGTGGGATGCGGGGGTTGTGGGTTTCAAATGCTTTCTTGTCCACTCCGGCGTCGATGAGTTCCCGAACGTGACCGAGAAAGATCTGCGTGAAGCGATGCCTGAATTGGCGCGACTGGGAGCGATGTTAATCGTTCATGCGGAGTTGCCGGGACCGATTGAACGATGTTGCGAACAGGAAAGTCACGGCCATAATGGCCGCAGCTATTCGACATTTCTGCAAAGCAGGCCGCGGGAAGCCGAAAACGACGCGGTTGCGTTGATGGTTCGCTTGAACCGCGAGACAGGCTGCCGAGTTCACATCGTGCATCATTCATCGGCCGGAGCTCTCGATATGCTGCGCCAGGCGAAGGCATCGGGCGCAGCCATAACTGCCGAAACATGTCCGCACTATTTGCATTTTGCCGCGGAAGACATCAGCGACGGGGCAACTGAATTCAAGTGCTGTCCGCCAATTCGGGAACGCGATAACCGCGAGCAACTTTGGAAAGCATTGGCCGACGGAACGATAGATTTCGTCGTCTCAGATCACTCACCCTGTCCTCCGAAAATGAAAATGCGCGAGCGGGGAGATTTCATGCAGGCCTGGGGAGGCATTTCTTCCTTGGAGCTGCGGCTGCCGGTGATGTGGACTGACGCCAGCGCGCGCGGCGCCGGCATCAATCAGCTCGCCGAGTGGCTTTGTCGCGCGCCGGCGCGACAAATCGGAATGGCGCACCTCAAGGGATCAATCGCCGTGGGTTCCGAGGCTGACATTGTGATTTGGAATCCGGAGAGCGAGTTTCGCGTCGAGGCATCAATGATTCATCATCGCCACAAGCTAACGCCCTATGATGGCGAGATCCTGCGCGGTAAAGTAGAAAAGACTTTTCTTCGCGGCCAGATCGTTTATGATGGCGGCGAGTTTGCTAAGCCTAAGGGTAGAGTGCTCCTGCGCCAACGCCCCTGAATTTTTGCGGCTTTGCGACTTGGCGTGAAACCCATCTCGCGCAAAGCCGCCAGGTCGCAAAGCTCCTATGGACTTTATTGAACTAATAGATCTGGCATCAGAACGCCTGGGCGGCGCTGTGCTTGTTGCCAACGACGAATTCTTTGCGCCCAGGGAAAATCTTCTAAAGCCGTCGCCGCCTGTTTTCATCGAAGGCAAGTACACGGACCTGGGCAAGTGGATGGACGGTTGGGAAACGCGCCGGCGACGCACGCCGGGATTCGATTGGTGCCTGATTCGTCTGGGATTGTCAGGCTTTATTCGCGGCGTCATCATAGATACGAGTCACTTCAAAGGCAATTACCCGGAACAATGTTCGCTGGAGGCTTGCGCGATCGACGGAGTACCGGCGGCGGAAGAGCTGATCGACGATTCAATTCAATGGATTGAGATCCTCCCGAAGACAAATTTGAACGGTGACTCGCTGAATCAATTTGCGATTACCAGCGATCGGCGCTGGACCCATCTTCGTTTCAAGATTTATCCCGATGGTGGTGTGGCGCGCCTGCGCGTTCACGGTGAAGCTGCGCCTGACTGGAATCGTATGAAAAAGATCGGCGGCGAGATCGATCTCGCCGCGGTCGAGAATGGTGGGTTTGTGCTTTCGTGCAGCGATATGTTTTTCGGACATCGTCAAAACTTGATCATGCCCGGGCGCGCGTTGAATATGAGCGACGGGTGGGAAACTAAGCGGCGGCGCGGACCCGGTCACGATTGGATCATCATCAAGCTGGGTTCGGCCGGTCACCTCCGCCGTCTCGAGGTTGACACTTCCTGGTTCAAAGGAAATTTTCCGGAGAGTTGTTCGCTCGAGGCTTGTAACGCTTCAAATGCATCGATTGAGATGTTGCAGGATTCTTCGTTCGCCTGGAAATCAGTGCTGCCGCGGACCATTCTACAGGCGCACACGCGTCACTTCTTTGATGACCTGACCGGCGTGGGAGCAGTTTCGCACGTACGTTTCAATATTTTTCCGGATGGCGGTGTCGGCAGGTTGCGGGTCTTCGGAACGATTGAATGACGACCGCACTCGATCATTTGAATAAGCTTCCGTCTGAAGACGCCCAGGCAGAGTTCTTGAAATGCTGCGGTTCCATAAGCTGGGCGCGGGCAATGTCAAAAGCGCGGCCGTTTGAAAATGCAGATTACCTTTTGAGTGAAGCGGATCGCGTCTGGTGGTCACTTGACCCTGCAGATTGGCTGGAAGCATTTCGGGCTCATCCAAAGATCGGCGAGAAGAAGGCGGCTGCAGCTCAATCTGAACAAGCCGAAGGATGGTCGGCGCAGGAACAATCAGGGACTCAGAACGCGCCTGCCGGTACAATGGTCTTGCTGGCTGAAGGAAATCGAAAATACGAAGCACGCTTTGGGTTCATTTTTATTGTGTGTGCGACGGGAAAATCTTCGGAAGAAATGCTGGCAATTCTTAATGACCGATTACGAAACGATATGGATACTGAAATTCGCACTGCTGCTGAAGAGCAACGAAAGATCACACGACTGAGACTGGAGAAGCTTCTCAACTGAATGAGCGCCATTACCACCCACGTTCTGGATACTTCGCGTGGCCGGCCCGCGGAAGGGGTACCGGTCGTGCTTGAAATTGAATCTGCTGACGGCAGTTGGAAACAGATCGGCGTCGCCATGACCGACACGGATGGCCGGGCAAAGGACCTCTTGCCGTCCAACTTTGCCCTGCATGGTGGAGTTTATAAGCTAACTTTTGACACCGCGTCCTACTTTGCTTCGCAAAAAGTAGAAAGCTTCTATCATGAAGTCAACATCGTCTTCGAGATTCACGATCCGGCGCAGCATTATCATGTGCCGCTGCTACTCAGTCCGTTTGGATATTCGACGTATCGAGGGAGTTAGTGGTGGCACAGACTTCAGTCTGTGACTTGAACATAAGTGGCCCAATGGAGGAAGTTGTACACACCTACTATCGTCGCAATTTACCTCATTGGCATCCTATCGGGAGATCAATTTTCCTCACGTGGCGCTTGGATGGTTCTTTGCCAAGAACGGTAGTCGAAAAACTCCGACTCACACGTAACGAACTGAAAGTATCAAAATAATCCCAAAACCAGTGCCGAAGTCCGAATGCTCCAGTACAAAAGATTATTCGCAAAGGTTGATGCGATCCTTGATAAGGCCAGCAGTGGGCCATTGTGGCTTGCGGACGGTGAGGTCGCAACTTTGGTACAACGGACACTGCTCGATCGCTACGCTCACCTTTACACGCTTTGGGCCTACGTTGTAATGGCAAACCATTTGCACATCTTATTGAGGCCCAAGAGTCATGAAATATCCTGGCGAAAATCACGAAGTGCATCAAGGGCTACACAGCACGCGAGGCAAATCGGCGGCTTGAACGAACTGGGTGCAAGTTTTGGCAGGATGAATCATTTGATCACCGGAGTCGGAATCAGAATGAATTCTTTCGTATCGTCGATTACATTGAGAATAACCCCGTAAAAGCCGGCTTGGTCAAGAAACCGGAACACTGGATCTGGTCATCAGCCGCCGAGCGAAATCGAAGAGGGTGGGCGAGTTTTCGTGCTTTGACTTAATAACTGAGCCTGAAGTGCAGATCACAGACTGAAGTCTGTGCCACTCCATAAATGATCAATCCGACAATCAGCGAATGGCTTAACTTCATTGCGCGTTGGGTCCATGTGTTCGCCGGCATCATGTGGGTCGGCACGACGTATTATTTCACCTGGCTGGATGCGCGTTTGAGCGAAGAAGAGAAGGCGCTGGCCAATACCGGAAACGCCGCGCAGATCTGGATGGTCCACAGCGGCGGCTTTTATGTGGTCGAGAAACGGAAAGTGCCGGACGAATTGTCGCGCAAGCTACACTGGTTTCGCTGGGAAGCAGCCACGACCTGGTTAAGCGGCTTCGCTCTTTTGATAATTGTTTACTACCTCGGCGGCGGCGCTCTGATTGACCGGGACATATCCGATATAAGTCTCGGCACCGCCGTCGCAATCGGAGTGGGCGCGCTGATCTTCGGATGGCTGATCTATGACCTGCTGATGATTTCGCCGCTGGGTCGAAACGAGAAAGTCTTCGCGCTGGTGGCTTATCTTCTTGTCGTGGGCACGGCTTATGGACTGACCCGGGTGTTAAGCGGCCGCGCCGTTTACATCCATGTCGGCGCCATCTTCGGCACGATCATGGCGGCGAATGTCTGGATGCGAATCCTGCCGGCTCAGCGAAAAATGATCGACGCCATTAAGGCAGGACAAAAACCTGACGAACGTCTGGCGGCCCAGGCAAAGCTCCGTTCAAAGCAGAACACTTTCATGGCCGTCCCGGTTGTTTTCCTTATGATCAGCAATCATTTTGGCGGAAATACTACCGGCGGTTATGACTGGATTCACCTCGCGGTGTTGGTTCCTGTCGGCTGGCTTGCGGCCAGGTTTATCCGTCGCGCTTAGCTGGCACTGCACTACAAACACGAACATAGCTTGATAAAGACAATGAAGTGGGCTCCGGAGGCTTAAAGACTTTGATATCGAATTAGAAATCAGGAAGATGCCCAACGGATGTAGCCTCAGAAATCCATTTCGAATTTAGCCCTTATTGAGGTCCCGAGGCTATTAAAGAATTGGCCGAGGTGTTGGCTGCCGGTGTTGTTTTGCACATCGCGAGGATTGAAATGATTCGTGATATTGAAAATGGCGACGCCGCCCCGCGCTCTCTTATCGAAGAATGGAATCTTGAATCCTTTTAGAATTTGCACATCAAGCGACATGAACATCGGAAATCGACCAGCTCGATTGCGCAGCCCAACGAAATCAAGACCATCATCGACGATCGAGAAGGGGAAGCCTGAGCGGATCTCGAACGCCGGCGTGATCGTGATGGCCATGGGCGCCTTCAGTTCGCCATAGGCGAGAAAGCGATGGGGTGCGTCGAATGGCAGGGGCCCGTACTGGTTTGCCCGAATAACCAAAGATGGAAAGTCACTGAGAAAATTATCGGATGTATTCAAATCACCGCGCGCTTTCGACCAGACGTAAGAAAAGTTCCAGTTGTGAAAACGCTGATTATCATAAGCCAGCAACGCCTGCGCTTCGCGGTATTGCGAACGGCCGCTGCTTTTGAGGACATACATTCCTTCGCCAAACCTGTTCACGCGCGGAATAACGATCGCCTCATTCATTGTTGAGCGTTGCAGAAATCCGATCCTGGCGGTGAGGTGTTTGGTTATGCCGCGATCGACCTGCACGCTCCAACGCGTGCTTCGCGCATCATGCAGCGGTCCTCTAATCACATTTGCAAAATGACGGTGGCCATCGATTACTGTCACTCCGTCCGGCGCATAGCTGGTAACAATGCGTTCCGGAAAACGGCCGGGCGCCGCGACGCCGAGAACGGAAGAATCAAACAGCGGGTCATCATTCTCATCCAGCTGCCAGGGAATGAAGTACCTGGATGACAAAGGACTTCGATCGTAAAAAAGGCCGACTCCGCCGCGGACGATCGTGCGATCGTTTCCGAACGGAAGAAACATCAGTCCTAAACGCGGCGCGAAGTTGACTCGTTTAGAAATGCTGTCACGATCGAAACGCGTACCCAGATCGAGCGTCAAACTCTTCCTGATCAGCCAGCGATCCTGAATAAAACCGCCTATTTCCCTGAGAGATCTGTTAAGCGAAGTCGGGCCCGCAAAATCGATTCGCTGGCTGAGTGTTTGATCGCGACGAAGAATTGAAATCGGTCGGAAGTTAAACGCTCCAAACAGCATCGTAGAATCGAACTCAGCCCCAAGCTTTAAAGAGTGTTGGCCTCCCGCGGAAATGGGGTGAGCAAAATAGTTTTCCAGCCACTGGAGCCGTTTGGACGATCGCTGAGAGTTTACGAAATAGTTTCCCGTGTTACCGTCAGGGAGATACGTCAATCCCATTGGGCCCTGCGGGAAAACCTGGAAGTGAAAAGTCTTGTAACTGACCAGCGAGGAGAGAAAGGATTCATTGCTGAATATCGCTTGCTCAGACAGCGAGAAGAGTTCGCCCCGCTGTTTTGTGTTTGGTCGCGTTTCCTGAGGATTGAACGTGTCAAGCCCGACGAATCGCACTTTCTGTGGAAACAGACCACCGACAAACTTCAGGCTATGCCTTTTGTTGATCGTCAGATCGAATTGCGTGAAAGAGTCGAATGATTCGGATGCTGAATCGTCGCGCGGGGCTTTCAAACTCGGCACCCGCACTCGCGAATAGCGATATTCAAACGATTGCAGAAAACTGAGCCGGTTTCGGATCAGCGGCCCGCTAAAAGTCATGCGGGGACGGAACGAATCGAGCTTGCCGCTGATGATGTTGCGATAAGTCGGGAAAAACCGGGAGAGGGTGAACTTGAATTTGTTGCCGCCGGTTTTTGTTTCCAGGTTCGTAGCACCGCCCGCAGCACGACCGAACTCGGCAGAATAAGGATTCTCTTCGATATGCACGCTCTCAGCGGCTTCGACTGGAATATCAAACGCGAGATTGCCGGTCAGCGGGTCGGTAACATCGGCGCCGTTCACTGTATAAGAGCTCTGTCCGGAGCGGGTGCCTTTGACATGATTTAATCCGTCGGCGCCGCGCACAACGCCGGGAGTTAAAGGCAGGGCGCTCTGATAATTTTCAGAACGAAGAGGCAATTCTTCGAGCTTCTCAGCGCGAACTGTATTTGAGGTCGTGGTTTCGGATGTGCTCAGCAGGCCTTCTTCCTGATGAACGGTGACCGACTCAGTGACCGTGGCCGTCAAGACGATCTCGACTACCAGAGTGGCGCCGGTCGTCAAGTGAATTTCCTGTTTGGCGCCTGGCAATCCGTCGGCTTCCGCGGCCAATACGTAATTAGCCGAAGGCAGATCCAGAAACGCGAAATTACCGGTTTCATCGGTGACGGTTTTGACGGGAGCGCCCTGAACGTCTCGATTCACCAGCGTGAGGCGTGCGCCCGGCACAAGGTACGCCCGCGCAGAAGGATCGGCCGAAGCAGCACTCACCGTCCCCTTGATGCTCCCCGTCAACCCCTGCGCTCTGAGAATCTGCCATGGAGTAATCCCAACCAGGACCAGCACATACAGGCCAACGAACATTCGATACCGCCTGCTTCTCACCACCAAAGCAAGTGGTTTCCGGGCAAACTCGGCATCGAGTTCAGGCATTTGACCCTCCGAGAGACATTCGGCTCATTCAGGCGACGCGGTGTGGTGATCGGGAAATCAGCCAGCAACGCAATTCCAGATGTGTACGAGTTGGGCCGGCCACTGACCCAACAGGTAAGGAAAACTCTTTAACGAAGTGATACGATCTTGCAGACCAGTTGCCGTCTGGCCGGGATCGACGGCGTTCAAGATTGCGTGGCGCAGCTTATAACAAATACGGAACCGGCACAAGCCTGGTTCTTCGCGCGATGCTCGGCAAACTTTCAGATCTTAATAGACAGCAATTCCGGACAATTTTCCGATTTAGTCAATATTTAATGCGAAATGGGTTCGACTGCGAATCGGGTTTCACAGATGAACCGAATCGATCTTTATGGTGAGGTGATTTATTTTACGATCATGATGACCTTACGCTCGCGGGCGCCGTCGAACTCGCAGAGAAAAATGCCTTGCCAGCGACCCAGAAGGAGTTCGCCGTCTTTGAAAGGAACAGTCACACTCGGACCGACGAGACTGGCTTTGATGTGCGCATCAGAGTTTTCTTCGCCGTGACGAAAGCCCATCCCGTGTTGAGGAATCAGAGTGCGCAATGCGCGCAGCATGTCCCGCGGCACGTCAGGGTCGGCGTTTTCATTGATGGTGAGACCGGCGGTGGTATGTTGCACGTAGAGCACCACCACCCCTTCTTTTGCGTCTGATTCTTTCAGGCGCTTTCGCACTTCATCAGTGAACTCAACGAGCTCTTCGCGCTGATGTGAACGGACTTTAAGAACCTGCATGGGCCTGAATTATAACGCCGGCCCGTTAATGATGAGGAACGAGCAGGCGAGGAACCGGCCCGCTGACGGGGCTTTAGTTGTGAATGAAATCGAAAACCTCTAGCGAAACGCCGATGAGGGCGCTTCATCCCCGGATCCGGTTCGGCTTTCGACGGGGCCTAGCTTGGTCATGCCTTTAAAGTGCCAGCAGTCGACGCTCCACACCGGTACGATGCCTTCGCGATCGACACCCGTCGTGCACCATACGCCCGAGTCGCGATAGTCCGCCGGCGTCTTCAGTACCCTACCGCCGGCGCCGTAAAGTTTGTATTTCTTCAGGCGATCGTTGTAGAGGCTCAGTTTGTCGCCGCTCAGGATCTTTCTGTACGGCTCGTACTGAGCTTCTTCGGCTGCGGTCAGGTCGCCAAAGACTTTCTGGCCGGCGTCGCGCACCTTGACGCACATCGCGCGCGCTTCCGTGATCGTCATGTTGCCTTTGTAGGTTTCGACCTGAGTCGATTCGGCGAGCCCTTTTGATGTCGCTTCATCTATTTTGGCAATGCAAGCCCTGCCGTTCTCGAGCGCCAGCTTGCCATCCTCTTTAGGGTACATGCTGTCTTCCGGCTTCCAGTCGGCAAAGTTGGAAGCTGAATTGATGGCATCTTCGAGTTCCTTTGCGACTTTCTGTGCCATAACCACAGCCGAGCCGGCCAATATTACGCAGATAAATGTCGCCGTTGAAATCCTTCGAAACATCTCGTTTACCTCCTATGCGTCGCTATCATTTGAAATTGGCGAAAGTCGCTACTTAGCGCTCCACTTGCTCCCATCTTTGAACACCACTTCCTTTAGCGAACACTCTGCTTTGGTTGCCGCCGGCTCGAGTGGAGTCTGATCTTCGTAGGTCTTGCCACTTTCGATTGGCTTGCGGGTGGAACCTACAATGTTTTGCCAGACGATAGTTGTTTGTTCGACGGTCTTGCCACTCGCGTCGGTCTCTTTGAGGTTGATGTGAACTTCATCGATCGGTTTGTCGGTGTTTACTTTTATTTTGTACGAGACGTTTGTTTTGTCGGGGCTGATCCCGCCGTAAATAAATTCAACTGGAGCGCCGGTTGTGGTCTGCGGTGCAGCAGCCTGCGAATCCGCCTTTGACGATCGAGGCTCCGCCCCGCTGGCGGCTTGAGTGTTGGTAGCTGCCGGTTCATTCCTGGCGCAACCAGGAAGGAACAAAACAACCAGGATTAACCATGCGTACTTTTTCATTTTCGATTCTCCCTTTGTGAACACTGATGTAAATCTCCGGCGTTGTTGCCACCGCGACTCTACGCGCTTCTCGCGGCACGCGATGCTACGGGACGACAAAACCAGTTAACGGGCTGCCAAAAAAGGCATCCGTCTTGTAAGCATTCCGATCCCACGTGCCATCCTGATCGCCGGTAATTTGCACCGGCAATACGATGCGACCAGTTCCGAGGTTGTTCTGTTTGCCGACTCCCGAATCCACTAATTGACCATTCGGCCCCATGGTGAATTTTGCGGTACGCGCCAGTTTTCCATTTTCGAGGATTTTGATTTCATACTCGCCAGGATTTTCGTACATCTTGAAATCCATCGGATGAAATTCCGCCTGCTTGTCCCAGACCATGGCATTCACAACGAACTTCCGCAGGCAATACGTGTTCGGCGATTCTTCGTAGGCCGCATTCGTCACCAGGCAAGCGGTGTCGCCATATTTGCTACCGCCCCCGGCGCTGTCGGCCACAAGTTGCCCTTTGTAGTACAAATAGGCGGCGTACTTGCCGTAATCGATGTTCCTGGGGTCGCTCTTGAACCACGTCGCAAACGAAAGCCGTGCTTCTGTTTGTGAAGGCCGATTGCCCGTGCGAATATCCAGGCCGTCATAGCTGTACACGTAGGCAATTGGCAGGGCCCAGTCGTAATTGACGTAATAAGAAAAGTTGTTTTTGAATTTCGGATTGCCTGAAGGATTGACAACAAACTTTTCGACTTTGAACTTGCCGGTGAAGAGATTCTTGTTGGCACCTTCGAGTTCGTTCTTGAGATTGATCTTGAAACCCGCCATGCCGGTTTCTATCGAGGTCTGTTCGTCTTTGACATCGTCGCTGTTCATGCCACATTCCGTGTGCCACCAGGAACCTTCTTTGGTTTCGTTGGTATTGCAATCAAACTTGATCCAGGACTTGCCCGAGGGCGTCATGAACCCCACCGACAATTGGCTGCCGGGCGGGATCGGCCCATTAACGCGAAACGCGATGCGCGGCGACCAGCTCCAGGTATCTTCATCGCGCTGGCCATTGCGGTAATACTGCCGGTGCGTGCGCAGATTGATTTGAATTGAAGGCTTGTTGATAGCGGCTTCGGTTGCCGTGGACCTCGTGTTTCTATTGTCCGGCTGTGGCTGCGCCGGTTGAGGGTTTGAGCTTGACGCCGGTTGTCCAGAATCAGTTTGGGTTGACTGGGGTTGGCCGAGCTTCGGCGTTTTGATTTTCGGAAACTGAGCGCGAGCTGCCTGAAAGCTGAATATGATCCCGGATATTAGAGTCAGCATTAACACAAAAAACTTCTTCATTGTTCTGCTCCTTTCGGTAAACCTATATCGGTGCGTTTTGTTCGCCTGTCGAAACCTGCTAATTGCTGATTCGACTCTGTTAGCGCCTTACTCTTATTCCTGACAAAGATTTGGTGCAGACCAGCATGACTGGATGATGCTCCGGTGAAATGAACCTTCGTTTCTTCAATCCGGTTACTGAAGCACACAATCCTCAAGCGCGGGCTCGTCGGTTGCAACCTTACCCATGCACTTACCTTTAATCGTTACCTTTTGGCCTGGCTTTAATTTAGAAATGGCCTCCTTCTCATCGCTGGCGAAACCAAAACAGTTGACGATCGGTTTCTGATTCGAGCCTACCAGGATGACCGCAGGCCTTCCCATGCCGTCGTCTGGAGTACTGGTCGTGCCAACAATGCCGGTAACAATCACGATCTTTCCCTGATAGATCTTGTCGGCTTCCGCTTCGTTCGACTGATATGCTTTATAGAAATCGTCGGCTGAGATTGTGATACTAGGTCCTTCGCGTTCGGCGCGCTTCTCGTCCATCGCTTTTCGGAAACTCGAACAACCAAGGACCAGTCCCAGCCATACAAATGAAACCAGCAGTAGGGAAACGTAGGATTTTTGAGTTCTCATCTTTTCTTTTCCTTTGTCAGGCCCCTGGGCTTTCTTCATCTCGAATCCGAAAGCATTATGGGCGGACGTTTATTCATTAAACGCACGCGCTGCTACCAGCGCTCGCTTTTGCATGTCAAAGACATAGTGGATCGCAGCGTGTGGGTTGCTTGAGCGATCGAAGATGAAATAGTCACCTGCCCAAACCGGATCGCTTAGCGGCCGGTTCGGCCATGCCACTCCCTGGATTTCGTAGACCTTCTCACTGCGGTTGGGGATGAGCACATGTCTTATAAAGATTCGTTCCAGGCCTTCTTCTGTGGTCACGGTGAACGACGAAAATCTTTTACTCTTGTTCAGCATCAGGTTCTGTAACTCGGCATTCTCGGGCACGCTTGATTCCACGATCTTTATCTCCGGTGCAAAATCTTTGAGCACATCTTCCCCTTTGGCGTGATGATGTGGATTGGGAATTGTTGTTTGGGCGCCCGGTTTGCTCGGACGTTGTTGAAGGTTGGGCGCAACCCCAAGGCTCAGCGCGCCCACCATTAGGAAAGATGCAAGATTATTCATGGGCTTACTTCCATCTTGCGGTGCCGCGAACTCTAAACCTGAATTGTTTTGTCGTCCACATTTGCTTTGTCTGTAAGCGTGCATCGAGGCACAAGGACCTAATTCACTGCTGGCGGTTCTACCGCTGAGACGAGCTACGGAACATCCACAAGGTATCCGGAGATAGTAAGAGAGAGACTGGCATCTCCAGCGTTTCCATTTCGCGAGGCGCTGAAAGTCACCGTTGAACCTGGATCGGCGTATATGCGTGTCTGTTGGCTAACACAATAGACGTCACTGCCGAAATTTCCTTGTGACGTCAGCGCCAAGGTATGAGGCACGACATGGTTATTTAGTGAAGTTTGGATCTTAGCCAGCATTTTCTGCCCGGCCGGTAACAAGGCAGTCCCTGATGCGAACTCAATGACCAACCGCTTACCGCCAGGAACAACAAGCGCCGTGTTGGAGCCAGTGAATACTCCATCAGGTATTGCCACATCCTGTTCCAGCTGAATGGCTTGTCGGACAGGATTATCTACGTCGCGCACCGGCTGGGTAACGGCGGTGCCCACCAACCTCACATCCTGCGGCGCTTTATTGTTTTGACCGGCTCCAGTGCGCGGCGTGACGAGCGCGATCAAGCTCATAAGCGCTAGCAAACCCGTGAAAACGATGAGCGAATTCTTGAATTTGTACACAAAGTTTCCTCCTACCGAAGCAAGCCGAGATTATTGGAGGAGACCCCATGTCCCAGGCTACTCGGTTTCGCTCGCTTGTCATTTTGCTGAGCGTGACTGTGTCGATCTTCAGTTTAGACACGAGCGCATCTTTGGGCGTCGGCCAGGAACCTTCGCCGGATGAAGCCCGGATGCGCGTGGAAGTTAGCCAGTATTTCGAATCTTTCGCGAAGAAAGATCTGGACAATCTGCTGAGGCATTGGAGTGCCGGATCGCTTGAACTTGACACCCGTAAGAAACAGTTACAGCAAGAGTTTGCCGCAAACGAGAACTTCGAGATCAAAAATCTGGCGATTCGAAAACTTATCTTTGAAGGCGATAAGGCTTCTGCACAAGTAACGCTGGAAATCACCGCAACCGACATCAAAACAAATCAGCCTGCCACGGCCTTCGGAAAAATGAATCGGGTACTGGAGTTCGTGAAGGAGTCGGGGTTCTGGAAGATTGCGCGCGACGCTTCGGCCGAAGAGGATCTGGCCATTGCTCTGATCGCCGCAAATGACGAGCGGCGTGATTCGCTTCTCTTACAAAACAATGAGTTGGTCAATTCGCAGTTGATCGGCGCGCTAAGGCTGTTAGGAGATCGCTCAACTGACTATCGAGAACAATTGAGAATCTACGCGCTGGGCGAAAGGCTGGCCGAGAAAATCGGCGACAAACATCGCACCGCCGAAATGTTGAATAGCGTCGCGGCGATGCACCGCATGTTGGGCGATTATCCCAGCGCGATAGACTTTGCTAATAAGAGCCTCGCCATCAGTGAAGCGACCGAAGATCAAACCGGAATAGCGAACTCGCTCCTGGCGCTCGGAGTCCTTAGCTATTCACAAGGTAGTTATACAGCGGCCCTTGAGTATTACCGCAAGAGTTTGTCGCTCAGTAAGTCTCTGGGGGACAAGAAGGGCATTGCGCTGGCTTTGAGCGGTCTTGCACAGGTAGCGGAGGAGCTTGGCGATTATGCCGAGGCACTTGATTCCTACAATAAGAGCCTGGCGCTCCGAAGTGAACTGGGAGACCAGGCCAAAGTTGCGTTAGGCCTCAATGCAATAGGTGTAATTTATTTCCGCCAGGGAAATTACTCTCAGGCATTGGAGTACGCGCGAAAAAGCATGGCGTTGAGTGAGCAGGTGAAGAGCACGCAAGGGATTGCCCAGACTCTCAGCACCATCGCGAGTGTTTACCGTGAACAGGGCGATTATGACCAGGCGCTGGTCTATTACCAGAATAGCCTGAAGATCCGCGAGGGCCTGGGAGAAAAAAGGGGAATTGGAAACCAGCTAAACAATATCGGTCTGACCTACTACCTCCAGGGCAGATACGATCAAGCGCTCGAATATTTAGCGCGAGCGCTTTCGTTGCGCGAAACAATCGGAGACAAGCTCGGCATCGCCCAATCTCTTAACAGCATCGCTCACGTTCATCAGGACCTTGGTGATTACGCGAAAGCAATCGAGTTTGCGCAGCACGCGTCCGCACTCGCACGAGACATAGGCAATCGCGAAACCCTCTGGAATGCCCAGACGGTGGTCGGAAAATCCTATCGTGCGCTGAACAGGTTTGCGCCGGCTGAGGAAGCATTGTCAGAGGCGATCGCTACTATCGAGGCCTTAAGATTTCGGGTCGCGGGCGGCGAAAGCGACCAGGAGCAATTCTTTGAGAATAAGGTCGCTCCTTACCAGGAAATGGCCAAGCTGCTTCTCTCCCGGAACAGCACGAGCGAGGCTCTCAATTATTTGGAGCGTGCCAAAGCCCGTGTGCTTCTGGATGTACTGCGCCGTGGCAGGACGAATGCCACGAAAGCTATGAGTGCAGATGAGCGCCGGCGCGAAGAAGAGATGAGGGCGGCGCTGACCTCGCTCAACACTCAACTGGCACGAGAGAGGTCTCGCCCGCAGCCCGACAAGTTGCGCCTCACCGACCTGGAAGCACGATTGGAGAAAGCTCGCCTTGAACGTGAAAACTTCGAAGCAAGTCTTTACGCCGCGCATCCGGAATTGAAAACGCAGCGCGGCGAAACCGCGCCTTTGCGAATCGACCAGGCAAGCGAACTGGTGTCTGACGATCGGACTGCGCTGCTCGTATATACAGTGGCCAACGATCAAGTCTACTTATTCGTGCTTACAAAGGCGATGGGAACGTCAGGCGTGGATTTGAAGAGCTATACGCTGCCTATCAAGCGTAATGAGCTCGCTGCGAAGGTTGAAAGGTTTCGGCAACGATTGGCCAACCGCGACCGTGACTACGCGGATTCTGCAACCGATGTTTACAACCTGCTGATCAAGCCCGCTCAGGAGCAGTTGCATGGAAAGAGCGCGCTTGTGGTTGTGCCCGACGACGTGCTGTGGGACTTGCCGTTTCAAGCCTTACAACCAGCAGGTGGTCACTATCTGATCGAAGACCACGCCATTTCTTACGCGCCGTCCCTGACTGTGCTGCGAGAGATGATAGCAAAGCGGCATCGAGGAACGGATGCCGCGTTGTCAACCTTACTTGCCATCGGGAATCCCTTTCTCGGCCAGCAGACCAAGGCACGCGCGCGTATGGTCTTGATGAATGAAGCGCTCGAGCCTCTTCCCGAAGCCGAACGGCAGGCGAAAATGTTGGGACAGTTGTACGGAATCAAAAGCAGCAAGGTGTACGTTGGAGCCGAGGCGCGCGAAGACCGTGTGAAAGCCGAAAGCGGACGGTATCGCATCCTGCAACTCGCTACCCATGGGATTCTTAACAACACCAATCCGATGTATTCGCACATTGTCCTCTCACAGTCTACGGGTGACTCGAAAGAGGACGGCCTCCTTGAAGCCTGGGAAATAATGAATCTCGATCTCAAAGCAGATCTGGTAGTTTTGTCTGCCTGCGACACTGCTCGCGGTCGCATCGGCGCCGGCGAGGGTGTGATCGGCTTAACCTGGGCATTCTTCGTGGCGGGAAGTCCCACGACTGTCGTCAGTCAATGGAGTGTGGAATCAGAAAGCACGACCGAGCTGATGTTGAGCTTTCACCGGAATCTGAGGGCGCCCGGCAGGGGCTTGCAATATGCGATGAGTAAAGCCGAAGCGTTGCGACAGGCACAGTTAAAGCTGCTGCGAACGAAGCGTTACCAACATCCGTTCTTCTGGGCGGGATTCGTGATCGTTGGGGATGGAGGGTGAAGAAGTTGGCGCTGTTCTTGCCGGCGATCACGGTTGGTTCGATCTCTTCTGCGCTTCGACGCTGCGCAAGAGACTTTTCGCAACTGAAGATTTGGGATTCGCGGCCACCAGTTTTCGTAACTCGCGCGCAGAATCGTCAAGCAGTCCGGCATTGGCATAAGCGATTCCCAACACCAGGTGCGAGCGCGGCTCACGCTGGCGGATCTGCGCTAATTCTTCGGCTTTGGTGGTGTCGAGAATTCTGAATTTGGCCTCCGCAGCCGCCGGCGGGGGCATTAACACTTCCTCGCCTTTTCTGGTCGCTCTAACTTGCCAGGTGTAAATGCGGCCGCGTTCGAGCGGCCTGTTCAATCTCCACTTCGTTCCAGTAAGTACCTCACTGGCAGCGATCTTCTTTGCGTCACTACCATAGATAGTCACCACGTAACTCTCCGCGCCATCAATAGCGCGCCAGCGGAAAATTGGCGTGCGCGACTCAACCGCGGTCGCGACTGGATTCAACAAGCCATAATCCGAAGTGCCGGCGCCCATCAGCCTGCCCGAACGGCCCTTGAGTTCAGCGATCGACGATGGCGATCCCACGCGGCCACTCTTGAGCGCGGCTATTACCTCGTTCTGAGTTTGAGCGGGCGCCGCTTCGAGACCTGAAAGCTTGTCGTCACTGTTCAACGCGACCCGATTGTCCCCATCGATGAGCTCAACCACCTGACCAGTGTTGCTCTCCTGCGCAGGCGACGAATTGTCGGTGGTTACCGGCTCGAGAGACGGAGCCGGGGAACTGGCAGCAACAACTTTCTCTTGTTGATCACGTTGAATTCGAGCTTCTTCGGCGCGCTTTCGTGAATACGAAACGACTGCCCAGGCGATCAGGGCAACGAGGACAATTGCTGCGGCGGCTGGCGCCGCAATCCGAATTGATGGCCAGTGCCAGAGGGGGGTCAAACGTTGCCAGAGATTTGGAACTACCTGAGGTGAATGTCTCTTCTCAGGCAGAAGACTCAGGTGAGCCCTGGTTCTCAGCAGATCTTCGACCTCTAGTTTGCAGTTGTGACAGTATTCCAAATGTCCGTCGGCGATCTCGCGGTCTACATCACTCAGAGTGTTATCCACATAGTCGGCCATCTCCTGATAAAGCAAATGGTCATTCTGAGAATCAGGCTCTGTTTGCAGCTCGCTTATGACTTGTTCAGAAAGTTTCTGAGTCTCGCGATCTTCGCGGGCCGCGAGCTGACACTTAGCGCAGTTCCTCAGGTGATCGTCAAGCGTCAGAATGTCCGCGGGCGAGAGCTCGCGATTTCGATAACGCTCAAAATCCTGCTCAGATGGATGTTGGAACATATCTCGAGTCCTTCGGCTTGCCGCCGCGCGACAGACCGCTCCCTTACAATTTAGTGCGATGCAAACCCGGCCATGATCTTACCATCTGCACTTTTTGGAAATTTCATTCAGCGTTTCTGGTTCTTCGCCACAGTCGCGCGCGCGCGCATTTGCGCAGATTGATTACCTGTTGGCGCGTCACGCCGAGAGACGCGGCGATGATTGCATCCTCAACCGGCAACTCGTTCCACAATGTTGACAGTTTTTCGGCCGGCATCGCCAGAATCTCCGCAATCTGGCGCACTGAGGCGATGCCAATCAGAGGTAACAGCGTAAGCATCCCGCGGCCATTGGCGTCTCTCAAACTCAGGAGCAGCGCCACCCGCTGGCGGAGCGGCAATGCGCAAATTTCTGCCCACAACTTTTCGAGCTGGCGACGCTGGTCCATTTTGGCGTCAAGCTGCAGATGCGAATGGTGGTGTTGGACGTGCGCGGCGCCGCGGTCCTCGATCGAAATGGAAGACAAGGGCTCATCCGTAATCTGCCAAAGTTCGGCGACCGCCGAAACCAGTTCATCCAACTCAAGCGGACCGCCGCTTTGATTGAAGAGCGACGCCAGCAATTCGGGCGTTTTTAATCCTGGACCGGCAAGCAGTGTTTGTTTGTCGATCAATTCATGAAATCTTGCCTGTCCTGTTGATTGCTCGTTACCTTTCCATTCTGCAAAGCCGCAAAACAGAACACCCTGGTTGTTTTCCCACACCCCAAAGCCTTCGCGATGTGTCAGAACGTACCGAAGTTGATTTTTAAGGCTGTGACGTTTGGGGTATTTTTTTCGCAGGTGCTCGTCACAGGCATGATAAGCCGTTACTGCCACATACCCGCGAAAATTCTTTATCGGCCTGGCAGATGAATCGGCCCTTAATTCGCGAAGCCGCCCGACAAGCTTTAGCATAACTTCACTGATCAGGTCGTCGGCTTCTTCGTTAGTAAGGTCGCGATCGGTCGATTGACCCACTCTGAGCTTGTTTCGAATAATGCCGCCAATGATGGGTTGCGCGTATTCACAGATCAGTTCTTCGACTGCGCGACTGGATGTTGGTTCATCCTCAGCTAGGAGGAAGGGCAGAAGTACGGCGTCGCTTTGTAGCTCTGGTTCCAACATCATCGGAGTCATTGCGTCAGGTTAGGCCAGGACTTGCCCGAGCGTATGACTCTCCTTAAATCGTAGGTAATGATTTTGTGGCGGAGCCGGCCGCAATCTTTCCGATCGTGTAATGTTGGTGTTTACCTCACCTGGCTATGAAAGGTGTAAATGCTCCAGCGAGATTTTGGTCACCGTGGGCCGGCTCGAGATTAATCTGGTTATTCTTCCTCTTCACCGATTATTCGACGGAGACGAATGCCTGGATTAGCAGGTTGCGACGGCGTGCTTTTGGCAGCCGGATAGACTGCGCGCGACCCGACCTCGGTCCGGAACTGCCCATTTTCGTCGTAAAGCCGCTTATATTGCAGCGTGTTGCGCACCACTCCCTGAATGTAGAGACGGGTTTCGCGGAAAGGAACCGCCTCAGCCCATTCATCCAGCTCGAGCGGAAGCGTCGCACGCCACTGCACGACGCGCTGTGGACCGGCGTTGTAAGCCGCGGCGACGTATTCGATATGGCCGTACTTGTCGAGCTGATCGCGCAGATATGCAGTACCAAGCTGAATATTCAATCGCGGCTCGAACAATGATTCCATCGTAATCGTGCGTTCAACTCCATATTTTTTGGCCGTTAGTATTCCGGTCGGAACGACGACCTGCATCAGGCCATAGGCTCGCGCGGACGAAACTGCGCGGGGATTGAAAACTGATTCCTGTCGAATCAGACCCGCGACCTGATATGGATCCAGCGAACGTGCGCGCGATTCCTGTCGGATAATGTCCCAATACGCAAGTGGATAGAAGATGTCCCACTCATCTGGACGCATTTCTTCCGGCTTCATTTGGGAATAGTCAGGATAGCTGCGCTTCAGATAATTCAGCGCCTGCACATTGTCTTCTTTCGCGCGATAAATTCTTGCGATGGCCAGGTTTACGCGCGGGCTCGAGGGAGCGGCCGATGAAGCGACATTCAATTCTTCCAGGGCCCAGTCGTCGGTTCCAATAATCGCGAGCTGATCCGCTTTCGCAATCCGTACGTCTTCGTTTGGCCCGGCGGTCTCTTCGGCGACCGTCACGGTTTGCAGGTTGGCGACCGCGCGGCCAATTGCAGAGTCGGCAGGAAAATCTACTTGCGATACGTTGCCGTTGCGACTCATCGTGTCCAGACGCTGTTTCGCGAGATATCCATACCAGTTCGCATCATAACGGCTCTGCAGACCCTGATAAATCGCACGCGCTTCAGTAAGTTTGCCTGCCCGTTCGCTGTCACGAGCCGCCCAATACGCTGCTCTCCCTCGAAAATCCGAGTTGTTACCGGCGTAAATGGCTATGTGCTCAGTCAACAGCCGCGATGATTCGGCAAAGTTCTTCGCATCATGGGCTTGCCAGGCAATGTAGAACTGCGCCGGAGTAACTTCTGCGGCGCCAGGATAAAAGCTCAGAGCGGCGTGATAAAAATAGGACGCATCGCCATCGTCCTTCAATTCTTCCGCATGCTGTCCTAATTGCACAAAAGCGCGCTTTGACCAATCGCTGCTCGGAAATGTTCGATGCAATTCATCGGCGGTGCTGCGCGCCTGCGTCCACTGTTTCGCGCGACCATACGCAAGCGCGAAGTTGAACATAGCTTCCGCACGTGCTTCGCCCGCCGGCATCGGTGTGGCCGTCAAGGCAGCCGTCGCATCCGCAAATCTTCTGGCATTCGCGGCGGCAGTGGCGCGGCGCGCCTGCAATTCGCCCGTCGCGCTGGCCGGGAAATGGGTGAAGGCATCGGAATAGGCATCGAACGCTTCACTGAAGTGCCTGGCGGCCATGAGTTTTTCAGCCCGGCTGACCGCCTCGTCGGCTGAAGCCGGCCCCAGCGTCGAGTTCAACCGCGGAATTGACGTGGCCGCCTCGCCCGCTTCTGCAGATGCCGGCGCAAAGAAATAAATACGCCGGTAAGCGGGAAGAGCGCCGTTGGAATTTCCACTTTGCTCGTACGCTTTCGCGCTTAACAGCAGAGCAGTTCCATCGTCCTTCGTCGTTAGTTGCTTCAACACTATCGGTACGGCGGCGAACTGGCTATCCTGCATCAGGTATTGCGCGTCCCGCAGCATCGCGTCACGCGCCCGCAACGAACCCGGAAAGTCGCGCGCAAGTTTTTCGTAGGCGGCACGCGCCTCGACACGGCGGTTCGCCTGGTCCAGCGCGCCGGCTCGCATCCACAGCGCGTAATCTCCGATTGTCGTGTAGCCGGTGATCGCACTCGAGTCCAGCAACGTCGCGGCGCCGGTAAAATCGTTCGCTTTCAATTTGATTCGCGCGTGCACCATGCTGGCCAGCGCGCCGGCAGTCGTGCGTGGGTAATCTGCTTCAATCCGCGCTACCGCATCTTCGCCAGGTAGTACTCCGCCGCGAGTCATGGCGCGCAAGGTCTCGCGCGCCCTCAGTTCCTGCGGAGTTTGCTGCAGCGTGCGGCAGCCGGCGATCAAAAACAGCGGGGCGATGACCGCCATCGTGGCCGCCAAAGCCGCGACCAAAAAAACGATGCGATGCTTACGAAAACCCATCATAAAAGCCTGATCCAACAACTGTCCCATCTATTGAACCATAGGGTTACATTGGAATACGACTACTGTGTAACGTCTTTTCAGTCTGGCCAATTCCTCGTTTTCGCGTTTCTGGATTTCGAGATAATCAGGCGGCGGATTGCCCCAGCACGAAGGGCGGAAAAACCGAATCTCGCGTCGTCTGGGGTCAACCAGCTTGCCATTTCGGCAGCGTGCTTTCATCTCGAGGAGTTTCTCCTCAACCTTAATCTCCCCGTTGCCTTTGCGAACGTGACCGACGACTTCATCTAATTGCACATCCCTCGGCAAGCAATCGAACTTTCGCGACTGCGAAGAGCTTTTGGCTTCAACTGCGGCCTTCGAGTCAAATCGAATGATCGAGTACACCTCACATTTCGGTTCAGAGCGCGCGAGCACGATGCCCCACAGCATCAAGATTAGAATTTTCGAGATAAATAAAGCATTCCCGCGCATATCCCGGCTAGTTTACCACGCGGCTAAGCGCGCTGCTCGCCGCCGTTTTGGCTGTCTAATTCTGATTGAGCGAACGCGAAAACGCCCGGCGGTTTACTTGAGGTTCTTAATATTGGCAGGCTTTTCGAAAAGCGAGTCGGCGATCTGTTGATTGTATACGACTGACTCATAATTTATGCGACTTGTCTGTTTGCCGTTGATAAAGTGATCTACCACGAAAAAAGTGACGATGCCGTTGATCGTTACCGGTTTCAATAGACGATCTTCTTCAGTGACCTGTTCCATTTCATCAGTGTCAGGGTTCTTGCGCTTTCGCTGATAAATGACTTTTGCGGGCAGGCCCTCTTTCGCATCGAACTCATATTCGATCCAAAAGCCGTCCGTGTAAGTCAGGCGCACGGTTTCATTGCGCCGAGCCAATCCGGCCTCGCGCCGGCCCACATAACTTACGGTTGCGCCTTCTTTTCGCCACCATCCACGCAAGAGGTTTTCAAAACCCGTTTTCATCGAGGTGTTGAAATCCTCTAATTGCTCAGCCTTCTGGTTCTTTAGATTCTTTACGGAGCCATCAAAAATCCACCCTTTACCGCTGCTGTTGCCGAGAATCGTGCGAATGCCGCTGCTGGTGAACTCGGTTCGCTCTTTGTCGGGATAGACAACATAGTCTACGAATTTTGACGGTACTTCCGGAGAGCCGTCTTTGTATTGTGAGAAAATTCCGCGTCCAATCAGCGTGCGGACGTTCAGATAATTGCTTCCTCCCACAACCTCGAGGCCTCGCTGCACTATCTTTTGTGCCTTTTCATCGCTGGTTTGCGCCGGCGGCTGAACAGTCTTGTCAGTCTGGGGACGAACCTCCGTAGCCAGCAAACCGACCGCAATAGCAACAATGGTCGTGCGGCTTATTCGTGAAATGGAATTGGTAAATCTCATGGCGTCAGAAGGTGCATTTGAACAGTTCGCAAGATTCCTACTCCAATCATCTTTGATGTGTCAACATTGCGCCTGGTTTGATGAAGCGGAGGCATCCTTGCCTGCATCCGGAAGCGTTGCCGGATAATAACTCGTCACAATCAGCCGTTGAAGGTAGAATCCTGGCGCCCAAAAATACATGAGCAGGAATCCACAATTCAGGCTCACCGCAGCCGCGCCCGATGATCACCGGGCCGCCTTAATCGCAGGTTTCCTCGGCTGGACGCTCGACGCTTTTGATTTCTTTCTGGTCGGCCTGTCACTGACAGCCATCGCCGCAGAATTCCACAAAGACGACAAAGCTATTGCCTTATCGATTACTGTGACGCTTGCCTTCCGTCCAGTAGGCGCGTTCATTTTCGGCTTGCTGGCGGATCGTTATGGACGGCGTTTGCCGCTCATCCTCGATCTCATTTTCTATTCATTCGTCGAAGTCCTTTCCGGCTTGGCGCCAAATTACGCAACGTTTATGGTGCTGCGGGCGCTGTTTGGAATTGGGATGGGAGGCGAATGGGGCGTCGGCGCTTCCCTGGCGATGGAAAAAGTACCGCCGAGATTAAGAGGCGTTCTTTCAGGTTTGCTTCAGGAAGGTTACGCGGCGGGTTATCTGCTGGCAGCAGGCTGTTATTTCTTCGTTTTTCCGCGCTGGGGATGGCGGCCGATGTTTTTTATCGGCGGATTGCCCGCACTCCTGGCGATTTTCGTACGTCTGAGGGTTAAGGAATCGGAAGTCTGGGAGAGAACGCGTCATGAAAACTGGAGCCAACTCGGCCGCGGCATCGCTTCACACTGGAGATTATTCATCTATCTGGTGCTCTTGATGATGATGATGAACTTTGTCTCGCACGGAACCCAGGATTTGTATCCCACCCTTCTCAAGCGCGCCTGGAATTTTAGCCCCCGAAAAGTTGCCGCGGTCACGGCGTTCACCATGGTCGGCGCAATTTCAGGTGGAATTCTGTTTGGACTTCTGTCGGATCGAGTAGGAAGGCGCCGCTCAATGATCATTGCACTATTTTGCGCGATCCTCGTCATTCCACTTTGGGCGTTGTCGCCGGAGCTATCGCTCCTGCTCGCCGGTGGATTCATCATGCAGTTCATGGTTCAGGGCGCCTGGGGAATAATTCCGGCTCACCTCACTGAGCTCTCGCCCGATTCCGTCAGAGGCTTTCTCCCCGGATTCTCGTATCAATGCGGCGTAGCATTGGCGGGTTTGGTCACTTTTATTCAGGCCATCTTTGCCGCCAGAACGAGCTATCCGGCGACAATGGCTTTGACGGCGCTAACTGTCCTTATCGGGGCAATCGTGGTAAGCGCTTTGGGTCGAGAAAAGCGCGGCATCACGTTCGGCGAAGCGGTCAGCCTCGGCGAGTGAAGTTCAGTTAGTTTGCGATAGGTGAAAATGATATGGCAGGTTATTCCAGCACGCCTCTCGTAAAGAAGCTTGGCATCAAGGCCGGTTTTACTGCAATCATCCTTAACCCTCCGCCAACGTTGCTGCAAGAACTCAAGCTACCCACGGACATAGTCCTCAATCCGTCTTCAGCGAGGGCGATCGATTTCGCACTACTGTTTGTTAAGAAGGAAAAAGAACTGCGCAAGAGATTTGCGAACTTGCCCGCAGACTTAATCGCGCGGGGATGCTCTGGATCGCCTGGCCGAAGAAAAGCTCCGGCGTGAAGACCGATCTGTCATTCGCCAATGTGCAGGCGATCGGACTGGAGGCCGGAATGGTCGATACAAAGATTTGCGCAATCGATGATATTTGGTCCGGCCTAAAGTTCGTCTATCGCTTGAAAGACCGCCAGGTTTCCTCCTTGTGATCGCTTACCTCGGAATGAAAATAATTGGAAAGCATGCGTCGGGCGCTCTAACAATCGCGCATGCCACAGGCATTGTGGAAAAGGCTGTGAATAATCCCCGAAGAATTCGGTGTAAGGCTTTGACGCATAGACAATTGCAGCATTTTGCACAAGCGAGCGGCAGCGGCTCAAAACCTTTGCATGCAACAGTTTCGGTTCTTTCGCTGGTAACACTCGCGTAACCCGTCTGTAACAGAGTCACAAACTCCTTGAATGCTCCTTCAATGGTTGATGCGCGCATTGATTCATTGGGAGAGCGACGGCATCTTTGGATGATTTATCAATTGTCGCTGAGGTTGATCATCCTACTTGTTCTGCGCTTCATCTATGATCGCGATCGGCCTGATGATCGAATCAACTAATAGTTGGACCATGATCAAATTCATCGAAGCTATTGCGCGAAACATAGGGCGAACGATTTATGCTTGATCGTCGAGCGCCCGTTTTCATTGATTCATTTTCTGTCGAGCGGGCGGTTAACGAATCTCCCGAGTCGATGTTGATGTTAACGCGATGACTTAACTGATCGCGTATCTGGTTTTTTCTGAGACGGTTGCAAATACAGTCTGCTCGCTTGATCAAATCATCGCGCGAAAATTGATTTGGATCATGATTGCGCGCGAGATTGAACATTAGAGGTTGCAAATTTTTTCTTGATACATATAATGCGTACCCCTTGCGAGTTATTAAATAAATCATAAGTCGGGCGCAGGTGGTTGAAGAGCGTTTGGTAATCATTTTTCCCTCGCAAGACTAGTGGCGGCCTTACGTGCAGTGAGTTTTAATCCTCGCGGTTAGTTGTCGCAGTCAATGCGCGAAAGCGTCGCCGCAATGCACGTCAATCCACGCTGAGTTTTCCGGTTCAAACTGAAAAACTCATCGCTAATATCAAACGGGGTTCAGGGGCACCGAGGGCGTGACGTGGTTTCTCGCGCAGGGCAGACTTTTTTCGAAAGTGGATTTGAAACGATGACAACGGCAGCTCAAGCAACGACGACCGAACTAAAAAAGTGCCCCCGTTGCAGCGAATCCCTGCCGCTCTCCGAATTTGGTGTCTGCCGCGCGCGCAAGGACGGGCGTAATCTTTACTGCAAGCGATGCATTCGGCAAAAAATTGCTAACAGCCGCCAGGCATTACGCGAATATAAGCAGGCGCGTAGTAAACATGGCGCGGCGCCTGTTTCCGGTCGCAAGCACCTGAGTCTCAGCAATCAGGCAAGCCTTTCGCCGGCACGCATCGCACGAATTCTCAGAAAGATGAGCCCCGCAGACCGCGTGCGCGAAGCGATTCGTTGCGGCGCACACACGCAAAAAGAAATTGCCCAGGTCACCAAACTGCCTAAGGACGAGATTGGCGATGCTTTGGCCAATTTGCTGCTCTGGACGCGCGAGATTCGGACCGAAATCGTAAACCATGCGCGCCTGTATTTCGTGAACGAGATTGGTGAGCAGTTGGCAGGCGATCAGGCGAGCAAATCCAGGAAGCCCCAGGCGCAGCCCCGTCAGCTAAAACTAGCGCCTTCGTTCAGTTCTGTGCACGACTTGATGCCCGGAAGGAAGCCTTTTGCAAAAGGCAAGAAGCGCAGTTCCGGGCGCCCTTCGACCAGGACCAAAGGCAAGACTGAAGCGGCCTGACCGGGACGTCTATCTCTCAAAATCGCAAATCTCACTCAAAGGCTTCCAAAACCTCTTCAGCGTGTTCATCCGGCTTGACCTTATCGAAGATTCTTTTGATCTTTCCCTTTTCATCTATTAAAAAAGTCATGCGGTGGTTCCCCATGTACTTTCTGCCCATGAACTTCTTTTCGCCGTAAGTGCTATAGGCTTCGGAAATCGCCTTCTCGGTGTCAGCCAGCAGGCGGAACGGAAGATCAAACTTCGCGGCGAATTTCTTATGGGAAGCTTCGCTGTCCAGGGACACCCCCAGGACTTCGATGCCGCGCCGCTTGAATTTTCCAAATGCATCGCGAAAGGCGCACGCCTCCCTGGTGCAACCCGGGGTGTCGTCCTTGGGATAAAAATAGAGCACCACTTTCTTTCCCCGAAAGTCTTTCAACTTGACCGTTTTGCCTTCACCATCGCGAACTGTGAAATCAGGTGCCTTATCACCTTCTTTTAAAACACCGGGCATGTTGTTTCCTCGTAGTCGCTTGTGATAAATGGAACAGCTACCATATTGCGATCTTAATTTCTAATTCACAAGGAAAGAGGTTATGGGTTAGTTGGAGTTCAAATGTCCGGCAAACTTCAGATTGTCGCAGTAGATCGACAAGCTGAAGCTGGTTGGACGTCAAACCAGCCCACTGCCGGAAAGAGCGTCCGCGGCAATGACGACCAGGAGCAAATCTGCGGTAAAAAAAGCCAGGGCCAGGAACGGTTCTTCGGGTTACTGGATGGTCAAGCAGGAACCGGACACTTATTCGTGGGACGACCTTGTGCGCGATGGCCGGACAGACTGGACGGGGGTGAGAAATTTTCAGGCCCGTAACAACCTGCGTCAGATGAAGACCGGAGACCGCGTCTTGTTCTATCACTCAGGCAAAGGAAAGTGTGTCGTGGGAATCGCCGAGGTGGCCAGGGCTGCTTATCCGGATCCGACTTCAAAAGATCCTCAATGGGTTGCAGTTGATCTCAAACCGGTAAAACCCCTGTCTGAGTCGGTCCCGTTAACTTCGATTCGCTACCACGCAAAACTGGGAAAGTTGCCATTGATTCGACAATCTCAGTTGTCCGTGATGCCATTAACCAAAGAAGAGTTCACGGTGATCGTCGGCATGGGGAGCGGAAATAAGCGAAGAAAAGGGCGCTAGTCTCCCAGGGTGGAAGCCTGCGAGTCCCGTTCAGACTGTTCGCCTGGCTGCTTAATCATCTCGACAAATTTCTCGACGTCTTCACGTGTCCGTTCCATCCTGCGCCGGCTTTCCAGGTAGGCTTGCCAAAGCGGCGTTAGCGTCAAAGCTTTGGTCGTGTCCTGATCGAGCGCCTGGGCCATTAAGGCAATTAGATCGCTGACGACTCGCGCGTGGTCCAGCAGCGCTGCAATGATTGAATGGGCCAATGCCGCCTGGTCTTCATCGTCCTGACTGATTGGATCGGCAGATTTTTCGTCGCTTGTCATGGACCCGTCTAAAGCTATTCCCCGTACCAACTTCCGCGAACCAGAGGTAGTTCCGCGACGTTTGCGCTGACTTTCGACTCGCTGGCTGCGACTTTAACGCTCGTCCAGGGCACCAAATAGTCGTATTTCACATAGCCTAAAGCGATGGTGCGTCCGAGATGGGGAGAAAAAGCTGAGGATGTGACGCGGCCGATTTCTTTATCGTCATTTGAAAAAATACCGGCGCCGGTTTCCGGGACAGTCTGTTGCTCGACAATCAAGCCGGTGAGTTTTTTCGCGACGTGCCCGCGATATTTGATCCGCGCGATGATCTCCTGACCCACGTAACAACCCTTTGTGAAACTGACGGCATCATCCAGGTTCGTCTCAGTGACTACATTTGTTTCATCCATGTCAAGGCCATAACGGGGTATCCCGGCCTCGATACGCAGGATTTCGAGCGCGGCAAGTCCGATCGCAATCGCGCCGTTTTCAACCAATCCCGTCCAAAGGTTCTTCGCGGCCTCGGCCGCGACAAAGAGATCGAATCCATCTTCGGCCGTATGGGTGGCACGAATCATAGTCAGTTCGGTATCGGCAAACGTAGCAGTGACTATTTGCTGACGCTCAACCTCCAATGTCGGCGCATCGAGCGCCGCCTGCAGAACTTGCTGGGCTGTCTTGCCCTGGAGTGAAATCATGACCATCGATTCCGTAACGTCGGCCATCCGGAAGTCACCGGCCAGCGTGAAACGATCCAACAGTTTCAAAACGATTTCATGGCTCGCACTTTCGGTATCGATCAGAAAATCATCGCCGCGATTGAAGACCCGTACCGAGGCGAGTAGCCGTCCCTGGACGGTCGGAAACGCCGCCGGCATCCACGAATTCTTTGCCAGGGTCTTTACGTCGTTCGTAATCAAGCCGTTAAGAAACGTCACAGCTTCCGAACCGCTTACCACGATGCGGCCGCGCGCGGAGAGATCGACTACGCCCGCGCCGCCGTTACGGACGGTGGTGTATTCTGCGCCTGCGTCTCCGTAGTTCTCCGGGACGGCCCAGCCTTCGCGCTCGGTCATCGTCGCCCCACTCCGGCGATGACAATCGTCGAGCGGTAGGACGCGAACCGCGCTTCTAATGCCGACCTGAGTCATTCCTTGTATCGAAACGGTTTCATCAATACTTAGCTAACTCCGTGGGAGTTTACAAATTCCAGCCCAGGGTTCCTACCCTGGGTAAAGACGTTGGGATACACTCTGAACCCCAAAAGTGTTCGCCAAATTCTGAAATTCGCGAACTCTTCCCGAGTTCTGCCGCGGCAGAGCGATCCGCCCCCAAGGGTACGGACCCTGGGCTGGAATTCGCAAACGCCTTCAGCGTACTCGCGAAAGACGTTCCTGTTCAAACAAGTTTGAATCAGAAACCAATGATACCGCTATCGGCAAGTTTCTTGATCATACGCAGGCTGTCCGCTTCGCGAAAAGGACAGATTGACAGGATGGATTCGATATTGGATTCGCCGTTGATACGCGAGAGCATGAAACCTTCTTGTGGCCCCAGCCTTTCATGTTCGAGCTGTTCCTGGGTCTCAATGATTTTGGGGACTGATGTTGGCGACAAACCATTGCGGAAAACCTGCGCCACGAATTTCTTTTCTGCTTCTTCGCGCAAACGTTGCGCCTCAGCACTCTTGGGCTCCGACTCGAGCGCGCTATGAATGATCGCCAGGGCGTTTTCGACGTTATTCTCCTTCAACTCAGCACGAGCCAGTTTGAGAAGTTCCGGAACGGTCTGCGGCAAGTTAAGCGCCGATAAATCCGTGGCCGCTTCGACGGCGGACTGCGGCGCTTCGCCGGCGACCTTGATTGTGCCCTGGTTAACCAAATCGAAGAGCAGGGCGCACGCATGAAACAGCGAGGTGTGCATGTTGTAGCAGATCTCTGCGACCGTCAGGCGCTTCTCGACGTGATAAAGGACCTGGCGAGTTTCTTTGCTCGCGTTGAGCGACTGCGTCCATCCCGAGGTGAGCTCAAAAAAAGTTCGGTCGGAGGGAATGACCGTGCGGTATCTCGACCATTCATCGATGCGATAAATGCCGTCCATGATCACGGACGTGGCTTCGACTCGAATTCTGATCAAGTCGTCCGGCAACGGTTCATTGTCAAAGAATTCGAAATGCGCGTCTTCCCAGATGAACAGATCGTAGATGATTTCCAGCGTGCGCGTGCGCAGCACCTCAACCACGGCGGGCTGGCTGACGAATCCGCGGGAAGACAAAATCACGCCCAGCTTGCCTCCGGACCGGCGTTGTATCTCCATTGCCGCGGAAAGCTGCGACTCGTCAAGCTTGCCATAATGAAGCAATATCTGGCCCAGGTACTCGCGCGGATCATTCGAGCTTGATCCGACGATCACTCCGTCCTCGAGATAGATTTGCTTGGTGATGCTGCCGCGGCCGATTTTGAGCGTGCCCGTTTTATGGCCTGCCGCCAGAAACTGGAGCAGGTCAGAGACACTCATCGTGTTCAGAGTTCCGCGAATTCCCATCAGCTATGCAGTTCTTAATGGGAGGGGGGTCGTGAACAACGTGGAACCCAGGGCAAGAACTGAGACCAGAAACTGCCGACCCTGACAGATTACATTTTTCGCCGGGGAAGTTTCAAGAGTTAAGTTGCAAGCTGCTCGTCGCCCTCTCGATTTGAACCAAAGGATGTCATAAATTCAGGGGAAAAGGGCAAAGGGAGAAAGGGGAAAGGTAAGAACTCATTCTTCGCTTTCCCCTTTTACCCTTGACCCTTTACTCCTTCCCTTGCCTATAGTGGCTTCAGCGCGCTCCGGGCAAGCTTCTTTTTGAGATTGACGTAGCCCTGATCGCCGGCGACGAGCTGGCCCAGCACCTTGCGAATTCCCCGGTGGCCGCGTGCGAATTCGATCATCCGATCAGTAAAAGGCGCGCCCCAGAAGTTTCCATAAAAGCGCCGGCGCATCTGCGACGCGCGTTTTAACTCGCCACCAAAATCATTCCGCCAGCGATCTTCATAATCCAGGGATTTGCCGGCGAGATAAGCATCAGCAAAGAGTTCGGCTGATCGAAGCGCGTAATAGATGCCTTCGCCGGTCACCGGATCGGCAAAGCCGGCAGCGTCGCCGAGCAAAGCCCAGTTCTCGCCACAGGCGCGGCGCGTGTCCCACGTCCGCGGCGCCAGCCCGGGAATACGCGCCGCGTAGCGCTGTGCAGTTTGGCGCAAATTGTCATAGCGCAAATTGTTAATTTGGGGTTCCCTTTTCCACAAACGCATCCTCGGACGCAAGTTACCAACTTGCGCTCCTTCGTAATAGCTCACCATAAAATCCCACAGCAGCGCGTCGAGCGACTTATGATCAAAAGCATCCTGCGTCGTTGCGATCCCAAAGGAAACGTGATCCACCCGAGGAAACGCCCAGGCATAGCCCACCCACTTCGGCAGAAATGCGACGACAGTTGCCGCTTCGCCGGAATCGGGCAAGGGCGCGCGATAACCGAAAGCCACTTCCATCTCCGCCGGCGGCAAAGGCCCGGCGAGCTTTTTCCCGATCGCGCTATTGGCGCCGTCGGCTGCAACCAAATATTCGGTCGAGAACTCGGCGCCGCTTTGTATGCGCACGATCCAGCCATCGGTTGTTTGCTTGAACGCGCGAAAAGGAATTTTTTCCGCAAAGACTTTCGCGCCCGTCCGGCGTGCGCGCTCGCGCAGGAAAGTATCGAACGCGATCCGTGAATATACTGCGAACGGCTCGTCGAGTTTCAGATGAAGATGCTTGCCCGAAGGCGAATACATGTCGAGTTCGTCGATCGTTCTGCCGACAGCTTCCAGCAGATGCGGCCAGGCTTTGAGCGCTTTCGATGTCACACCGCCGCCGCACGCTTTCGGCTCATCAGTCGGCCGGCCGTCGAATAGAGCAACACTCACGCCCTCGCGCGCAAGACGTTCTGCTGCGAACGATCCCGCGGGACCGGCGCCAACAATCAAGACATCAAATTGATCCATGCGGCGTAATCATAAACCTGCATTCTCCCGTTTAGAAGCGTGTAAACTCCGTCTCCGTTCCGAGAGAGGTTGGATCAGGGATTTTAGCGTTGAGTTCAAGGTAAACCCTCAAAGCGCCGTCAGGCGCGCAATGTCCTATGAAAGGGGGCTGTCAAGAAAAAACTACTCCTGTGCCGGCTGCAGCTAAGTATTTCTTTGCAATCAGCCCCTCAAGTTACATTGCGGCTTAGCCGTGATGCTGCGCCGGACGCCAGATCCAGGTCT
>WNFY01002523.1_pt1 | contig 42485 bp, 30 predicted proteins | sample 5400091 | NCBI WGS metagenome assembly WNFY01 (sample SAMN13153364, study PRJNA577476) | soil metagenome | isolation source: 60 cm soil or saprolite under grassland replicate 1 | place: USA:California | collected 2016-06-15 | reverse complement strand
GCAAGCTCAAGTCACTGGGCTGTTCGTAAGCCTGCTGCAGGCCTGCGCCAGCGTCGGCCCGCCTCCCGGCGGGCCGCCCGACAAGGCCCCGCCGAAAATCGTCAGCGTGAAGCCCGACTCGGGCGCCATCGTCCCCAACTTCAAGGACGACGTCGTCATTCAGTTCGACGACGTGATCGACGAAATGGCCGGTGGCGGGGGCGGTGGCCGCGGGGGCGGCGGTGTCGCCGGACTGGAACGACAGGTGCTGCTCTCGCCGGTGAATGGCGGCGTGAAGGTGAGCTGGCACCGCACGAAAGTCACGGTAAAGCCGAAGGAAGGGTGGAAGAAACGCGTCTACCGGCTGGAGATCCTGCCGGGGTTCTACGATCTGCGCCGCAACCGTCTCGACTCAGCCAAGACGGTGATCTTCTCGACGGGCCCGGAGATTGGCCGTGCGCGGATCGGCGGCATCGCGCTGAAGTGGATCGAGCAAACGATCCTGGCGCGCGCGCTCATCGAAGCGGTGCCGCTCCCCGATAGCGCCGGGTACTTGACCATGGCCGATTCCGGCGGCCAGTTCAACCTCACCAACCTGCAACCGGGGCGCTACATCGTGTATGCGACGGCGGACGAGAACGGCGACCGGCGCCGCGGCGTGCGCGAGGCGTACGACTCGACCGAAGTGACGCTCGATTCGAGCAGCAACGTCGCGCTGTTCACCTTCCCGCATGACACCGTTCCCCCGCGCCCGCGCGCGGCGGTGGCCGTTGACTCGAACACCGTGCGCGTCGAGTTCACGCAGGCGCTCGACCCGACTGCGTCGCTCGACACCGCGCGCCTCCATGTCCTCGAGCTGCCCGACTCGACGCCCGTCGCAACGACGCAGGTGTTCACGCAACGGCAGTTCGACTCGCTGACCAACGCCGCGCGGGCAAAAGCAGACTCCACCACCCCGCATAAGGCTCCGCCGCAGGCCGCGCGCGGGCCGGGGGCGGCGGGGGCGGCGGGGGCGGCGGGGGCGGCCCGCGCGCCTGCCAGGGCGCCCGTCGATACGACGCTGGTGCGGCAGCTGCTCGCCCGGCGCCCCGTTCCGTCCGACAAGATCGTGGTGCGGTTGGCGCGCGCGCTGCAGCCCGAGGCGCGCTACGTCGTGCGCGTGACAGGCGCGACGAACCTCGTCGGCAAAAAGGGCGACGGTCTGATCGGCTTCTCGATGCCGAAGCCCGTTGTGTCAGATACCACGCACCACGCACCACGCACCGGTCGCCCGTGACCGATCTCCGCCGCCAACTCCCATCCATCGATGCGATCCTCGCCAACCCGGGGATCGCGTCGCTCCTCGCCGAGCATCCGCGCGCGCTCGTCGTGAAGGCGGCGCGTGCAGCGGTCGACGCGGCCCGCGTCAACGGCGGCGCGCCGCCGGTCGAGGGCTGGGATGCGGCGGTGCGCGCGGCGGTGGCGCGGCTCGGGGTCCCGTCGCTCGCGCCGGTGATCAACGCGACCGGCGTCGTGCTGCACACCAATCTCGGCCGCGCGCCGCTCGCGCCGGCGGCCATCGCCGCGCTGACCCGCGTGGCGCAGGGCTACTCGGCGCTGGAATACGATCTGGGCCGCGGCACGCGCGGCTCGCGCCACGCGCATTGCCGCGATCTGCTGATCGAGCTGACGGGGGCCGCCGACGCGCTCGTCGTGAATAACGCGGCGGGCGCCGTGATGCTGGCACTGAGCGCGCTGGCGCGCGGCGGCCAGGCGATCGTGTCGCGCGGCGAGCTGGTCGAGATCGGCGGGTCGTTCCGCATTCCCGACATCATGGCGCGATCCGGCGCGACTCTGGTCGAAGTCGGCACGACGAACCGAACGCATCCCAACGATTATGACCGAGCACTGACGACCGACACCCGATTACTGCTCAAGGTCCATCGCTCGAATTTCCAGGTCACCGGGTTCACCGCCGACGTCGCGGTGGTGGAGCTGGCCGAGCTGGCGCACGATCGGGGCATTGCGTGCGTGTACGATCTGGGCAGCGGGCTGCTGATGGATCTGTCCCACTGGGGATTGAGCGGCGAGCCGACGGTCCCCGAAGGCGTCGCCGCCGGCGCCGACGTCGTCGCGTTCAGCGGCGACAAGCTGCTCGGCGGCCCGCAGGCGGGGATCCTGGTCGGAAGCGAGGCCGCGATTGCGGCGTGCCGGGCCGATCCGATCGCGCGGACGGTGCGCGCCGACAAGCTGACGCTGGCGGCGCTCGAGGCCACGTTGGCGCTGTATCGTGAGCCCGAAATGGCCAGAAAGGAAATCCCGGTATTGCGAATGCTGACCGAGAGCATGGACAGCATTCGCCACAGAGCCGAACGACTCGGCGGTCAGTTGATCGAAGGCGACTCCGAGGTCGGCGGCGGGTCGTTCCCCGGCGCCAAGCTCCGGACGTGGCTCGCCGGATTCCCGGACGAACGGCTCGCCGAGCGGCTGCGCGCCAATGATCCGCCCATCATCGCGCGGGTCGCGGGCAGCCGCGTGTTGCTCGATGCGCGCACAATCTTTCCCGAACAGGTGGATACCGTAGTCTCAGCCCTTCGTGAGTAAGCGCGCGGCCTTTCTCGACCGCGACGGCACGATTGTCGACGACCCCGGATATCTTCACGAGCCCGATCGGGTAAAACTGCTCCCGGGCGCGGGCGAGGCGATCCGCCGGTTGAACGAGCGCGGCTTTGTCGTCGTCGTGGTGAGCAACCAATCGGGAATCGCGCGTGGTTTCTATTCGGTGCAAGACTACGACGCCGTCCAGCGTCGTCTCGGCGAGCTGCTCACGGCGCACGGCGCGCGCATCGACGGCGACTATTGCTGTCCGCATTGGCCGGATGTCACCGGACCCTGCGAGTGCCGCAAACCGGGCCTCAAGTTGTTCCGCGAGGCGCAGGCGGCGTTCGACATCGACTTTGCCCGCTCCTGGTGGGTGGGCGACCGGTTGTCGGACGTGCAGCCTGCACGGGCGCTGGGCGGACGTGGCATTCTGGTCGCCACGGGGGAAGGCAACCTGCATCAGGGGCAGGCGCGGGCGAGCGGTGTGACGGTGGTCGCCGACTTAGCGGCGGCGGCCGATGAGATTTTGCGCTCCTGATTTGTGTTTGGTGACCTCAAATTGCAGATTAGCCCGAACTCGCCCTTCATGAAGGAGCTGTGCATGCGCGGACGAATCCTGACTCCCCTCGCGGCCCTCGCCCTGTTTGCCATACCAGTCGCTTCTCAACAGCCCCGTTCCGCCGGCATCGACATCCCCACCGCCCGCAAGGCCGTCGTGACGATTCAGGCGCTCGACGCGAGCGGCCAGCTGATGGCCAGCGGAACCGGTTTCTTCGTCACCGAGGGCTACGTCGTCACCGCGGCGCACGTGCTGGAAGGGGCCGCCGGGTGCCGCATCGAGCTGGCCGACGGCCAGCAACAGCGCTGCTCCGTCGCGGCCTCGGACTCGGTGAAAGACGTCACGATGCTGATGGTACCGGGCGCACCACCGGCGACGCTGCGCTGGGGCGTGAGCGAGGCGGTCAAGGACGGCGACGACGTCACCGTGATTTCCAACCCGCTGGGGCAGCTGCCGGGGACGGTATCGCGCGGCATCGTCTCCGCATCGCGCGTCGTGCACGGCACCAAGCTGTTGCAGATCTCGGCCGCCATCTCGCACGGCTCGAGCGGGGCGCCGGTGCTGAACCCGAGGGGTCAGGTGATCGGCATCGTGCGCAGCACGATCGAGGCGGGGCAGTCGCTGAACTTCGCGACCGCAACGGACGCGATCCGCAACCTCAATAACGATCAAGTCGCCGTGGCCGAGGGCCAGGGGCTGCTCACGCCGAAGTCCGTGATCAATACGGCGAACACTCCCGGTGGCAGGAGCAACACGAGCTCGCTGGCCGGCATCCCGCAGCTCAGCATGGGTCAGACGATCAACGGGGCGCTGACGTCGTCGGACTCACTCTATCCCGATACGACCTACTTCAAGTACTACCAGTTCACGACCGCGCCGGGACGCGACATCACCCTCGACCTGTCGTCGAGTGACTTCGATCCGGTGCTCATCATTCGCGGCGAAGACCTGGCGGCGTCGATCATCAACGACGACGGCGGGCCCGGTTGCGCGTCACGCGTGTCACAGACGTTCACCGGCCGCGGGCCCTACCGCATTCTCGTGAACACGACGTCTTCCCCGCGCCGGCAGACGGGCCGCTTCACGCTGTCGCTCAAGGAAGGCAGCATGCCGGTGGACGGCACCAGTAACTCCGACTGTCATCCAGGCAATCAAAACAACGTTGGGATACCCGTGATTCGGGTCGGCGAGACGCTCAGCGGCTCGCTCACGAGCAACGATTCGCTCTATCCCGACAAAAGCTATTTCAAGTTCTATACGTTCACTGCCCCGTCGGGACCGGTCACGATCGACCTGTCATCCGACGACTTCGATCCCGTGCTGATCGTGCGTGGCGACGATCTCGACGCATCGATCATCGACGACGACGGCGGGCCCGGCTGCTCGGCGCGCGTGTCGCGCACCTTCCCGAGCCGCGGGCCGTACCGGATCCTCGTGAACACCACCGCTTCGCCTGAACGACAGACCGGCCGGTTCTCGCTGTCGATCACCGAAGGGACGAAGCCGGTCCAGGACCACGGCAACAGGGATTGCCAGGCGCCACAGGGCAACGCCGCCGGCGGCGGCAATAGCGGGGGCGGGGCGGAAAGCGGGGGGGGCGGATCGTCCCGGTCGATCGACGTGGGACAGAGCCGGCAGGGCACGCTCACCCGTAACGACGTCCTGCTGACCGCCGACAGCACGTACGCGCAGCCGTGGACGATCCAGGGTCGCGCCGGTCAGACGATCACGATCGACCTCGAGTCGGACGCGTTCGATGCCTACCTGTTCCTGCGCGGACCCGGCATCTCGGGCGGCCGCGACTTCCAGGACGACGACGCGGGCGGCAACTGTCACGCCCGCCTCACCGCGACGTTCCCCCAGAGCGGCGAGTACGAGATCGACGTGAATACGGCGGATCACTACGCCACGGGATCGTTCACGTTGAGCGTTACCAGCGGCTCGAAGCCGAAGTCGGTCGCGCGGTGCAGTCGCAGTAGTCAGTGACAGAACAGCCGGTTCGTGTCGCCGTGCTCGTCTCGGGCGGCGGCACGAACCTGCAGGCCCTCCTCGACGCCCTTCAGAGTTCTCCCGTTGCACGCGTTGCGCGCGTAATTTCCAGCCGGCCCAATGCCGGTGCGCTCGACCGCGCGCGCCGCGCCGCTGTCCCGACGACAGTCTTGCGTGATCCGAATGATGCGAACGAGCTGCAGACCGCCCTCGGCGACGCGCAGCTCGTCGTGCTCGCGGGCTACCTGAAGCTCGTGCCCGCGTCCGTGGTCGCGCGATTTCGGGGACGGATGATCAACATCCATCCTGCCCTGCTGCCGGACTTCGGCGGGCCGGGAATGTACGGCCATCGCGTGCATGAAGCGGTACTCGCGAGCGGCGCCACAGCGTCCGGCGCCACGGTGCACTTCGTGGACGAAGTCTTTGATCGGGGCGCGATCATCGCGCAGGAACGGGTGCGGATCGAACCTGGGGACACGCCCGAAAGGCTCGCGGCTCGGGTTTTGGAAGCGGAGCACCGATTGCTGCCGCAGGTGGTTCTGGAACTGGCGAGGAGGATCGGATGAATCTGTTGTTGCTCGTGCTCGCGCTGCAAGACCCCGAAAGCCTGACCATGCGTTTCGCCGGAATGACAGCCGTCACCGGCTACGAGCGAGCCATGACGGATTCGCTGCTCGCCCTGCTGCCCGGCAGCGCGCGGGATCGCATCGGCAACGTCACGCTGACACTGGGCCGCGGCGCGCCCAAGCGCCTCGTCTACTGCGGGCTCGACGAGATCGGCTACGTCGTCGGCAACATCACCGACGACGGCTACATCACATTGCGGCGCGTGGGTGGCGGTCCGAGGCTGTACCCGCTCTTCGATCAGCAGATCTGGTGAGCCTGGCAGAAATGGTGCGGGCGGTGGCAGAGGACTGGTGAGTAGAGCCCTTCTCTCAGTATCGGACAAGCGCGGGATCGTCGAATTTGCCCGCGAGCTGGTGAGTCTCCGCTGGGAAATCGTCTCGACCGGCGGGACGGCGGAAGCGCTGCGGCGCGAGGGCGTTCCGGTCGTCCTCGTCGAACACGTCACGGGCTTTCCGGAGATGATGGATGGGCGCGTAAAGACGTTGCACCCGAAGGTGCATGGAGCACTCTTGGCACGAAGAGATAACTCCGGTGATCTCGCAGCGCTGAAGCAGCACGGCATCACGCCGATCGATCTCGTCGCCGTGAATCTCTACCCCTTCCGCGAGACCGTCGCGAAACCACAGACCACGTTCGCGCAGGCGATCGAGCAAATCGACATCGGCGGCCCCTCGATGCTGCGCTCGGCCGCGAAAAACCACGCGGATGTCATCGTGGTGGTGGATCCCGACGATTATCCGGCGGTCGTCGAAGCTCTGAAAGCGAAGGGAGTGGGGGGGGACCAGCGTCGGGCGTTAGCCACCAAAGTTTTTGCCCACACCGCCGCCTACGACGCCGCGATCCTCGGCTATCTCACACGGTCGCAGGAAGCGCTCCCGGAGACGCTGAGCGCCGTGTTGCAGCGCCGGCAGCCGCTGCGCTACGGCGAAAATCCGCACCAGCGCGCCGCGCTCTACGTGACCGATGAGCCGGGGGGGGGCATCCGCGACATGCACCAGCTCCACGGCAAGGAGCTGTCGTTCAACAATCTGCTCGACGTGGATGCCGCGGTGATGGCGATCGCGCCCTTCGGCGGCAAGGACGCCCGTCCCGCCTGCGTGATCATCAAGCACACGACGCCCTGCGGCATCGCGCTCGGCCGCAACGCCGCGGATGCCTACGCGCGCGCCCTGGCGACGGACCGCACGTCCGCGTTCGGATCGGTGATCGCGTTCAACACGGTCGTGGACCGTGCCGCCGCCGAGGCGATGCGCGACCTGTTCGTCGAAGTCGTCGTCGCGCCGCGGGTCGATGCCGAGGCGCTGGCGGTCTTCCAGGAGAAGAAGAACCTGCGCGTCGTGGAGCTGCCGCGCTTCCCCGATGAGCCGACGCTCGACTACAAGCGGATACGCGGCGGGTTTCTCGTACAGGACCGGTTCCGCTACGGCGGCGTCGCCGACGAGTCCAAATGGCAGGTGGTGACCACACGGCGCCCGACCGATGCGCAATGGAACGACCTGCGCTTCGCCTGGGCGTCGGTCGGGTCGATCAAGTCGAACGCGATCATCCTGGTGCGGGATGAGGCCGCGATCGGCATCGGCGCCGGGCAGATGAGCCGGGTGGATTCGTCATTCCTGGCCGTGCATAAGGCGCGGCAGCAGGGCCACGACCCGAGTGGGGCGGTGTTGGCGAGCGACGCCTTCTTTCCATTCCGCGACGGGGTGGACGAGGCGGCCGTCGCCGGGGTCACGGCGATCATCCAGCCGGGGGGGTCGGTCAAGGACGCCGAGGTCATCGCGGCGGCGGACGAGCATGACCTGGCCATGGTCCTCACCGGTATGCGGCAATTCCGTCACTAGATTACACGACCCATGACCCCCACCTCTGCCAAGCAGACGTACCTCACCGCCGCCGGCGTCTCACTCGCCGCGTTGATTCTCTACATCGTCACGCTCGCCCCGACGACGCAATTCTGGGATGCGTCGGAATACATCGCGGCGGCGCACGCGCTCGGCATTCCGCATCCGCCCGGCAATCCGTTCTTCGTGATCGTCGCGCACGTGTGGGGACTGTTGCCGGTCGCCTCCGACTACGCGCGACGCATCAATTTCCTCGCGGCGGTGACGAGCGCGACGTCGGCGGGTCTCTGGTTTCTCATCGGCGAGCGGTGGCTCCGGCCCATCGTCGCCCCGGACGGCTGGCGCCGCCTTGCCGCGGCCGCGGGCGCCGTCGTCGGCGCCACGATGTTCACGGTGTGGAATCAAGCGGTGGCGAACGAGAAGGTCTATACCATCAGCGTGCTGTCGATCGCGCTCATCCTGTGGCTGACGCTGCGCTGGGCCGATCAGCCCGCCGAGACGCGCCCCGACAACCTGCTCGTCCTGATCGTGTATCTGCTGGCGCTGACCGCCACCAATCAGCTCATGGGATTGCTGGTCGCGCCCGCGGTGCTCGTTTACGTGCTGCTGACCGATCCGCGCGCGCTGCTGCGGCCCCGGTTCCTGATCGCTGCCGGCCTGGTGGCCGTCGTCGGGCTCAGCGTGAATCTGTTCATTCCGATCCGCGCGCACCTCGATCCTTACATGAATCAGGGCGACGCCTTCACGTGGCCGGCACTGCGCTCGGTGCTGGCGCGCGAGCAATTCGCCAAGCCGTCGGTGTTCGACAATCCGATGTACCCGCCCGGTCCGGAAAACCCGGGGCGCTCCATCGTGCTGATCGGCCAGCAATTCCTCAACTACTGGCAGTACTTCACCTGGCAATTCGGGCGCGATTGGTCGGCGCTGGCGCAGCGGCTGCTCGCGGGCCTGTTCCTGCTCCTCGGCATCGCCGGCGCGCGGCGCCACTGGCAAGCCGATCGTCGCTCCGCGCTCGCAATGACGGCGCTGGTGCTGACGTTGACGGTGGCGCTCGTGTTCTATCTCAACTTCAAATGGGGCTTCTCGCAGCCGTACACCGGTCTCGAGCATGAGGTGCGTGAGCGCGACTACTTCTTCATCGCTTCGTTCGCGGTGTGGGGGGTGTGGGTCGGGATCGGCCTCGCGGCGATCGCGGAGGCGCTCGTCGCGCGACTACCACGGGCCGGATGGCGTTTCGCCGCGCCCGTGTTTCTCATCGCGCTGATTCCGCTGGTCGGCAACCGGCTCACCGCGTCGCGCGCCGGGGAGACGGTGGCGCGCGACTACGCCCGCGACCTGCTCGAATCGGTCGATCCGTATGCGCTGATCATCACCAGCGGCGACAACGACACCTTCCCGCTGTGGCACGCGCAGGAGGCGCAAGGGATCAGGCGGGACGTGAGCGTCATGGTGATGACGCTGGCCAACACGAATTGGTACCTCACACAGCTGCAGCGCCGGCCACCGGTGCCGTACGCCGGCGTGCCCGCCCCGACGCAGCCGTGGATGAGCCGGTATTATCTCGGCGCGCCGGGGGTGGGGGTGGGGGGGGGCGACTCGCTGCCGCCGTACGTGATCGTCGACCACGCCGTGGCGGGAGACGTTGGTCCGATTCGCGTCGCCCTGGATCCACAGGTGCTCAAGCGCCCGTATCTCGAACGCGCCGAGCTCGCGGTGCTGCAAATCATCAAAGATCAGGTCGGCAAGCGACCGATTTATTTCTCGACCTCGACCGGCAACATTGCCGATCAGCTCGGCTTGACACCGTATCTGGTTGGTGAAGGGCTGGTCCGGCGGCTGCTGCCCAAGGCGGTCGTCGCGAGCGACAGCATTCGCCTCGTCGAGGGACGAGGCTTCCTCGATGTGCCGCGGACGCGGAAACTCGTGTTCGAGGTGTATCGGGGCGGCATCGCCGCGGCCCGGAAGCGGCCCCGGGGGTGGGTGGATACACCCTCGCAGCCGAGCCTGCTGGGCTACGTGTTCGTGTACGACACCATGGCGGCCGCGCTGCGCGACCGCGAACCGGCGCTGGCGATGCGGGCCCGCGAGCTGCGCGACGCAATCCTCGCCAATACCACCTACGCCATTCCCCGGTCTAACTGATGGCCACGACGCAGTTCCCCCCCCCCTCCGCCGTACGAGCGACCGGCCGGCCCCTTTCCGCGGCGACCACGGCCCCTGAGGTCCATCGGCCGCCCTATCTGATGGCGGCGTGCGTCGCGGCCGGCGCGCTGCTGCTCTACCTCCTCACCCTCGCGCCGACCACGCAGTTCTGGGACACCTCGGAGTACATCGCGGCCGCGTACTCGCTCGGGATCCCGCATCCGCCCGGCAACCCGCTGTTCGTGCTCATGGCGCACGTCTGGGGGCTGATCCCACTGGTGTCGGGATACGCGGAGCGCGTCAACCTCTTCGCCGCGCTGACGAGCGCCGTCTCCGCCGGGTGCTGGTTCCTCGTGGGCGAGCGCTGGCTGCGCTCGTTCGTGCCCGCCCGGTGGCCGCGGCGCCTCGCCGCGCTCGCCGGCGCCATCGTCTCGGCGACGGCGTTCACGGTATGGAATCAGTCGGTGGTCAACGAGAAGGTGTACACACTGAGCCTGCTCTCGATCGCCTTGATTCTGTGGCTGATCGTGCGTTGGGACGATCAGCCGGCGGGCGACGCGCACGACCACCATCTACTGCTGATCATCTATCTGCTCGCGCTCACCGCGACGAACCACATGATGGGCGTGCTCGTGGGCCCGGTCGTGATGGTGCTGCTGCTGCCGACGCTCAAACAGCAGCGGCCGGTGACGGCGGGCGAGCGCAGCGTCGAGTGGTCGCAGTTCATCGTGTTCACGTCGGTCTGGGCGCTGCTGCTGTCGCTCGGCCTGGAGCATTGGGAATTCATCGCCATCGCGGGCGTCTTGTGTGCCGGCGCACTGGTCGTCGCGATGCTGGCGGGCAACCTGCGGTTCGCGATCGCCGCCATCGTGGTGGTCGTGGTCGGACTCTCCGTCTATACCTATCTCCCCATTCGCGCCGGCTTCTACCCGCCGATCAACGAGGGGGAGCCGACGAACTGGCAGGCGCTGTGGGCGGTCCTCAGCCGCCAGCAGTACGGCAAGCCCTCCATCTTCGACAATCCCACGCAGGCACCGGGCGTCACGAATCCCGGTCACACCCTGACCCTCTATTGGGATCAGCTGGTCAACTACGCACAGTACTTCAGCTGGCAGTTTGGCCACGACTTCCCGGACCGCGCGCAGCGGCTGCTGGCGGTGTTGTTCGGCTTCGTCGGATTGGGTGGCGCGGTGCGCCACTGGCGCGCCGACAAGCGCACCGCGATCGCCATGACGGCCCTGATGTTCATCTTCACGTTCGCGCTCGTCTTTTACCTGAACTTCAAGTACGGCTACTCGCTGCATCCGGAAGCCGCCGTGAATCAGCACGAGGTGCGGCAGCGCGACTACTTCTTCATTTGCTCGTTCGCGATCTGGGGCATCTGGGTGGGCATGGGCCTCGCGGCCGGGATCGAATGGGTGGGCGACCTGTTCCGCGAGCGCCAGCCGGACACGGCACGCCGCTGGCTGTACGGCACGCCGCTGCTGGCGCTGGCGCTGATCCCGCTGGTGGGCAACCGGCTCACGGCGTCGCGAAAGGGCGAGACGCTGGCGCGCGACTTCGCCTACGACCTGCTGCAATCGGTCGAGCCGTACGGCGTCCTCGTCACCGCCGGCGACAACGACACCTTCCCGCTGTGGTACGCGCAGGAGGTCGAAGGCATTCGCCGCGACGTCACGATCGTCAACCTCTCGCTGGCGAATACCGACTGGTACGTGCGCCAGCTGCAGCGGCGGCCGCTCGAGCCCTTCGATTCGACCCGCGCGCCCGCGGTGTATCGCGGTAAACAGTGGCCGATGCCGGCCGGCAAGCTGATGAGCTTCAGCGATGAGCAGCTCAACGCGCTCGAGCAGTACTACATTCTCGACCAGAAGCGCGTGGCGCGACTCGGCTCGATCAACGTCACGCTCGATCCGCAGATGCTGGGCCGCCCCTACCTCGAGCGGGCCGACGTGATCGTGCTGCAGGTGATCAAGGATCAGCTCGGCAAACGCCCGATCTATTTCTCCCGCACGGCCGGCCTCTACGGGGACCAGTTCGGGTTCACGTCCCACCTCGAAGGCCAGGGCTTCGCGCGCGCGCTGCGCGAGCAGGAGATCGTGGCCTCCGACAGCATCAAGGGGATCCAGTCACTGGGCTACGTGAACGTGCCGCGCACGACCCAGCTGCTGTTCGACGTCTACCACGCGGACGCCGCCGCGCGGCCCAGGCCGCGCGGCTGGGTGGACAAGCCGTCCGAGGGGATTCTCTCGCTGTACGGGCTGACGTACTACACGATGGCGCAGGAGCTGCAAAAAACGAACACCGCGCTGTCGGCGCGCGCGCAACAGGTCGCGCAGTCGATCTTCCGGAATACGGAGACGCCCGTCCAGCCGCTGCCGGAGCAGCCGGGCTCCCCCCACTAACGCGTCGCGGGCCGGGACGTGCCCGTCGACTCGCCGGTCTGCACGCCGCGGTGGCGATCTACGACCTGCGCCATCACGTTGGCACCGGGGAACAACCGCTCCGCGCCGCCAACGACCACCGAATCACCGGCGTCGACGGAGCCGGCCTGGATCTCCACCCAACCCGCCGTCCGCACCCCCAGCGTCACCTGCCGGCGGTCAGCTTTGCCGCCTTTGACGGCCCAGATGTAGGTCTGACCCTGGAGCGGCAGAATCGCGTCCTCGGGAACGACGACCGCGTTCGGCCGAATATCCGTCGCCAGCCGCGCCTCGATGAACATCCCCGCCTGGAGCCGATGCTCCGGATTGGGCACGCGGGCCTTGATCAGGATCGTGCGGCCCGGCAGCTCGACGACGGGATCCACGAACACCACCTCACCGGAGAAATTCTTCCCCGGCAGCGCGGCGACCTGGAAGCTCACGAGCTGCCCCTGGCGCAGCCGATCGGCGTAACGCTCGGGGACCTGGAACGTCGCATACTGCGGGTTGATCGACTGCAAGCTGATCAACGGCGTCTGCGCGTTGACATACGTGCCGATGCTGACCAGGCGGCGACCGGCGAGACCGGCGAACGGCGCACGGACGACCGTGCGGTCGAGCCGCGTCTTGAGCAGATCGTATGACGCCTGCGCGGACCGGTACCCGGCATCCGCCTTCTCGAGGTCGGACTGCGACGAGGCGTTTTGCGCCATCAGCTGCTTGGTACGCTCGAGATTCCGCTGCGCCACGTCCCGGTCGGCCTCGGCTTTCGCCACCTGCGCCTTGAGCTCCGCGTCGTCCACCTTGAACAGCGGCGTGCCGGCCGCGACGCCCTGCCCTTCGCGCACGAGGATGTCGACGATGCGCCCGTCCACTTCGGGCCGCAGATCGACCGACTGAATGGCCTCGATCTGCCCGGTCGCGCCGATCGCGTCGACGACGGTGTCGTGAATCGCCAGCGCCACTTCGGCCGGCATCGGCGGCATGCCGCCGCCGGGAGCACCACCGGGTGATGCGGACTTGGCCTTGTTGCACGCGGCCGCGAGCACGACCAACACAACTAATGAACGATACGACATCACGGGGCTTCCTTATCGGTGAAGAGTCTCTTGCCGAGGATGCTCTCGAGGCCGGCGAGGGCGAGTCGCGTCCCATAGCGGGCTTGCACGAGGTCCGCCTCGGCCTGGGACAGGTTTACTTCAGCGTCGAGCAAATCGAGAATCGTCGTCGCGCCGCTTTGGTAGCGCGTTTGCTGCACCCGGAAGCTCTCCCGCGCGATGGTCAGCCCTTCCTTCGCCAGCTCGGCGCTCGTGCGGGCGGTCATGTAGGCGTCATACGCCGCGCTGACGTCGTGCTGGATCGCGCGATCCAGGTCCTGCCGCCGGGCCCGGGCAACATCCTTGTTCACCCGCGCGCGCGAGAGCGCAATCTCCCGTTGGCCGTTGTTCCACAATGGGAACGAGACCGCAAGCGTGAAATTCGTCGGCTTGAACAGCTTCGGGAAGAACGCCGTGTCGAACGTAAATGCGTTGAACGTCAGCGACGCGTGCGGCAGGTAGTTGCCTAACTCCGCCCGATACGAGGCGCTGGCCGCGCGCTCGGTGGCCGCCGCCACGCGATACTCAGGGCCCTGGCGCGCGGCCTGGGAAATGGCGTCGGCGAGCGAGATGGGCAACTCGGGCGCGGCAGCCGTGTCGAGCGGTGCCGCATCGACGGCTCCTGCCGCTCCGACCCGGCGACCGAGCTCGAGACGCGCCACCCGGAGTGCCGATCCCTGCTGCAGCTGTGCGACCTGCGCGCGGTTGAGCTCGAGACGGAGGTTCAGCGAATCGGTCGTCACCGCGGCGCCCGAGACCACTCGGGCCCGTGCAACGCCGAGCTGCTCGCGCGCCCGGCGGAACCGATCGCGCGCCACGCGATCGAGCTCGGTATTCGCGAGCACCGCGTAAAAGTCTGACTCGGTGAGCAGCGCCGTCGCGAACCGTTGCCGCAGCTCATTCGCATGCGCCCCTTCGAGCTCGGCACCAGAGCGGGACAGCTCCGCCAGCTTTTGGCCGCCGGTAAACAGATCGTACCGGGCGCTCAGTTGCCCCGTCCACGCCGTCTTCGCCAGGAAGATGGTGTCACCGGCGAAGACGAAGCTGAGTCCATTGGCGCGCTGCGCTTGCAGGCTCAGGTTGACCGCGGGCAGCACGAACACGGCAAACGCACTGCGACGCGCCCACACGGCGTTATCGACCAGTCCCAGCGCGGACACATAGTTTGGATCGAGCTGCGCCGCGCGCTGCAGCGCTTCGACCAGCGTGATCTGCGGCAACGAGTCTTGCGTCGGCACGACTCCCTGCAGCGCAAGCAACAGGGCGAGCATCAGTCGCCCTCCCCGGCCACGGGGACCAGTCGACCGCGCCGCCCGCGCGCGCGTTGCAGCGCGTTGTCGATCATGACGTACGCGACCGGAACGATGAACAGCGTCAGCGCGGTCGAGAAGAACACGCCGCCCACGATCGCGTAGCCCAGCGGTTTGCGGGACGCAGAGCCGGCCCCGACGCCAATGGCGACCGGCACCGCACCCATGATCGTCGCCACCGACGTCATGAGAATCGGGCGGAGCCGTATCCGGCCTGCCTCGAGGACCGCCGCCACGGTATCGAGTCCTTTCTCCCGCAGCTGGTTGGTGTACTCGACGAGCAGAATCGAGTTCTTGCTGACCAGCCCGATCAGGAGAATCATCCCGATTTGGCTATACAAGTTCATCGTCGCACCGGAGAAGTGCAGCAGCCGCCCGATGAAGGTGGGCGTCAAGAGCGCGACCACCTTCAGCGTTGCCAGCGCACCGGTGACCGCGAGCGGAACGGCCAGGAGCACCGTCCAGGGATGGAGCAGCGATTCGAACTGCGAGGCGAGCACCATGAACACCACGATCAGCGCGATCACAAACGCGAAGTAGATCGCGCTCCCGCTCTCCTTGTACTCGCGCGACTCTCCGGCGAGCGCCGTCGTGGTCCCGGGCGGCAGCATTTGTTTCGCGACCGCATCGATCGAATCGAGCGCCTCGCCCTGCGCGAGCCCCGGCAGCAGCGACGCCGACAACGTGAACGAGGGGATGCGGTTGAAGTGGTTGATCTGTCGCGCGCCGACCCCTTCCTCGACGTTCGCCAGCGCGTCGAGCTGCACCAGCTGCCCGCTCTTGCCGCGCAGGTAGATGCCCCGCATGTCGCTCGGGGTCGCGCGATCCTTGGGATCGAGCTGCACCATCACGTAGTACAGCTTGTCGTTGCGCGTGAAGGTGCTGACGCGGCGGCCGCCGAGGAACGTCTGCAGGGCGCTCGCCACGTCGCGGACGGGCACACCCAAATCCTCAGCCCGGTCCCGGTCGAACGTCACCCGCAGCTCCGGCTTGTTCACGAACAGGTCGGTCTGGACGTTCGCCAGACCCTTGATCTGCGAGGCGCGACCGACGAACGGCCCCATGATGTCGGTGAGTTTCGCGAAATCCGGGTTCTGGACGACGTACTGAATCGGCTGCGAGAATCCGATCGCTCCCGGCGCGTAGGGAAACGCGAGCACGCCGGAGATGCCCATCAGCTGCGGGAACAGGCCGCCGACCGTCTGCTGGACGGTGGCTTTGCGCTCGCCCCAGTCCTTCATGATGACGCCGACGAACGCGCTGTTCACGCCACCGGCGAACCCGCCCACGATCGTGAAGTACCCATTGACGCCAGGTGTGCGGCCGATGATTTGCTCGACCTGTCGCACGTAGCCGTCGGTGTACGGCAGCGACGCGCCTTCCGGTCCGCGGACGACGACGAGGAAGAACCCGCGATCGTCTTCCGGAATCAGCTCGTTCTGCAGCCGCGTCGGCGGGAAAATCAGAAACGCAAAGACCGAAGCCGCGACGATGCCGAGCGTGCCGAGCAGGACGGCACCGCGGTGATCGACGGCGCGGCGTAGCAGCTGCGCATACCGCTCCGCCAGCGCGTTGAACCCACGCTCGAATAGCTGGAAGAGCTTGCCGTGCTGATGCTGCATGCGCAGGATCTTGGCGCACAGCATCGGCGTGAGCGTCAGTGCGACGAACCCCGAGATCACGACCGCCCCCGCGACGGCGATGCCGAACTCGCTCAACAGCCGGCCCGCGGTGCCCGTCAGGAACGCGAGCGGGCTGAACACCGCCACCAGCGCGATCGTGGTCGCGATGACCGCGAATCCGATCTCGTTCGTGCCGCTCACCGCGGCCTGCTCGGGTGATTCATTCAGCTCTTCCTGATGCCGGAACGCGTTCTCCAGCACGATGATCGCGTCGTCCACCACGATGCCGATCGCGATCGTCAGCGCGAGCAGCGTGAAGTTGTTGATCGAGAAGCCGAGGAAATACATGATCGCGAACGTCGCGATGATCGACGCCGGGATCGCGAGTCCGGGGATGATCGTGGCGCGGACGTTGCGCAAGAAGACGAAGATGATCAACACGACGAGGATCGCCGCGATGAGCAGGGTGAGGCGCGCATCGTCGATCGAGTGCGTGACGAACACCGATCCGTCGAACGCGCTCTCGAGCCTGACGCCGACCGGCAGCGTCTGCTGAATGGCCGGGAGCTCCGCACGAATGCGCCTGGCCACGTCGATGAGATTCGCCTTCGATTGCCGCACCACGCCGATCGCGACCGAGGGCGTTCCCTTCCAGCGGAAGATGGAGCGGTCGTCCTCGGGCCCGAGCTCGACACGGGCCACGTCCTTGAGCTTGACGAGCTGCGTCCCCTGGCTCGCCACCACCATCTCCCCGAATTCCTGCGGCGTCTTGAGCTCGCCGAGCGAGCGGACCGAGAACTCGCGCCGGGTCGACTCGATCCGGCCCGCCGGAATCTCGACGTTGCGCGCGGCGATGGCGTTTTCGATGTCCTGCACGGTGAGCCCGCGCGCCGACAACGCCTCCGGCTGGACCCACACGCGCATCGAGTAGCGCCGCTCGCCGAAGATGGCCCGAGCCAGAAGAACGGCTGCGCGTCGGCCGACTGCTTGGCGATCACCGGCTCGAGCACGTCGACCGGCAGGCGCCCGCGGACGCGCGACACCTTGTCGCGCACGTCCTGCGCCGCCACGTCCACCGGCCGGTCGAGCGTAAACTCGAGCGTGATGTTGCTCGTCTGCTCCGACGACTGGCTGCTCAGCGTCCGGATGCCCTGGATCGTCGACAGCTCCTCCTCGAGCACGTCGGTGACGGCGGTCTCCACCACCTGCGCGTTCGCGCCGGGGAGCACCGTCGTGACCGAGATGATCGGAGGATCGATGTCGGGCAGCTCTCGCACCGAGAGCCGGGTGTAGCCGATGACCCCGAAGAGCACCAGCGCGGCCGACAGCATGCTGGCGAGGACGGGGCGTCGAATGGCGGTATCGGAGAGTTTCATGCGCGCAATTTTCTTCTCGGTAAAGTGAACCGACGCGACAACCTGAACGTAACGGGACGTTTCACGCGCCGGTTCCACGGTGTTCTGCTAGTACGTCGAAAAAAAACGCGGGAAATCGACATCGGCCGGTCCCGTTATTGTTCGGAATGGGACCCGAACGTATACCGAAGTACGAAGGCCCGCAAGGTCTCGCTATGGACTCGTTGCCCGCGAGAGTAGGTTATTGAAACGTTGGGAGGGCTGGCCGAATGGCTAAGGCACCGGTCTTGAAAACCGGCGGGCGCAAGCCCTTACAGGTTCGAATCCTGTGCCCTCCGCTGACTTAACCCTCCGGTCGGGAGCCCACATGCATGGCGTCCTCGGCTTTGTCCTCGCTGTCACCTCGACGCAGACCGTGTACGACACCGTCTACGAGCACATCAAGCGCCTCGCGCCGCAGCCCGACGCGGTCGCACCGGTCAGCGGGCTGGTGCTGCGACGCGACGTGATGGAGCTGCGGCTCGATTCGGGTTCCGCCTACCTGCTGACCCCGGTGGCCGGCCGCATCGTGGGTGTCGTCTTCACGGGCCGTGGATCGATGTCTTTTGTCCCGCCGCTGACGGTCGAGCAGTTCAATCTGCAGCGCGTCATGGGCGACTCCACGATCAGCGGGCCGATCACCGCCGCCGTCTTCATCTTCGCCGATTCAACACAGCCTGAGCTGGGGCGGTCGTTGCAGTTCGGCCGGGGACCACCCAGCGCCGCCGACTTGCGACCGGCGCTCGGGCCGGTCGGCGACGCGCTCGACTATATCGTGGACGGCAGCGGTCACAGCGCCACTGAAAGCCTGATGGCGGCGCTGCTCAACAACACCACCACCGGATACTTCGCGGCCTACGTCAAGCGCTCCCGCGGCGAGAGCGTCATGTTCGAATTCGATCCGACGCGCGCGGAGGAAGTGGCGCTCTACCGCCGCGGCAAGATGCAGGGGCAAAGAACGGAAACCGTCTGTCAGTTTCAACGCGCCGAGGACCTCGTGAACAATGTCTCCGTCGCCGCGAAGCAGCCCGAGTCACTCATCGTGGATGGACACGACGTCGATGCGAGCATCGATGGCAATTACAAATTCTCGGCGCGCGTCACGGAACGGCTGATCGGGCGGCAGGACCGGCAACAGTGGGCAAGCTTCGAGCTCTACAGCGAGCTCGAGGTCGACTCCGTCACCACGGACACAGGCACGCCGCTCACGTTTTACCGGCGCGAGCGGCAACCGGCGCTGTGGGTCCGTTTTCCCAGACCGGTCGCCCCAGGAGATACGGTCAACCTGCGCTTCGTCTACCACGGCGGGCTCATCGGGTTCGGATCGGCGCTCGAGGACCTCGGGATTACGGCGGACATGAAGCGCGAGCTGGGGATCATGCTCGACGGATGGGCGTACATCAAAGCCACGAGCACCTGGTTTCCGCGCTACAGCTTTGTACAAAGCACACCAGTCACGATGACGTTTCACACGCCGAAGAATTTCCAGTTTGCGACGATCGGTCGGCTGGTGGACTCGAGCACGACCGGCAACGTCAAGACCACGCGCTGGGCCAGTGAAGCTCCTACGCGGCAGGTGTCATTCAACATCGGCAAGTTCGACGAGCTCGAGATTCGTGATCCCCGGATTCCGCCGGTGACGGTGCAAGTCAACGCCGACGCGCATCAAAGCATCCGCCGAGTGATCGTCTCGGCGCGCAACCCGCAGGAATCCGTCGGCGCCGACGTCGCCGGCAGCCTTTCCTTCTTCACCAAGATGTATGGCACGCCGCTCTTCCAGCACTATTTCGCAACCGAGACACCGTATTACCACGGCCAGGCATTCCCGGGAATGATTCACCTCTCGTGGATCACATTCCTGGGCATCCGGACGGACGGGGAAGACGAGATCTTCCGGGCGCACGAAATGGCGCATCAATGGTGGGGCATCGGCGTCGAGCCCGCGGGCTACCGGGATGCGTGGCTGGCGGAAGGGTTCTCCGAGTTCTCCGGCATGTGGTACATGCAGATGGTGCTCAACAACAACGACAAGTACTTGAAGGCGCTGCGGCGCGCGCGCGAAGAGATTCGCCGCGATCGTGCCAAAGCCGCGCCGATCGGTATCGGCTACCGGGCGGCCGAGAGCTGGCGTGGCGACTACCAGTTGATCACGTATAAGAAGGGCGCCTGGGTGGTCCACATGCTGCGCAACCTGCTGCTCAACGTGCGTACCATGAACGAAGATCGCTTCCAGACCATGATGAGCACCTTCTACGAGACCTACCGCGGCAAACGCGCCTCGACCGTCGATTTCCAGCGCATGGTCGAGAAAGCCGTCGGGCAACCGATGGATTGGTTCTTCGACGAGTGGGTCTACGGTACCGCGGTGCCGACCTACACCTTCTCCTACAATGTCGTGCCCGATAGCGCGGGCTTCGTGGCGCACCTCCGTGTCCGCCAAAGCGACGTCCCTGAGACCTTCAAGATGTACGTCCCGGTCCTGATCACGCTCCCGGAGGGCGAGGGGATCGTGCGGATCCTCGTCAAAGGCCCCACGACCGACGCCACGATCCGTCTGCCCGGGATGCCGAAATCGCTGCAACTCAATCCCCTGGAATCCGTACTCGCCGACGTGAAGACCGAATCGTGGACGGAGCACCAGTGACCGGCAAGCGGGAAATGACGTTCCTGCTGGCGGGCGTCGAACAGCCCGTGCTGCAGTACCTCGCGCGGCGCGTGCCCCGTACGATCCGCTCCAACCACCTCACGGCGATCGGCGTGATCGGCGCCGTCGGCACGGGTACCGCCTACGCGCTCACGAACTACAGTCCGGCCTGGCTCTGGGGCGCGAGCGTGATGCTCGTGGTCAACTGGCTCGGCGACAGCCTCGACGGCACGCTGGCGCGCGTGCGCGGCACGCAGCGACCCAAGTACGGCTACTACCTCGACCACATCGTGGACGCGTTCTCCACCGCCGTCATCGGCCTCGGCATCGGCCTGTCTCCCTACGTGTACCTGGGCCTCGCCCTCGGGATCGTCGTCGTGTATCTCGCGATGTCGATCAACGTCTACCTCGAATCCACCGTGTTCGGCGTGTTCAAGATTTCCTACGGGCGCATCGGCCCGACCGAAGTGCGCCTGATCCTCATTCTTCTGAATACCGCGGCGTACGTCACCACCGGATGGCGTTCCCCGTTGCCCGTGCCGATCGACGTCCTGGCGAACTGGACGCTCGGCGTGCTGCTGACCGGCATGGTGGCACTGTTTGTCGGGCGATTCGCCCGCAACCTGTACCGGCTCGCCAAGCTCGAGCCGCAACGATTCCGCTGGTGGGAGCAAGGCTAGCCGCGCTGCTCCTGGTTATGGCAGTACCTGCGGCCGCGCAGAGCGTCCGCGGGCAGCTGACAGACAGTGTCAGCCGGACGCCGTTAGCGGGTGCGTTCCTCGCCGCCATCGACCCGATCCCGATCGCACTGGCGGAGGTCGTCGTCGCCGGCGAACACCAGTGCGATATCGACTCCGGTGCGTCGGTCGCCGAGGGCGGCGGGGAGAGTCTGCCGACGGTCGTCGGATTCCTCGAACGCGGCGGCAACGCGGCAGAGATCAAGACGAACACGGGCACACTGGTGTACCGCGGACCCGGCCTTGACACCGCGACAGCGCCCCCGCCCCCGCCCCCGCCCCCGCCGGCAGCTCCCCCTGCCCGGCCCGCGATGGTGCCGACTGGCGCCGCCGCCACCGGCCCCGCTCCCGAGACGAAGCGACGCCGGGCCGGGTCGGGCGACGTGCTCAGCGAGGATGAGTTTGTGGGAACCTCGGCGACGGATGCGTACGGACTGGTGCAGCAGTACCGGCCCAACTGGCTGCGCGGGCGTGGCCCGCTCAGCATCACCGATCCGACGGCGGGAGACATCCAGATCTACATGAACAATTCACATTGGGGTGATGCCAACCGTTTGCACGAGATCCCGGCGCAGGACGTCGTGGAGATGCGCATTCTCCGCGGACCGGACGCCACCATGAAATACGGCGTCAACCACGCCGCCGGGGTGATCGAGGTGGTCACGCGCTGAGTCTGCCGGCTTGGCGGTTGAGCAGCGCGATCAACGCGGGCGCGCCGGAGCGGCCGAACAGGTACCACGTCATGCCGCGCACGCCGACCCATGCGAGGAACGCGAGGCCGAGCGTACCTCCGACGCCGAGCGTGACGCCTTCCTGCGCCAGCCATGGCTGTGCTGCGTCGACCAATTCGCGGTACAGGAACAGCACTTGGAACATCGCGACCGCGAATTGCACCAGGATCATGTTCACGATGTTGCCGATCTGTTTTGCCTGGATCGCGTCGTTCAACACTTGAATGCACGCGAAGCTGCCGGCGATGATGACTGTCAGAAAAATCCACAGCAGCGAGACGAGGGCGACCGGGTTGGCTGTGTAACCGGCGAGCTCAGCAAGCAGCTCACTGATCGTGGGGCGCAGCGTAAACGTGAAGATGGTGGCCTCGACCGCGCACCAGACAATCAGCACGACAAAGCCCCACGGAACACCAGGACGACGGGAGGTCGCGTCGAGCATCGCCTGTTGGGTCGGGCCGAGTGGGTCTTGCATCGGAGAAACCCTCCCAGGGCGTGGGACCGCAAAAAGGGGCCGGTGGCGGCCCCATTGTTATGGACGGGACCGGCCAAGTCAAGAAATTTGAGCCGCGGCGATGTTCGATCGTTACAACAGTGTGAGTAGGGTACCATAGCAGCATCGAAGCCGGTAAGTTCAAGCGCCGCATAGTTGGAGGGGTGGCCGAGTGGCTGAAGGCGGCGGTTTGCTAAACCGTTATAGGGCTTTAAAACCCTATCGGGGGTTCGAATCCCCCCTCCTCCGTGCTAAAGAATGTCCAATGATCATTGATCAATGATCATTGGACATTCTCTTAGCACTCCTAGAACATCAACCACGCCAGCAAATAGAGCGTGTTGTTGTCCGACGCGCTGCGGCCCGCGCCGTCGTAGTTGCTCGTCCCGCCGTTGAACTTCTGATACGCGACATACTGCAGCGAAAACCGCGTGTTGATCCACGGCATGAATTGCACTTCGGCGATCACACCGTTGCTGTTGGGTTTTCCGGTCGCGTTGCCCGTGACGGCCCCCGGGGCATACAGCAGCGTGTCGGCACTGCCAGTCGTGCCGAAGACGCCGAGCGAGCCGCCCCAGCGCGAGGGCGTCAACCACGCCGCATCAGCGCGCACCGTGTTCAGCGTGTTCTTGGCATTCGCGGACGCACCACCGCCAAACGTGGCATCGAGCGTCTGTTGCTCATGGACGTAACTCGCGTGGACGACGAACGTCCCAAGCCCCTTTCGTCCCGCGTGACGCTCGTACTGCACATCCGCTCCGACGTCGCTGAAGCGATCGGTGGGTCCCGTCACCCCGGTGGGGTACAACCGCGAGGCCAGGCCGAAAGTCCCCAACTCGACGTATTGCGTCCCAAAGGTCCGCTGGTAGGCGAACCGCCAATACGGCGTCACGCCCTTGGTCGTTCCCGTCGAAGACGCGTCCGGCGGATGTGCGCCACCTTGGGGCGAAGAACGATAGACCGACAGCTCGCCGTACAGATGCTCATCCCACAACGCGTACGCTCCGATCCCGGCAACGCTCTGCGCCAATCCTTCATTCAGCAGCGGCGATCCGGTTGGCGTGGGGGCGACACCCGATGAGCCGAACGGAAATCCCCAGACCGGCGTCGAGTTCCACACATCCTGCACCGTCGGGCTGTTGTTGACCGTGACGCCGTAGATCGTCCGCTTGGAGAAAAGCTTCCCGTGGTTCGCATACCGGAGATCGATGTTGTCCACCCCCAGCGTTCCCTCCGCACCGTCGTAGGTGATCTGGATAAACGTGCCGAGGCGCGGCGAGATCGCCTCACCGAAAAAGACGCTCAGTTCCTGAGGGAACTCGACGTTGCCATTCTGTGTCCCGGGCTGGGCTGTCGATGTCTGTGTGAAGGACATCTGCAACATCGTCGAGACCGGGGGAATGAGGTTGATCTTGAGCGGCGATGGGGTCGTCTCAGCAGGCCCGATGGTCTGTAATCCGGTCAGCGTGTTACGACGCTTCATAGCTCCGGACCCAATCCGAAACGCCCGCCCTCGCCATGGAAGGGATCGTCAGTGCGAACAGGAGCAGCAGGCTATGCCGCATCGAAACCTCGCGGAAATGGATTCGCCACAATGGCTCTCTCATCATGAAGAATTCCCAAAGGTTTCGTGATGGTCGTATTATTCCCAATGGCCATCCGCGTCCGTTTTGCCCCCTCACCCACCGGTTACCTCCACGTCGGGGGCGCCCGCACAGCCCTGTTCAACTGGCTCTTCGCCCGCCGCGAGGGCGGGAAGTTTCTGCTGCGCATTGAGGACACGGATAAGGCCCGTTCCACCGACGAAAACACCCAGGTCATCCTCGACGGCCTCAAATGGCTCGGCCTCGATTGGGACGAGCCACCGGTCTTCCAGGGTGCCCGCCTCGCCCGCCACGAGCAGGTCGCCGACACGCTGCTCAAAGAGGGGAAAGGCTACATGGAGCAGGACGCGATCCGGCTGCGCGTCCCGCCGGGTGAGCTGTCGTGGGACGATGCGGTGCACGGACGCATCAGTTTCAAGGGTGAGGATATTCGTGATTTTGTGATTTTGCGGTCGGATCGCTCGCCGCTTTACAACTTTGCCGTGGTCGTCGACGACATCGACATGCACGTAACGCACGTGGTGCGTGGCGATGATCACATTTCCAACACCCCCAAGCAGCTCGCGGTCTACCGGGCCCTCGGTGCGGAGCCCCCAATTTTTGGGCATGTGCCGATGATCCACGGCCCCGACGGAAAGAAACTCTCCAAACGGCACGGCGCGACCGCTGTTGCAGACTATCAACACCTGGGTATTCTCCCAGAGGCGATGCGCAATTTTCTCGCGCTGCTTGGATGGAGTCCGGGCGGCGATCGCGAGATCATGAGCAAAGAGGAATTGCGCAATCTCTTTTCGCTCGACGGTATCCTCAAGAAGCCCTCCGTCTTCGATACGACGAAGCTCGAGTGGATGAACGGGCAGTACCTCTCGGCAAAATCGGCCGATGAGCTGTTGCCGCTCGTGCAACCGGAGCTGGCCAAGCTGGGTATCAATGGCAACCACGACGCGCTCCTGAAGGCGATCACCGCCGTGAAGACCCGCTCGCGCACGACGCTCGACGTGGCGCGTCAGGTGGCGGTGCGGCTCGACGGCAAATTCGTTACGTTCGACGAGAAGGCCAAACAGGAAATCGCCAAAGACACGGCCGCCTATCAAGCGTCGCTCGCGGCCAGTGTCGTGGCCCTGAAGAACGTGCCGGACTGGACGCCGGAGAGTCTCGAGAAAGTGTTGCGCAATCTCGCCGAGCAGCGCAACGTGCCGGCGGGAAAAATCTTTCAGCCGATCCGCATCGCGCTGACCGGAGGAACGGTGTCGGAACCCGTGAACGAACTGCTGTCGGTCGTCGGCAAAGAGGCGGCGCTGCGCCGCCTCGAGGCTGCATCACTCTCATGAGGAGGCCAGATTGCGTCTGCCCGGTCAGATCGCAGTGTACGTCACCTGCGCCCTATCCGTCTCGCTTGGAGTCGCTGATGTAGCCTTGTGCCAATCCGTGCTCGATCGGCCACCCAACCTATCGGGTGGCTGGCTGGGCGCGCACGGCACGCTGCAGTTCAACTTCGTGCACCGATTCGGAGTGGGTGACGCCCCGCTCCGCAAAGTCACGAATTCGCCGACATTTCTCCTCGCCTACCAGCTGCCCGTTCCGCTCCTCATCGGTTTCAACTACGCCACCTCGTCCGACGTCGCAGCCGCTTTCCCCAACGAATGGGAAGCGTTCGTGCGGTGGGCAGAACGCGGCAAGGTGAGAGGCGTAGACACTCCCGCATGGCTCATCAATGAACGCGCCTTGCAGGTCGGTTATAACCAGGCCGCAGAGAGCTTTGATGCGGAGCTTACCGTTGGCCGGTCACAGGGCCGCGTCCGGTTGATGGCGGTCGGGCAATTCTTTTCCAATGGCTATCACAGCGATACCTCCCGCTTCGCCGTCGGAGGCGGTGCCGTCCTACGGCTCAATCGCTGGTTTGCCCTTGCGGGCGACGCTACCACGCTGATCGACCGGCGGCCCAACGAGAAACTGGCCTGGGGCGCGGGGCTGCAGATCGCGATTCCCTACACGCCGCACACGCTGTCGCTGCAAGTCACGAACACCAACACCGCCACGCTGCAGGGCGCGTCCCGGGGCATCGACCGAGTCCGCGGCGGGTTTGAGTTTACGATTCCTTTCACGTTGAGCCGATACTTCGGGAAGCGGGCGAGGGCGGTAAATGAAGCGGCGGCGAGGGGCGGCGAAGGGGCGGCAAAGGCTGAAATGCGAACCATGGCCTTTTCACCGAACCGCATCGAGATCGCGGCCGGCACCGCCGTGCGCTGGACCAACAACGATCAGCTCGTCCACACGATCACCGCCGATGATGGATCCTGGGATTCGGGGCCGATCGAGCCGGGGAAGACGTGGACGCACACGTTCACGCAGCCGGGCGAGTTCGCCTTCCACTGCACGCCGCATCCGTTCATGAACGCCGTCGTGGTGGTGAGGTGACCTATGACTCGCACTCGTAAAGCTCTGGCGCTCGTCCTCGGCTGCGCCGCGGGAAGCGCGACGGCACTGGCATGCTTCTCGGAGCGCGGCGCGGGTCCCGTTGCCAGCGCCGCCGAGTGCACCGTGCCCGTCACCGTGATCGATTCGATGCACTACATCGTTGCGATCCGTGACTTCGCGTTCCATCCCGATTCACTCGCCGTCCCGGTGGGCGCCACGGTCACGTGGGTGAATTGCGAAGATGTCGGCCAGGAGCCGCACACCACGACATCGGACAGCGCGGTGTGGAATTCGCCAGACTTAAACCCCGGCGCACGCTTTTCTCACACTTTCCCGGCGGCGGGTGGATTCCCGTATCACTGCACCCCGCATCCCTTCATGACCGGGAAAATCGAGGTTCAATAACCCTCATCCGTCTGAAAAGGAGGGCGAATTCGGTTCCGAAGCTTTGTGCGGTATCACCTGTAATTAGCTGTCTAAGGAGGATTAGGTATGCACGTATCGCGAGCATTGGCGATGTTTGCAACGATTTCTCTGATCGGCGTTGCTTGCAGCGATGACAACACGACCGGGATTCCCGCCGGATTGGAGGTCTACACGGCCACCCTGAACGGGGCGAATGAAGCGCCGACGCCGGTCACAACGACCGCGACGGGACACGCCATCGTAACGATCCTGGGTAACGTGATCACCTGGAAGGTCGACATCGACACACCGATCGACAGCATCATCTTAGGGCATATCCATCGCCGCGCGGCCGATTCGGTAGCGGGGAATGTGCAGGTAAACTTCGCGCCCCCCGCGACCGGCCCCGGTTTCACAGGGACTGCAACGCAGGGATCCAACGTACCGGCCCCTCCGGCCGACTCCATCCTAGGGATTATTCGAGCGGGTCGGAGTTACGTGAACATCCACACGAAGGCGCACACGGGTGGAGAGATTCGCGGCACGCTGGTACGAGTGCAGTAACTACGGAACGGCTTTACGGTATCGTGGGCGCGGCGCCGGTCTTCGGCGTCGCGCTCTGCTCTACCACGTCACTCCATCGTCCCGGACAACCCGCCCCCCCTTCATCACTCCCGCCGTATGGCGCTTCTACGACAGTTGACACACACGTGTCTTGCTCGCAACGTCACAGTGTCTGGGTCAACGCCCTCAAGCCGACCCGGTGTCTGCGCTGGCGTGTCGCTCGCAGCCCCACCGTAAGGGAGGGCATTAGCGCATGGTGAGTCCGTTGCGCAGACCAGTTGCCGCCGCATGACCGCCGCCGGCGGGATGGAAGCATCCCGCGCGATCCGGATCCGGTTCCCCGTGTGTCCATGAGCCGCACGCTTTCGAGGGGGCCGGAGCGGTTATGGCAGGAGGTCTTGCGGCGGGCGGCCATCGCGCTCGAGGGGCGAGCGGTAGGTATATGGAAAGCCGACGCGCACGGGCGACTCCATCTTCTGGCCGCGAGTTCCGAGGACCTTGTCCCCGCGGTCGACGAGCTGGAGGCAAGGCTGCGCGAGCTGGGCAAGTTGCCGGGGGCACCCGCCGCGCCCCATCGCTGGGTGGCATGCCGACTCGAAGAGCAGCGCTGGTGCATCGCACCGATCCGCCGCGAGCTGCCGCGACCGCCTCCCCCCGGCGTTGAGCGGCGGGGGCGGGAGCGCATGACGCTCGAGCTGGCGGGAGTGTGCATCGGGTTGCTCGGCGACCCGGACCGCCGGACCACGCCGTCGCGCGAGGCCGAGAGCGTGGCGCGTCTCGCCTTGATGGTCGAACAGGTCCCCGCGATCCTGTGGACGACCAACGCCGAGCTGCGCGTCACGGCGCGGTCGGGCGCGGGCCTCCAGGCGTCGGACATTCTGCCTGAGCGCGTCGTAGGCGCGTCCCTCCTCGAGCAGTACTCCAAGCAAGCAGTGAGCGCCGACTCAATCAAAGCGCATCGGCGCGCGCTCGCGGGGGAATCCGTCTCCTACCAAATTCGCGTCAACGATCGCTGCTACGATGCGCACGTGGAGCCGCTGCGGGACGACGTTGGCGCCATCGTAGGGGTCGTCGGCTTTGCCGTGGACGTGAGCGATCGCGAGCAGGCGCTCGTCGAAACGCAGCGCAGCCGGCTGGAGCTCGAGGACTTCTTTGAGAACGCGACGGTCGGCCTCTCCTGGGTGGGGCCGGACGGCACGATCCTCCGTGCCAATCGCGCCGCGCTGGACATCGTGGGCTCCGGCCGGGACGAGTATGTCGGCCGCAACGTGCGCGAGTTCCAGGTCGACCCGGACATCGCGGACGATGTCCTGCAACGCGTCCGCGCCGGAGCGACCGTCCGCAACGTCGAGGCACGGCTGCGCCACCGCGACGGGTCGATCCGCCACGTCCTCATCAGCGCGAACGCGCGGTCAGAGGGCGGGCAGGTCGTGCACGCCCGCTACGTCACGCGCGACATCACCGAGCTCAAGCGGGCCGAGCAGGCCGTCGCGCACTTCAAGGCCATGGTGGAATCGGCTGACGACGCCATCACCGGCGAGACGTTGGACGGTGTGATCACGAGTTGGAACCCGGCTGCGACGCTTCTCTACGGATACTCGGCCGAGGAGGTGATCGGGAAGCCGATCGCGCTGCTGGTCCCGCCGGACCACCGCGACGAGCTGCCCGGCGTTTTTGAGAGCCTGCGACGCGGCCGGCGCGTCGAGCACTACGAGACCACCCGGGTGCGCAAGGACGGCACGCGCGTGGAGGTGTCGATGAGCATCTCGCCGGTGCTCGACGCGCACGGCCAGCCCGTCGGCGCCACCGCGATCGCCCGGGACATCACCTACCGTCGGCAAGCCGAGCGACAGCTGCTGCACGGAGCGCTGCACGACGCGGTCACCGACTTGCCCAACCGCACGTCGTTCGTCGAACGTGTGTCCCAGGCGCTGGCGCGCATGAGGCGGGACCCCGATTACGCGTTCGCCGTCCTGTTCCTCGACTGCGACCACTTCAAGGCGGTGAACGACAGGCTCGGCCATGCCGCCGGCGACCGTCTGCTGGTGGAGATCGCGCGACGCCTGCGGGCGAGCGTGCGGCCGGGTGACGTCGTGGCACGGTTCGGCGGTGACGAGTTCACGCTGTTGCTGGAGGACGTGGCCGGCCTGCCCGACGTCGAGCGCGCGGCGCGACGCATCCAGGACAGCCTGGCCGCTCCGTTTTCGCTGGAAGGGCGCGAGATGCTCGCGACCGCGAGCACCGGCGCAGTACTCAGCGACCCGCACTACGAGCAGGCCCAGGACATGCTGCGCGACGCAGACCTCGCGATGTACCGCGCCAAGGAGCGGGGCCGTGCGCGCTTCCAGGTCTTCGATGTCGAGATGCGGAATTGGGCCCACGCTCGGTCAGGGATGGAGGCCGATTTGCGGGACGCCCTCGGACGCAACGAGTTCCGGCTCGTCTTCCAACCGATCGTCCAGCTCGAGACTGGTCGCGTGCACGCGTTCGAGGCCTTGCTCCGCTGGCACCACGGGAAGCGGCGGGCTCTCCTGCCGAGCGAGTTCATACCACTGGCAGAGCAGAGCGGCACCATCATCCCGATCGGCGCGTGGGTGCTGCGGGAGGCATGCCGCTACGCGCGCACCTGGCAGAACGCCGTCGCGGGGGCCAGCCCGGTGCGGGTCAGCGTGAACCTCTCCGCCAAACAACTCGCGCACCCCGGCATCGTCGAGGACGTGCACGCCGCCCTCCAGGGCGCTGGACTCGCGCCCGCTTCCCTGAGCCTGGAGATCACCGAGAGCGTACTCATGGAAGACATCGAATCGTCCATCTCCCTGCTGGATCGGTTGCGGCAGTTGAGCGTCGAACTGCACATGGACGATTTCGGCTCCGGCTACTCGTCACTGAGCAACCTGCCGCGTCTCCCCCTGCACGCCATCAAGGTCGAGCGGGCGTTCGTGCACCGCATGGGTACGCGCCGCACGGACTTGGAGATCGTCCGCTCGATCGTGGACCTGGCCGAACACCTCGGGTTAGCTGTGATCGCGGAGGGAGTGGAGACCGTGTCGCAGCGCGAGCGCCTCATCGCGTTCGGATGCGAGCTCGGGCAGGGGTTCCTGTTCGCGAAGGGGCTCGACCCTCAGGCCGCCAAAGCCCTGCTCGCCGAGCAGCAGCAGCCAGGCCCCGCCGCCGCGTGAGGCACGCGGCTGTCGTGGTGCAGGAGCACTACGGGACGGCTCTGACGGTATCCTGGGCGCGGCGTCGTTGCTCGGCGTCGCGCTCGGCTTGTTTCCGCTCCCGCAGCTCGCGCACGTAGCGGCGGAATTGCTGCAGCGTCTGCGCCCGATCGGCGGCGCGCAGCAGGTCGGCGCGCATGTCGTTGAGCTGCCGCGCCCGCATCGCTTCGTCGAAATTGCCCTGCGGCAGCAGATTGCCGAGCAGCGCCAGCACCATCGTCGGGATCTTCACGCCGGCGACGTGGATGTAGGCCGAATCGATGCCCCACTCCGGCTTGTCGGGCGTGCCGCCGAGCGTCCACGTGGGCCGCTGCCGGTCGCGCTGCATTTGATCGAGCACCTGATTCAGCGAATCCACCATCACGCGCAGCCGGTCGATCGCTCCCTGGCGCCGGCCCGCGGTGTCGCCGTAGATCGCGTCCGCGATCGCAGCGGGCAGTCCCGGCCGCGGGCTGACCCAGAGGCGGCCATCGCCCACTCGGGGCGCGGGAGCTACGCGACTCGCGTTCGGGTCGTAGGCCGGGAGCGTGACTCCGGTATCGACCGGCGGAGTAACGGCGGGTGGCGGCGCGGCCGGTGGCGGGGTGGGCTCGCGACGCGACGACACGATCGTCGGCCCCTTGGCGCGTAGCTCGCGCGTCCCCGGAACGAAGACGAGCGAGTCGCCGGCCTCGATCGGCTGCAGCACGACGTAGTCCGCCCGGCGCCAGGGCGCCTGCCAGTTCACCGTGAAGAACAGAATCACGGCGACGACGTGCAGCGCGGCGGTGATCAGCCACGCGCGGCCGATGGGCGGGCGCCCAACCTGGCGGTCAAACAGTGGCGAGCACCTTTCCCAACCGCTCCGCGGCCTCGATGAGCCGGGGCACCGGGACAGTCAGCGCAATTCGGAAAAACCCTTCCGCGCCGGCGCCGAACGCACTCCCGGGCAGCGTCACGACGCCGACATCCTCGAGCGCGCGCTTCTGGAATGCGGCCGACGGCAGGCCGTCGGGCAGCGGCACCCAGAGGTACATCGTCGCGCGCGGTGACTCGACCTCGAAGCCGTTGCTCTTGAGCGCGGGGAGAATCGCGTCGCGCCGCTCCTTGAATTGCGCGGCGTACCCGGCCGCGATCCGCTCCGCCTGCTTCAGGACCTCCGCGCCCGCGGCTTGCACCGCGAGCTCGAAGATCGAGGGCGCCACGTAGCCGTCGAACGTGATCTCGCAGTACGGATTGTCGTAGGCGAGCACGATGTCGTGCCGGCGGCACGCCGCGATCGTCCGTTCCAGATACTCGCGCGGCGCCACGGCGGCGGTGGGATTGTTCGGATAATTGAGATAGACGAGCCTGGCGCGCTTCAGCACGTCCGCGGGGATCTCGTTCAGCTCGAGCAGGAAATCGGTGCGCGGCGTGAGATCGTAGACGTACGGCTCGGCATCCGCGAGCACCGTCCCGCCGTGATAGACCGCGTAGCCCGGCACGGGCACGATGGCGGCGTCACCCGGATTCAACACCGCCGTCGCGAGATGCGCGATGCCTTCTTTTGAGCCGAGCAGCGGGTGCAGCTCCTTGAACGGATCGACCGTCACGCCGAAGCGGCGCTGCATGTATGCCGCGGCGGCTTCGCGGAACGCCGGCAGGCCCAGCTGAAACGCGTAGCGGCTCATCGCTGGATCCTGCACGGCGCGCGTCAGCGCCTTGACCGCGACATCCGGGGGCGCAAAGTCCGCATCCCCCGCCCCGACGTCGATGACATCGACACCCTGCTCGATCAGCCGCCGCTTGATCGCGGGCAGCTCGGCCATGGGATACGTCGGTAGTTGGGAAACGCGCCGGCTGAAACTCATGCGATAAATCTAGCTCCAGGAAACCGGGCTGCCGATGCTGTGCATCGCGAAGAATTCCTCCAACTCCCGCCGTACATCCGGCCAGTTGCCGATCGCCTTCACCGCCGGCGGCAGCCCTTCCAGCATCGTGGCCCCGTAGCGCTTGGTGACGACGCGCCGGTCGAGCAGCACCACCGCGCCCACGTCGGATTTGGTGCGGATCAGCCGCCCGAATCCCTGTTTCAACTTGAGCGCTGCGAGCGGAACGAGATAGTGGGTGAAGCCGTCCACGCCCGCTTCCGTGAGACGCTCCAGCCGCGCCGCGGTTAGCGGCTCGCTCGGCACCTTGAACGGCAGTTTCGCCAGTATGAGTACGCGCAACGCCCGCCCCGGGACGTCCACCCCTTCCCAGAATGAATCGGTCCCCAGGAGAATCGCCGATCCCGCATCGCGGAAGCGCCGCAGCAGCTGATCGCGCTGGCCCTCGCCCTGCACGAGCAGCGGCCAGCGCGCGCCGACGTCGCCGCGAATCGCGTCGGCCGTGCGCCGCAACGCACCGTGGCTCGTAAACAGGGCGAAGATGCCGCCGTCGGACGCATGCGCCAGCTCGAGCAGTACGCGGGCAACGGCGGCCCCGTGCCCCGATTCGTCGTCGCGGGGCTCCGGGATGTCGGTGGGGATGCCGAACACGCACTGCGCGCCGAAATCGAACGGCGACGGCAGGATCTCGCGCACCGTCACGCGCGACGGCGGCAGCGCGAGCCCCAGCCGCTCTTCGAGGAACGTGAACTCGCCGCCCGCCGCGAGCGTGGCACTCGTGAGCACGACCGTCTCGACGCGATCGAACAGTGCTTCCTTGAGAACCGGAGCGAGATCGAGCGGTACCGCCGACAGCGTGAGATTCGGGGTGCGGCGGCCACGGCGTTCCATCCAACGAACGGCCGGCCCGACGGCCGGACGGTACCCAACCGGTTGCAGCGTGGCCTTGAGGCCTTCGGCGGCCGAGTCGAGGCGGCGCACGACACCGCGCAGCTCGCCGATCAGGCGCGTCCGCATTTCGGCGGGATCATCGATCGACAAGCGGTCGGCGATCGTCTCGACGCCGTCGCGCAGCTTGCTGAAGGCGACGAGCAGATTGTCGAGCGCCACATCCAGCCCTTCGCGCCAGACGCCGTCCTCGCGGAACGCATCGGTGAGACGCAGCACCTGATCCGCATCGAGCCGCCGTCCCAGGCGGCCGAACAGCTCTTCGGCCCAGCGGCGGGCGGCGACCAGCGCGTCCAGGACCGTGCGTGTCAGCAGGTCACGGCTGGCGGAGGCGAGCAAGTCGTCATGCGTGCTCAGCTCCGCCGCGAGCGTCGGCAACAGGCCGCGGCCGTTGCGCTCGAGGCGGCCGAGCAGGCGTTGGACGCCGAGCATGCTCACCTGGGTGCCGAGGTGATGGGCGGCGACGTCCTCGAGATGATGCGCCTCGTCCAGCACCAGGCGCCGGTACGGCGGCAGCACCGCCGCCTCCTGCCAGTTGTCGGAGGCGATCCGCACCGCAAGATCGGACGCGAGCAGGTGGTGATTCACCACCACGACGTCCGCCTCAGCGGCACGGCGCCGCGCGGCGAACACGAAGCAGCGGTCGAAGTGGGGGCACTTGAGCCGCGTGCAGAGATCCGATTCGGCGGCGACGGCGTCCCACACGTCGCTGGATGGCTCTTCGACCAGGTCGGAGAGGCTGCCGTCCGCGGTGCGCGACGCCCATCCGGCGATCGACTCGAGCTCGGCGGCGCGCCCGTCGTCGAACAACGATTCCTGGCCGGCGCGCGCCTGCTCCAGGCGCGAGAGGCAGAGGTAATTCCGCCAGCCCTTGAGCAGTGCGAACGTGACGGCACGCTCGCCGGTGGAGAAGGCGCGCGCCAGGATCGGCAGGTCCTTGCCCACGAGCTGTTCCTGCAGGTTGATCGTGTTCGTCGAGACGATCGTGCGCTCGCCGTTGTGCCGCGCCCATTCGAGTGCGGGCACGAGGTAGGCGAACGACTTGCCGACACCCGTCCCCGCCTCGAGCAGCGCGATGCCGCCGTCGTTGTACGCGTCCGCGATGTAGGCCGCCATGTCGCGCTGACCGGGGCGATCCTCGAATGCGCTGGTGCCGAGCACGCGCGCCACGGGGCCGGACTCGGTGAGCAGATTGGCGATGTCGAGCGAATCGAGGCGCGCGATCGTCCGCGCCCGTGGGCATTCAACTACGACGTACAACGTAGCGACGTCGTTGTCGACGATGCCGAAACCAACCCCTTCATCATGCAGCCGCGCGGCCACGTGCAGGTCCGCGCCCGACGGCTCGAGGAAGCCGCTCGGATGATTGTGGAGCAACATCTCGCCGCGCTGCGCGGCGCCGGGGAGCGCGAGCACCGCGTCGATCGTGCCGCGCGCCACGACGCGGGCGTCCGTGAGCGTGCCGTTGGGATCGGCGCGCACCACGAACGACACCTCGCGCCCGTGGGCCGCCGCGATCTCCTCCTGCAGCAGGGCGCGCGCGGCCGCCGTCAGGCGCTCGACGCTCACGTCTTGAGCTCGCGCTTTTTCGCGGCGGGGAACAGCACGTTGTTGAGGATCAGGCGGTAACCCGACGAATGCGGATGCAGTGACAGATCGGTCGGCGGGTCACCGATCTGGTGTTGCGGGTCCTCGGGATCGTGCCCGCCGAAGAACGTCCACGTGCCCTTGCCCAGGTCTCCATGGATGTACTTCACCCATGGCGCACCCTCTTCTTCCGCCAGGATGGTCACGCCCGGCTTCAGCCGGTTGCGGGTGAACGACGTCGTGAGGCCGTAGAAATCGGGAATCACCTGGCGGTGATTCTGAACGAGCATGGTGGGCACCGGATCGATTTTGGCGCTGAAGTTGAACAGCGTGAAGGCGCCGAGCGGCTGGCGGCGCGCGCCGCCGTTCACCTGATGGCCGTCGATGTCGGAAAAACTCGCGACCAGCGGGTTGGGCTCGACATGCGCGTTCGTGAACGCGAAGCTTCTCGACCAATCGAGCTTCGCGTCGGCGTCGGGATCGATGGGCGTGCCATCGGCGAACGTCGCGGCGATGTCCACGTGCTCCGCCGCGAGCGCGAGATCGATCGTCTCGGTCGCCGTACACATCGCGAACAGGAACCCGCCGTTCTCGACGTACCCGTGAATGCCGCGCGCCACCGCCTTCTTCAGATCCGGAACCGTCTGAAAGCCGAGCCGCCGGGCCATGTCGCTGTTGCGCTGCACCATCTCGCCGAGCCACGTCATCCCCGAATAGATCAGGAAGAACTTCGAGTACTGGCCGGTAAAATCTTCGTGATGCAGATGCAGCCAGTCGAAGTCGCGCAGCCCGCCGTTCATCACCTCCGCATCCCAGATCTTGGTGAACGGGATGCCGGCGTACTGCAGTGCCATGGTGACGGCGTCGTCCCACGGTGCGGCGTTCGGCGGCGCGTAGACGGCGACTTTGGGCGCCTTCTCGAGCGGCACCGCATCCATGTTGTTGGCTTCGATTTCTCCGCGCACCGCCGGTATGCCGCTGTCGACCGGTTCGAACCGCATGCCGTTGAGCGCCGCATCCCGCCGCAGCGCGTCGAGATCGGGAATGAGAAACGAGCCGCCGCGGTAATTGAGCAACCACTCGGCCTTGAGGCCCGCCTGGATCGCGCGGTAGGCGAGACCGTACGCCTTGAGGTGATCGGTCTGGGCGTCGTCCATCGGAACTAAAAGCGACGGTAAGGGACGGTAAGGGACGGTAAAGGACGGTAAGAGCCCCCCGAGGCCATACGTCCCGAGCGTCCGAACGAAATCTCGGCGTTTCATGATTTGGGGATTGCTCCCCGTGCGCGTTCCAGAACCCGCCGAGCCTCGGGGACGAAGGCGCTATTGGGGTAGGTGAGAATCAGATGCTCGAGGTGTGGAATGGCCTCCGCCGACCGTCCTGTGCGCACCAGCAGCCGCGCCCATTCGAGCTCGGCGGCGGGAGGCGCCGCACCCTCACCACCGGCGTGCACGATTTCGTCGAACAGCGCGACTGCCGTCGGCTCCTGCTCCCCGCCTTTCTGTGCTGCGACCTGGCCCGCGAGCAGCAGCACTTCGAGCCGGCCGCCCTGCACCGGCAGCCGGGATGCCGCGCGACGCAACGCTGCGACACCGGCCACCGAGTCGCCGCGCGCCAGCGTGAGCAGCGCTGCACCCAGCTCGGGACTCGACTCCTCTTGAATCCGTTGCAACAGCGCCATCATCGCGGTGCGCTCCGTCGCGGCGGCGCGGTCGGCCGCGTACGGACCCGCGACCCGGAACGCCTCCATCGCGTCCTTCAGATTGCCGCGATACAGCGCGATCCAGCCGCGCTGTGCGATTGCGGCGACACTCGAATCATCACCCAGCGCCGCGTCCGCCCGGTCGAGCTCGCCGCGCGCGATGCGGGCTTTGGCGAGTGCCAACCTGAGCGCGCCCCGATCGTCCGCCGTGAGTGCGGTTTTGGACGTCTCGAGACGCGCTTCGGCCACATCGAGCTGGCCATCCGCGATGAGTATCTGGAGTAACGACGCCTGGCCCAACGCCGTCGCGTCCGCATGAGCCTCGAGCACCCGGCGGGCACCGGCGCGGTCGCCGCCCTCCAACAGCTCGTGCACCGCCTCGGCGCGAGCCCGCTCGGAGACGGGGGATGGGACGAGGTCGGCCCAGCGGGTCAGTGCCATCCCGCGGACGCGATGTCCTTCGGGCGTGGGCAACGTCCCCGCGAGGTCGGCGAAGCGCCGCAGCGCAACCTGCGTATCGCTGTCGCCCCCTCCCTGGCCGAGCGTCTGTTCCATCACCACCCACGCCTCGTTGGGTTGTCCCCAGGCGAGCAGCAGTTCCGCGCCTACGCGCCGCGCGGCCACGGAGGCGTCGGGTCCGGTCAGGATGCGCGCCACGTGCTCATGCATCGGCGCCGGTGCGTCCGCGAGCTGGCTCGCAGCGTTCGGTCCGACGTCCGCGGCCTGCGTGACGGCGCGTGCCCACTCCGCCGCCGAGGCTTCCCAGTTGCCGGCGCGCTGCTCCAGCTCCGCCAGCTCGATCGCGAGCGTCCCCTCGCCACCCAATGTTTTGCGTCCGGTGAGATAGGCGCGTCGCGCCTCATCCCACATGCGGCGATCGGCGAGTGCCAGCCCCCATTCGCGGTATGGAGCGTCGCTGCGCGGCACGCTGGCGGCCCAGCGCCGCGCGATGGCTTCGAGCGAGTCGGTCTGATTCAGCGCCGCGTAAACGCGCAGCTCGAGACTGCGCAGTGCCGGACTCTCGGGGAAGCGCGCGCGTGCGTTTTGCACGAGCGGCAACAGCTCGGTCATGCGGTTCAGGACGAAGAGCGTGCGCTCGAGGCCGAGGAGGGCCGGGAGGTTCGTCGGATCGCTGCGGACCGTCGTGAAATAGATGGTCGCGGCATCGGCGTAGCGGCCCGAGCGCTCCAATTCGAATCCGGGCCCGATGGCTTGCGCCCTCGCCAGCGGCGGCAGCGCGAGGACGACGCCCAGCGCGAGCCTAATGCTTCGCTTCATTCAACCGGCGGAAGTACTCGAGCACCATGCGCCGCTGCTCGGGCGTGAGACCGCTCAGCTCGTCCCACGTCGGGTAGCGGACTTTGGGGCCGGCGCCGGTCGCGCCGGGCAGGAGGGCGGCGGGCGTATGGACGCTGTCGCCAATCGCTGCGTGGCTGATGCGGTCTTTTTGCTCGTCCGGCTCATCGCCGGACAGGCTGCGGCCGGCATCGAGCAGCTTGCGATACAGCCGCTGTTGCCGTTCGATGGTTCGGGCGTCGAGCCGGCCGGCCTCGAGCTGGCGCGCCAGCTCGCGCGCCTCCTGCGCGAGTGCACCCGCGGCGCTCGCATCGCCGCTCGCCTGCAGGCGCTCCAGCTGCTCGGCGAGCGCGCGTTGGCGGCCCGCGAGCTCGCGCAGCCGCTGCATCACGGCGTCGCCACCGGGCGCCATCATCGGAAGCAGCCCCTGCGCGTCGCCGTTCATCCCCTGCTGCTGCTGCGCCAGGCGCGCGAGCTGTTCGAGCGCTTCCTGGAAACCGGATCCTGACTGCGCGCCCGCGACCTGCTGCGCCGTACGCACCAGCGCGTGGGCGGTGGCATTCAGCGCGTCCAGGGCCTGTTCGGCGAACGGCGCGGCCGCCGCCGCGTTGGGATCGCCCTGCTCCAGTTGCTCGCGCGCCTGACGCATCTGGTTCTGCGCGTAGCCGAGGGCAGCCTCGAGCTGCGGTGACACCAACGCATGACGGCCGGCCGCCTGCCCGATCTGCTGCTCGATGGCGTGTGTTCCCTCTTCGATGGCGGCCTGGCGCGCGCGCGTCGGCGCGCCCGCTTCCCCATCCCGCAGCGCGTCGGCGACTTCCTCCTGGCGCTGTGCCAGCGCGGCTGTTTCCGCGAGCGCGCGATCGAGCGCGTCCAGCGTCTCCTGCCGCCAGGCGGTGGCGAGTGAATCGCGCCGCTGGCGCAGCTGATCGGGGAGTTGCGCGAGCGAGTCGGCCGCTTCCTGGCCCGCGCGCCGCGCGCCGCGGGAATCGCGCTGATCGGCGGAACTCGCCGCTTCCTGCATCGCACCGTGGGCGCGGCGCGCGGCGGCCTGCGATTGCCGCAACGGCACGGTCTCGGCCGCGCGATCCACGCCGCGCGCCAGCGAGTCGGTGGCCGCGGCGAGATCGCGCTCCGCGGCGGCAGCAGCCGAATCGGCATGTGGCGCGTCTTCCTTGTTCCATTCCGTCTGGCGCCGCTGCAGGTCTTCGGCGTCCTTGGCGAGCGAGGCCAGCTCGCCTTCGAGCGCGGCTCGCTTGAACAGCTCCTGACTCCGCTCGAGCTCGCGGCGCAGCTGCTGCTGCGCATCCGCCAGCCGCTGCAATGCCTGGCGTGTGGCTTCGGGATCGAGCCGCGCGAGCGCTTCCTGCAGCTCGCGCAGCCGCTGCTCGAGCTCCGGCGTCAACGCGCGCTGCAACAGCTCCTGCACTTCCTGTAATCGCCTCTGAAATGCCGTGTCATCCACGCCGGCGGCCTTGGCGGCGCGCGCGATCTCCTCGACCGCCTGGGCCAGCTCCTGGACGCGCTGCGACATCGCGGCTTGGTCCCGCGCGATCTCTTCCGCACGCTGCGTCGATTGAAACGACATCGACCCACTCTGCTGAGCCCCCGATCGGCCGTCCGGCCGTCCGGCGGTCTGGCCATCCGGATTGCGGCTGCGCTCCTGCGCGAGGTCACGCGTGCGATCGCTCAACTCGCGCTGCGCGGCGGAGACGGAGTCCGCGGCGCTCGCCACCTCGCGCGCCGCGGCGCGGGCCTCGGCGCGCAGCTCTTCCATGCTGGGCAGCCGCAGCGCGATCTCGGTGCTGCGTCCCCGGTGTGGAGTTGGCGCGTTATCCCACGCTTCGACGAACAGGCGCAGCGTGTCACCGGGCAACAAGCCGCGGTTCTCCGCATCGAGCTGTCCCTGCACGATGGCGCGATCGCCGACACTCGCCACATCCAGCGACTCGCGCACCTGCTCCCCGACTCGACCCGTGCGGCTCACCCGCCAGCTCACGACGCTGAGACGCGCAATCCCGTGATCGTCCCGCACGTCCGCGACGATCTGCTGGCGCAACGAGATCGGCAGCGTCGTATCGCGCCCCGGAACGGGCACCGTGACGACGGGCGCCGAATCGGGGACGATGAGGAGATGCAGCTCGGGCGCTTCGCCCTCGAGGGGCGTGTTGTCCGCGCTGCGCGCTTCAAGCCGCCAGGTGCCGCCGGCGGTCGGCGTGAACCGGCCTTCGATGCGCGTGCCGTCGACGCGGAGCCGCTCATGACGTGATTCGAGCGTCCAGGCAGCACTGGCGAGCGGTACGCTTGCGGCGCCGTTCGTCACGACGGCCGTGCCGGCAGGCAAAGCAATGACGTCGGGACCGGCGAGCAACGGCTCGTCTGGCCGGCCGAGATATGAAGGAAAGCGCGCGGTGAGTCCCAGGTCCGCGAGGAAAGCGGGGAGCGCGACGGAGACTTTGATGTCGCCACTGCGGCGCCCACCGGTCGACGCGCGCAGGTAGAGATCGGCGTTGATCTCCATGAAACCGCGCACGGCCTTGCCGTCGCGGTCCAGGCCGACCTTCATCGCTCTCCAGGGCTCGCCCGCGCCGCGCGACCACAGCGTCGCCTGCGTCGCCGCCGGGGCGATCACGGTTACGAAGACGTTGCCGCCGCGTGGGATGGTGGTGCGATCGACTGTCAGGCGGATCGGCGTCCGCGCATCCCGCCAGGCGCGCATCGGATGCCAGAATGCCGCGGCCTGCCCCGCGTTGGGCGCGCTCGCCGCGAGCAGCATCGCCCCGGCGAGCGCCGCACCGGCACCGCTGGCGACGCGCAGACGCGTCGCGCGTCGCATCGCGCTATCGACTTGTGGCGCGGCAGACGACACGACGGCGGCAGCGCGGGTATCGGCCGCCACCAACAACGCCGCGCTCGAGCCGCTGCCCTTCCCCGCGGTGGGGGTGACGACCCCAACGATGCTGCCTGCCCGTCCACCGGCAGCCGACTCGACGAGTCGCCCCAACGCCGGTGCGGCGGCCTCGCGCCGCGTGCGCAGCACGGCCCTCGTCGCAGCCGCGGCGCTTACCAGGATCAGCGCCCACGCCAGGGCGATCCCGGGCACGGCCGGGGCGAGCGCGAGGCCCAGGGCAGCGGCCGCCAGTGCCGCGCCGAAGCCGCCGAGCACCATGGCGAACGCCCGCGCGCGTGCGTGGGGCGCCCCCAGGCGCCGCAGCCGGCGGGCCGTTTCGGTCATTTGCTCGCGCTCACCGCGTAGGTGAAGAGGTTCACGCCCATCCGCAACGCCGCCTCGTGCAGCTCGGGAGGATCATGGTGGACGTCGGGGTCCTCCCAACCATCCCCGAGGTCCGACTGATAGGAGTAGTATACGACAAGGCGGTCTCCCAAAAAAATGCCGAAGCCCTGCGCGGGGAGACCGTCGTGCTCGTGGATCTTGGGAATGCCCCGCGGGAAGGCGTAGACCAGGTTGTAAATGGGGTGCGTCAACGGGACTTCCACCAGCGGATGGTCCGGAAAAACGCGCGCGATCTCGCGCCGGAACGAGACGTTCATCCCGTAGTTGTCGTCGGCGTGCAGGAACCCGCCCTGCTCCAGATAGCGGCGCAGATTGCGGATCTCGATGTCGGAGAAATGCACGTTGCCGTGCCCCGTCATATAGATGTAAGGGACGTCCCACAACTCCGGCCCCGTCAGCGTCACCACCCGCTCACGCTCGGCGACGGGCAAGGTCGTCCGCTCACGCAACGCCGTCAGGAGGTTGGGCAGGCTCGAGGGGTTCGCATACCAATCGCCGCCGCCATCGTAGTGCAGGCGGCCGATGGTGAGAGAAGCCGTGCGTGGTGCGTCGTGCGTCGTGCGTGGTGCGAAAAACAGCACTAGACCCAGCAGAAACGATTTCATAGCTCGTTGACCAATCGATAAGCAGCGTTCCGGGAAATCCCTGTCTCCTCCGTCAGACGATCCGCCACATCCTTGCGTGACATTCCTTCAGCGAGGAGAGCCTTGGCACGCTCGGTGGGGTCCGGTGGCTCCTCTTCGACCCGCGCTTTTCCAGTGCCCGCCACCACTACTGTAACCTCTCCCCGCACCGGGGCCTCTGCATAGTGCTCTGACAATTCCTGCAACGTCCCCGCACGCGTCTCTTCGAACACCTTCGTCAATTCCCGAGAGACGACCGCTTGCCGTTCGGGACCACACGCCTCGGCGAGATCGGCGAGGAGCTGCGTGACGCGATTGGGCGCCTCGAACAGGACCACAGTCCACTCACTAGAAGCGACGGTCATCAGCAAACGGCGGCGGTCGCTCCCTTTGCGGGGCAGGAATCCGAGAAACACATAGCGGTCACCACTGATTCCCGAGACCGAGAGACTCGCCGCGACAGCGGTCGGTCCGGGGATGGTCACGATGGGAATCCCGCGTTCGCGCGCTGCCGCAACCAGGACGACACCAGGATCACTGATCGCCGGCGTTCCCGCGTCGGTGATCAGCGCGACATCCCTTCCTTTAGACAGGATACGCAGGATGCGCTCCAGGGCGCGATCCGATGAGTGCGCATGAAAGCTGATCAGCTCGGCCTTCGAGCCGGCGTGATGGAGGAGCGGTTTGCTGTGGCGGGTGTCTTCGGCGGCGACGGCCGCCACGCGTTTCAGGGTGTCGGCGGCGCGCGGCGAGAGATCGCCGAGGTTACCGAGAGGCGTCGCGACGACATACAGGGTGCCGGCCACGTCACCA
>WNFY01000435.1_pt1 | contig 42556 bp, 34 predicted proteins | sample 5400091 | NCBI WGS metagenome assembly WNFY01 (sample SAMN13153364, study PRJNA577476) | soil metagenome | isolation source: 60 cm soil or saprolite under grassland replicate 1 | place: USA:California | collected 2016-06-15 | reverse complement strand
TTAAAGGTCATCCAGATGGGCGCCGCGAAGTTCTGCGCCATGGCGCTTGCCCACAGCGAGAGAACGTTGATTCCGCTGTAAGGCTTCCCGTTGTGGCGGAGTGGGCGCGTAATCCGTCCTACCGCATGTTCGGCGTTCCACGGCCGAACCCAAGGCCTCACGCCTTTTTCCAAGTGGCTGACGATCTGGTTGGTAATCCGGGCGTAGATTTCTTGCTTTTCGGTTTTCTGCATTGTTTTTCTCCTTTACGAGCGTTTAAAAACTTCATTCCCTTGTAATGGAGAGGTGTTGTGCAGAGCGGCCCGAGCAGTCATAGGGCAGCCGGTTTGTGGCTGGCGACAGCTTTACCCTTGACGGCGGAAAGGGCCGTCTCTGCTATGGGTTTCGAACGAGGGAATGAGGGGTTTAAAACGCGGAGAGAACAAGGAGGCTATTAATAAGGATGAGCGCATTTCAGAAAGCAGAGGCGCTGGCAGGTCACCGCTACGACCGAGACAAGCTGCTCGCAATGGTTGACGAGGTCACAACACATTTCCGCATGCCGAACAGTTTCGAGAGATCGAAGATGCGGGCAGTCTGTCGATACCTGGCCGATGCTCTTGATCGCTGCAGCGGATCAACTCTGCAACAGCGCTGGAACGATTTCGAGAAGAGGTTTTGGCCGAAGTGGAAGTCTGGCGTCGATCGTCGCGGCAGGGAGTATTGGACTTGGGGTGCACGCGTCCTGATCTCTGCGCGGATGGTCGTTCCGAGTCTGGACATGTTGTCCGACCTGCGCGTTAACCAGTGGATCGCGCATTTGCCCGAAGATCACCCACTGGCACAACAGCACACGTCGCTTTTGCAAGCGACTGATTCGATCACATGGACGTCGGCTCACAGCCGCCAACTGGCGGTTTCGAATGGACTGCGGATTCTACTCGTACGCGGTTACAACAGTCTCCACCATATAAAGGATGACGATCTGAAGTTGCTGGCGGTTCGCTGGTCGAAGGGGACCGACGCGCTCGATGCTGCACTCTGCTCACTCGGCGTTTTTTCTCGGACACCGAAGCGGGGCTCAGCTCGCCACGGCAGGAGACAGTGGATGACGGCGTCGGAACTGGTCGAGAATGCTGGTGTACCAGATCGTTTCAGGCAGGTCATGATTCTGTATCTGGAAACCTACGAGGCCCGCGTCAGTGATGTCTATAGAACATTGCGACATAAAGTCATCGCGCTTGCACATTTTTGGCGATTCATTCGGGATCGGCATCCCGACGTTAAGCGATGCTCCCAGATTCTGCCTCGCCATGTCCGCGACTACATCCCGTAAATGCGATCAGGCGCGCTCGCGAGGTACAGCGGGGTCCTGGTGCCGGCGACGAAGTGCGTCCAACTGCACATAGCTGGCTAGTGGACCTACGCGTTTTCTTCTCGGACGTCTGCGCCTGGGCGACCGAACCCGACTCTGCCTTCAAACGTTTCGCTCCGCGAACGCTCCAGCGACGCGCCACACCTTTCTCGGGTACGGTTTCGACAAAGCACGCGAACGCACCCGAGTTCGCATCACAGCGACGGTACTTGATCTGGAACGCGAGATGCCGAAGATTCGCGCCTTCGCCCTTCACCAGTGGAAAGCTGCCGTAGCGGCACCCAAGGTTGTAACCACACGTGGTTATCCGTGGTCAGACGAAGTCGACACGTTCTGGGATTGGGCCCTCCTGGAACTGCTCGTGCAGAGCGGGTTGCGCATCGAAGAGGCAAGCGAACTGACCACGTTCGACATTCTCAAGCGAAAGATGCCCGACAGCCGCATCTATTATCTGCTGCATATCAAGCCGTCGAAGTTCGATCGCGCCCGCGTCATCCCCATCGGAGATGGGCTCGGCCGAGTCCTGGCCGAGATCATCCGATACGTAAAAACGCTTCTACAAAAGCGAGTCGGTTCCGGTTTGCGATCATTGAGACCTCCAAGAGAAGCGGCCTCGCCCCCCGGCGCCATACTTGATCCAGGGCATTCGCCATCCCAGCACTGCTGGTATTCAGACGATTCGCACCCGCATCCGCGAGATCTCTATCGACGCGGAAGCCCGCCGCTCGGACGGTTCTCCTCTCGTGCTGCTGCCTCACGATTGTCGGCGCGTCTTTGCGTCCGAACATCTGAACAACAACACGCCTGTGCACGTCATTCAAGCGCTGCTCGGTCACGCCTCTCCCGACACCGTAATGATCTACGCCAAGCTCTACCCCAGTCGGCTCATCGAGGAGTATCGCAAGACCGTGCGCAGCCTCTATAACGCCTACTACGGCGAAGACGGATTGAAGAACCCGACCGCCGAAGAATGGGCGGCCTTTACGGCGAGCTGCAACCTGCGCGATATGGGCACACACCTATGCGCCTTACCCACTGGAGAACATTGTCCGAAGGGATTAATCTGCCTCGGCTGTGCGCATGCGCAGCCGAAGAAAAGTGCAGTGCCGATCTTTCGACGCATTTTGGCCAGCCACGCGCGCAGCCTAGTGGCTGCGCGCGGTCACAGCGAACCTGCCGGACAGATCGCGGCCCGCGAGATGGAGATTGTGAGGATCAAGGGAGCGCTGCAGAGAGCGGAGGAATTGAGCGATGACGTAGCCGATGCTATCGAGCGGGTTCTCTGAAGTCGCCCGCTTGCACAGAGCGCAACCGAGGTCAGGATGACGAATACAGCAGAACCAACTTTTACCAACATTTTATTGTGGGTGCCAGACCCGACACCGATTGCCTGGAAGAACGAAATGCAGTGGTTTAGTTTCTGCGGCGGCCGGCTTCAACGAGAAGGTCAGTCGTGGCGTGTAAGCGTTTTTGATCTTGGGCCCGTCATCGCAGTCCACTTGCGCCGTGGCGCCGTAGTCAAATCCGATCGGAAGTGACACAGTTCCGTCATCGCTCGGATGAAGCGCTTCATTCCCAATTGCGCCGAATTGCGGGTACTGAATGTTCGTGAATAGGAGGTAAGCGTCCGGTTCGGGCTTGCCATCGGACCAAGACACCGAAACCGGCACTCTGACCAGCTCCAGCCTTCGAAGCTGGATCAGATTGAGGATCAAGTGCTGCGCGGGAGTGATTTCGAGCGTTTTGGCATGCTTCAGATCGGCAGAATTGGGGTAATACCGGGTCAGGAATGGATGGCTGGTGCTGGGCGGAGCATCCCACTGGACCGATAGGACATACCGACCAGCCTGACCAGGGCTTAGCAGATATTCCCCATTTTTGTTGGTGAAGTCCGAGGCAGTTTCATCGTACGGAATCGTGCCGTGCGGAATCTCGCCGTTTTTAAGAATGGGAACAAGGTCAACCTTGATCGCATACACGGATGATCCGCGATCGTCGAGAACCCGTCCCTGGATAATGATGCGGTGAAGGTCATACTCTGCCTGTCTTCGCTGTTCCTCCAACTTCGAGTGCCAGACTGCCCCGGCTGCGCAGGCACAATAAAGGACGAGACCGAGACCGAACAGGCGAATTGTGCGGGGGCTTGCTAGCTTCCTGTCTGTTTGTCCGCTTCGTCCGCGCGCAACGCGCAGCGCGGCCAAACCGAAGGCGAGGATCAAAACCAGAAGCCACAAGCGAGACGGAAGCAATTTCATGTTTTTGATCGACGCAAGATAGGGGTTTCCTGCAACGTATGGATACGTCCGGTAGAACTGAACGTCTTCCCATTGCAACCATGCGAAGACGCTGAGAAGCAGCGCGAAAGACGCGATGAAGAAACTCAGCCAGACACGACGAAGCTTGTATCGCCCTACCCCGAGAATTCCAAAATCCAAACGAGTTCCGACGAACCACCACCAGAGGAGAATGAGCGGGAGTTCCGTGATGTATGCGAAATACGAAGGCGCGGTGCGCCAAGTATTCGCCAACAGTAGGGCAACGACCATTGGCGGTGCACTGAGCAGTCTGAGGGCGAAGTCCGGGGCCTCGCACGGCCAGAAGGGCCGGCCGGCGTCATAGAACACGCACCGTCGTTCCACGTAGAGTCCCCAAGCCATAAGGGCAGCGGATACTAACCCGAACACAAGGGGCAGCCACGCTCTGAATGGAATTTTGCGCACTATACAACATTAGACACCGGCGGAAGGAATCCTGAATAGCGTCGCCGAACCTTCTTATGCGGCGACTAATTGAGGTAGATGTCCAAGTTGGTTGTGATTGCGGTCGGGTTGTTGCTGGTTCGGAAGCTTCGAGTGAGCCGGACCACCGAAACGCCCGCCCGAACTGCAACGTTGCGCAGGGCAGAAGAGTTGAGCGATGATGTGCTTGACCGCTATCGAGAAGTACATCTACAGGCGATCGATCGAGCGCGCAAAGGCTCGGCCGCAAATCACGAGATAATCTGTCGAAAACATAGACGGCCCGGAATCCGTACAGCGTCCGCTGCCCCTCCGTGGTTGCGTCTTCACTCGGCTCCTCGGTCGCTACATCTTTCGTGCTTCGTCTTCCAACCATCGGGGCGAGAATGAAAATGCCCTTTTCTCCCCGTTTAACGAAGCGGCCAAGCGAGTTCCATGTCCGAAGTCCAGCAACGTTGGTGGCATCGGGCTTCTGGCGTGCGATGAGCATAATGTTGCCGAAGCTTAATGTCACCAATCGGACTATGTTGATTGAACTTCAAAGACGCGGTGCAGCCCTGTCAGAGTGACGGGTGCGCTTGACATAGTCCAGGCACCCGCAAGTGGAGTACCCATCAATCGTCCGCGCAATCTTCTTAACCACAGACGACGTCAGCGCTGGTTGGTATCATGGCTCTATCATTGCGTGAAATCTCAAACCGCTGGTAATACCAATGGGAAGACGTGTCCAAGCCAGGTACCTCGCTCCTGCAATCCACGCGTTCTTATTCCTCGCATGTGGGCTCTCTACGGTGGCTTCGATCAGCCTCTATTGGATGGTCCTGCCGCACTGCCATTCGGCATCCTCTTCCTCGCGGATCTCCCATTCTCAGCCTTCGCCTTCGGAGTTATGTTCACAAGTGAATCCAACGGGCCAATCGCATTCGCATTGTGGGGGGTGGTTGGAACACTCTGGTGGCACGTGCTGGGGCGATTAATAGATGCCCGGATTCACCGCATCCGTGGCGATTCCACTGAACGTGGCACCTCAGTCGAACTCTCCGAGTCGGAGCCGCTCGCCGCTCCTGCTCGCCAGGCATCGCTCCAGTTCAATCGCAAAACATGGTTTGTTTCCTGCGGCGTGGTAGTCGTTCTCGTCATCATCGCCCTCGCTACCTCGTGGAATGGTCCTATAGGGGAGGTTTCAGAAAGGCGCGATCGGCAACTTTGCTATTTCGCCTGATGGCCGCTCTCTTTTGCTCTCGCGAACCATCGACAACACTACTTTCCTGTACAGGGTATCGGCGGATACCGGTTTGGACCAAGATTCCCGATGCGCTTTTTGCTGCGGGCATCGCAGCCCATCTGACCTTCTTTTCGGCAGCTTGCTCTCTAAGATGGGCTATCACCGTGAAGGGGTCTACTCACCATTCTCATCAATTTCGGAAAGGCACGGACTCTTACTTTGGATGAGCCGTGACGCCCGCCCAACGCAGTGCGTCGACTCTATTTGCAAACGCCTGCATGTTCGTTACGCGTCCGTTCTGAAACGTGTATACATCGGCCAGTCGTACCTTCTCCCAAGTACTGCTACCGTTCGGTAAGACTCTGGCGTACACGAAGACAACGATGCGATTCCCTGCTGGGATGAACTGTTCAGGCTCACTGATGACTTGGGCGGCACCTGCGCGCGACTGAGCCAGGTACTGCTTTGCCCCGTCAACGCCGTGATAAGTGCCGCCCCCCCGGAAATTCAGGCGGCTCTATCCACTCAACGCCGGGATCGAGGATCTGAACTGCTGCATCGATATCGCCTCTGTTGAATGCCGCATACGCCGCCCGCAGCCCGCTTATAGCTTCTTCAATGTGTTGATGATCAAGTAAAGAGTTTCCCTTCGGCGCCCGATGGCAGCCCAACATCGTTGCCACTAAGACGATCGCAAATGCCTTCCGCCTCTTCACATCTAATCTTCTGCTCATGCGCTGCGATAGGAGATCCCGCATCACTTGGATGCGGCGATATAGATGCCAAGTCCGATCATTCCCGCACCCGAAACCGTGCGTTGCCTCTCGATCAATCGGGGACCATGCGCCAACCTTTGCGCGAGCGAACCGGCGAATCCAACAACCAGGAGATCGGCAGCCGTGTTCAGGAAGACTGAAATAGTTCCGAAAATCAGGAACTGCAGAACTACGTGTCCCCTAGCAGGTGAAACAAACTGAGGGATAAATGAAAGAACAAATAGCGCGGTCTTCGGATTCAGAACTTCGGTCGTAATGCCCTGCAAAAAGTTTGGTAGAGATTTGGATTCCCCGCTCAATCCAATCAGTCTTGCACGCCGTTTGCGAATCATCGAAATCCCGAGGTAGATCAGGTAGCAAGCCCCAGCATAGCGAACGACCTCGAATGCGAGTGCCGACCTCATGAGGATGGCAGACAGACCCAACCCCGCGGCAACGGCGTGAACCAAACCTCCGACGAATGTGCCACCGGCGGATAGAAAGCCTTCTCGCCTACCTCCGTGCAGCGTTCTGCTCAGCACGTAGAGCATGCCAGGGCCGGGGGTCAAAGCCAGCAGAGTCGCTGCGCTCAAGAACAAGACGAAACGGGCTCCTTCGACCAATGTGCGTTCTCCTTTGAAGCAGCTATTTCTGAAATGGGCGTAGCATTCCTCATTCAATTAACCTGAGCCTTGAATGTAACGCAAGCGGCAGTACTTGAAGTTATATTCCTTTGAGCTCAATCACTGCTCACGCCTGCATTCCTTCTACCCGCACGGTTTGATATCCCGATTTCTGACTCTGCCGCAGTTTTTGCAGCGAAGCGAAGTGAAGAAGAAGCGAGAGCGGAACCGCGAAGACCGGAATCAGCGAAAGCGGAAACATGGCGATGAGCCCGCTGGGGCGGTCAAACGCAAACATCTGAAGCGGCGACGGCGAGGTGAGAAAACCAAGTGTAACCGCGATTACGAGATCCGCGATCCCGAGCAGGTTCCACAGGCGCACCCGATTCGCAGATGCCTCCGGCGAACGCGCAAATCTCGCAGCAACGAAGGGAGCAAGGATCCCGACAAGCGTGTCTCCCACGCCAGCAGGCAATGCGAAGATTCCCGGCAGGTGGCGGCCGGCATACAGCACGACGAAGATCACGCCTAGAACGCGATAGAACTGCACTCCAACCAGCCAGGCACTGGGAACACTCGCCACAATGCGGCGAATCAATGGCCAGGTTAGAAACGCCAGCACACCAACCACAATGGGTGTCAGAAGACCATACTGAATTGTGGGGGGGCCGGATGCCGGTCGATAGAATCCAGCGATCGAGGTTGCCGTGGCCACGACGAGCCATGCGACAAGAAGTGCTGATATGCTCCAGAGGGCCTTCGTGCGATCCGCCTCTGGCCAGGCGGCGCTACGCAAAGCGCGAGCGAGGCCGAGCGTCAATGTTACTACGACAAGGATCATGCCGGTCAGGATGAACGGCGTCAGATAACCGGGGACTGGGTAATTCATAAACTTCTCTCCATTCTCGAAATCCTTCTAAAGCTCAGTACCTGATAAACAGGTCGCAAGATCTGTCTACGATTTGGGGGAGGGCTTTCATCACTGTCGTCACAGCAGCGCTATCGACTACAGGGTCACGGCTGCGCTCCCGCGCCCAACAGTGCCCTGAGCGGCATTAAGGGTCCGACGGGGATGTACAGCGAATCCATCAACTGTTCCTTTGCCAGCGGCAGGGTTTCCATAATCGCCCGCGCTTCGGCTTCGCTCTCTGCGTCGAGCAAAAAGACGATCCCCTTGCCGTCGCCGCGCGAATACCACTCGCGAATCTTTCCCTCCAGGTAGAGCTTCGTGGTTGCCCGAATCTCTTGCGGCATCACGGCCATAATCTGTTGAGGGTTCACGCCTTGCTTGGCCGTCTCGATTACCAAGACCCCTGTAACCTTCGGTATGGCTGCGCTGGGCACGCTTGAAGCGGCCCCGGACTGCATCTGTTGCGACATATTGAATTTCTCCTTTTCAAACTTAAGCTTTGGCAGATGCATTGCCACGAGAGTTACTGAAATGCCGCCGGATTTAATGCCTTCAGCGGCATTAATGGCCCGACAGGAATGTATTCGGAATCCATTAGCTGTGCTTTTGCGAGCGGCAGCGTTTCCATGAGCGCTCGCGCTTCGTCCTCGGTCTTGACGTCGACCAGGAAAATCACGCCTTTGCCGTTACCGCGCGAATACCACTCGCGAATTTTCCCGTCGAGGTAGAGCCTCACGGTTGCCTGGATCTCGTCGGGAATCACGGCTATGACTTGTTGAAAGGTCACGCCCTGCTTGGGAGTCTGAATGACCAGAACCGCGGTCGTTTTGGGTATAGCTGCGCTGGGCAGGCCTGAAGCAGTCCCAGACTGCGCTTGCGCGATGGACATCGCGGGAAGCAGCGCCATAAGCAAGGGGATCATCGATTTCATCGAATTGTTCCTTTCAGTTTGGTATCGTTCATATCTGAATAGAGTCCGACAGTACTCTATCGACGCAAAAAAATTAATCTTCAGCGAAGGTCTGGATGAAAAACCCTCTCGCCTGCGCTAACCTCATCTCACGCGTTTGCGGATCCGGACTGACACGAATCATCATCAGCACCCCAGCCATGCTCGGGAACAACAATCGAATCTTCGCCTGTTTCTCTTCTCGGGTCTTTCCAGGCATAAATGGCACAAACCGCTCTCGATATGCTTCCAGCAAGGACTCGATTCTTGTCCGTACCGGTGCTGGTTTGCGCGCGAGCTCAGGCCCGAGGGCGGCGCGCACACAGCCGGATCCCGGAGAATTCAGGTGACCTACGCTCAGGTAGCGTTCGATGATCGCCCGCAAGGCCTGCCCTTTAGGCGCGGACCTGGCGACCTCCTCCATGCCTCTTCCCGTTTCATCGAGCGCCCGTGCGACGGCTTCGACAAACAGGTCGTCCTTGCTCTCAAAATGCCGGTAGAACCCCCCTTTTTTCAGGCCTACTCTCTTCATTACCGTGCCGATGCCACTACTGTCCCCGCCGCGCTCGCGGAAGGAGCGGGCGGCCATAGAGAGAATCTTCTCGTGGCTCCGGGCTTTGTGTTCCGCTGAGTATCGCATGAGCTAAGAGTACGACCGTACGCTATCGCTGTCAAGCCAGCACTTTTTACGAAATCTAGCCGTCGCAAAAGTCACCGTCGATTTAGTCCCTGTTTCTTGTTAGATCAGAACGGGTTCGTAAGGGCGCGACGGCGCTTGCCGTAGGTGCGCCCCGACTGCAGGCGTTGCCCGGATTCGAGGTCGATCACACGACCGTGAGACGCGCATTCTCCCCGTAAAGCCGGGCCAAGCGGTTCTTCGCTGCCCTCCTCGAAACTGCGATGTATCGCCCCTTAATGTACCCAGATTCTTCTTTGTCCTTGCCGTGCCTACATGCCAACCCGCGTTTGATCAGCCAGTTTTTCCTGTTGTCGTTCTTTCTCGTACCTGAACTGAGCGGTACGCAAGGAGAAAAGCTGCCCGGCAACAAGCCGGGCAGCTGTCACCCCTCAAGCCGCGGTTGCCAAGCTAACGGAAACTTCTGCATCAGCCGGCAATGCGCTCTGATGACGATATCCATCGGTGAAAACTTGTCCACCGACTTCATAGTACGAGCGGAATTGTACGAGCCGCGCATCCGCCCGCGACCACACAGAACCGGGCAGGCCACCCGATCCTTTGAAGATGCGCTGGTCGAGCACGAAAATATCGCCCCCACCACCTCCCGCTTCACGGTAATGAAGAGGAACGGTTTCCGCGTCGACCAAATTATCGTTGCCATCAAACACGTGAAAGTCGATCCACACGTTTTTTTGGTATTGGACGTTTCTGAGCCACGCGGTCAAGTTCAAATCTGTCTCTAACTGGCTGCCCTGTGCAGATCCGCCAATCGAACGGCGGACCTTCTCAAGAGTTGAGTTCAAAACATTGACCATTGAACGATCTCTGATTGCGCCGGTACGAAAACTGACAGGCTGCGCAGGACCCGCTTGAGCGACTCCAAACCAGTAGTTCTGCCCGTAGCGAGAATCCCATACTTGCTCCCCAAAAATGCCGGTGTTCAGGAACCACATCTCCACTGCCATGGCATCTGGAGGGATTTCAATTTTGAAAGGCAGTGGCTCAGGTGGATGGAGCAGGATGTGTGAGCCGTTCACGATCTTGACCTTCTGGACGAGGGTGTTGCTGTAGGTTTCAAGGCCAGGGTGGAAACGCACGGTACCGATGATGTCCCATGAAGGGAATCCGTTGTGAGTACCACGAATGTTGGGTAATCGATCGGGATCGTAGATCAACGTGAGCGTTCCATTCTGAGTTATGTCTCCGTTCTGAATTTCGTGCCCAACAAGAAATTGCAGCGTTGGTTCGCTTGCAGCTGGCTGGACTGTTGCGGCGGAAATCTCTCGTATTGCAGCTCTTGCCATAAAAACCTCCTTAACAGATAAATAGGTATGATTCGAGCGGCACCGATTGATCGGTGCCGCTCGGTAAATCGGCTAGGCTTTCACCTTTTCAAGCTTTGGTTTGCGAATTGCCCGAGCCGCGACAGCGCCTTCAGACGCGAGAAATGGCCTGGGGACTGTGGTCGAAACGCGGATGTTGCGAAACGCGACTCGGCTGGTGTGGGCCTGAAGCCCGATAAAACCAGAATGCGGATCAACGCTGAGCGGCTTACCACGGTAGCCGTCAACATTGTCAAACCTGGCAGTTTCCGTGCCGTTCAGACGAACGACATAGTGCTGACCAACTACTTCGATCTCCAGTTCGTTCCATGCGCCTGCGATTAGCGGAGCAGCACGCCTGTAACTTTGAAAAACAACTCCAACCGCATCGGTGGGTATGTCGTAGATTGCGCCTGTATGATTCTTGTCCAAGCCAAACGGCTTGGCAGCTTCATCTATCTGGATTTCGAAGCCTGTATCCACCGCAACCCAATGTTGATTGTTGTAGGGGCGCAATACACCATCCTTCCCCGGCACCGGCATACGCGGATCACGGAAGCGGACAAATACTCCAGAATTGTCGTTCGCGGGATCGTTGAGCCGGAACTCAAGTCGAAGGTTGAAGTCGTTGAACTGCTGAGGGAAATATAGCAGTCCTAAGTTTCCGGCTGGATCGGGCTGAGCCACCATCACTCCATCCACTAGTGCGAAGGTTCCACCGCCTGCCAACTGCCATTTGGCAAACAGTGTGTCGGTGCCGTCGAACAAGTATTTGTACGTGTCCTCGAGGGGGTTGGGCGCGGGCGTGGCAATCAGACGATCACCAGTCCGACGCGAAAGAGCAACGCCGGAGAGCATGGGATTAGGCGAACCCATAGTAGGCAACAGGCATGGCCCGAGTGCATACAGATTGTCGGATTCGTAGAACTTTCCCAGGTCATCGGTGACCGATGTATTCGGGTCGTCCCCCATCCAACAGGTTCCGCTCTCATGGTGCGTGGTGCTGAGTTTGTCGCGCCGAACATCCAACGACGGCGGGTCGGTCTGCCAGAATGAGGTTGGTGACGGTCCTTGAGTGGACAAATATTGAATCGAGGCGCCGTTGGCAAATATTTTGGCAACGTCTAACGCGGCCTGATCCATGATGTCCCATAACACCATGTTCTTTGAGTTTGCTGACCCGCCTTCCAAGCGAACAAGGGCTCTTGGTTGCTGGTAATCAAATCCATTGCGTGGACCAAGATTGTCGAGAATGATCCGGTTCAGTGGATCCGGCGAGGTTTTATCACCAACTATCTCACCAATTCCACGAATAGTGATCACAACAAAATCGTCAGTCAGACCATCGAAGCGATCCAGTTCGTCGATATTGGGGATTTTCTTAAAGAGTTCTGCTTCCGAATCCATTCCGAGCGCTCCAACACTGGAGGCAGTGATCTGAAGGTGAAAGTGCCCCGAAGTTCCATCAGTATGCTGGTGAATACCTTTCACGAATAACGCTGACACCGCCAATTCCTTGATGGCTTGCACTGCCGGACTTAACGAACTTTTCGGGATACGGATCGTGAGGTTCGAACGCAAATGCGCCATCAAGTTCTTGCCGATCAATCCACGCTGATTGGGAAGAGTCTCAAGCGCCAGGCGTGTGTTTTCAATCGTGCCTAGTGCAAGAAACACTTTCCCTTGAAATGGCACATCTACATTGCCTTGATTGGTGACGATGCGGGTTATGCGTGACCCGCTGCGTTCCAACCGGATTACGTGAGCATGTGGCACAACCATGAGTCGTTTCTTGGCATTGATCTGGTCGGGCCCACCGACTGCGCCCTGTTCAGCCTCGCTCTGGGCGAGTCGGGCGGCACGAATGAGGAGTTGTACCCCATTGAATTTGTTAAAAGGAAAAAAGCCTGGCCGTGTTGAAGCTGATTGCACGGCAAGAGGCGCCTCTAAGTCATTCGCATTCGTGAGCGTGCCACGATTCCCTACCAGTTTCGGATCGCTGCTCCCTGGCCTGGCAGTTAATCCGGCGAACAGTATCCTTTCTAACTCCCCATGCAGATCCTTATTTATGAAGTCATTCGTGTCTTTGGTACCGATCTGCTCGGCGGCTTTGTCGAGATATGATTCGCTCGGAGACCCGGTGGGCAATACAGGTGTCATCAGATCGCGACGAACGGTTGCTGGCCATGGAGGGCTGGCAATTTCGGAATCGATGAGATATGGAGACCAACCGCCCCAGAACAGGGACCTCCCTCCAAGACAAAAGGCAAGTCCTGGAAACTCGCGGTTCCAAGGCTTGGGACTGTCGGAGTTCCAAGGCACTCCCCAGACCTCGTTTGTGTTCAATGGTGGCGGAAGATTCTGAACATGCTCCGGAAACAGAAATGGGCCCGCTTCCAAAACAAGGATGCGGTGGGAGCGGGTGTGGTCGAGACTCAAAATGTGACTGGCAAAGACTGATCCAAAACTTCCTCCGCCAATTACTACGTAGTCGAATGGTTTCGCGTCAGGGTCGACGCTTCGATCGGTGCTGCGGATGGCTTCGTCCAAGCCGTTACAAACATAGCGGCCAACGACATCTAAAGTAAAATCTGTTCGTTGCGATGCAGGGCTGGTCATAGACACTCCTTTGGTGAGTTGTCGAAGCTTGGCGGGATCGCGGGTTCACATCAACCTCCGCGCAAGGCTAACTGGCTGGGGGTTACAGTTTGTGATTTGTCAGAGGGAAGAAGTACACTCAGCTTCAATTTCAAAGCTAATGAACCCCATTCTATACCCGTTCATGGAAAGCATCGGGAATATTAATTTTTGATCGGCGGCCCTATCCAGAGCTTGACGTCGGCAACATTCGGAGAAGTGATTCTGAACAAAATTTCATGTTGGGTTCATGCCGCGTTCATTGCTTGCGGTTATGCTGACAGGTTTGAACAATGCGTATCTTGCTGGTAGAGGATGAGGACAAGGTCACCCGCTTCGTGACTCGTGGACTGGTTGCTGAGCGGTTTGCGGTCGATTCAGCGCGGAACGGGAAAGCCGGCTTGGAGCTGGCCGAAACCTACCAGTACGACCTCATCATTCTTGATCTCATGCTTCCCGAACTTAGCGGTGGCGATGTTCTGCGCAGACTACGGCGCTCCAATTCACAAGTTCCTGTCCTTATTCTTACTGCGCGGGATTCACTTGCGGACAAGGTCGGACACTTCGAAGCAGGCGCGGACGACTACCTTACAAAGCCATTCGCCTTCGCGGAATTGCTGGTTCGGGTAAAGGCGCTGCTTCGGCGCGGTCCAGTGAGTCGCGCCAGCGTACTGCGCGTGGCAGATCTTGAGCTGGACCGTTTATCTCAGCAGGTGAAACGGGCCGGGCGGCGGGTCGATCTGACTTCGAAGGAGTATGGTGTCCTCGAATATCTGATGGCGAATGCGGGGCGAGTACTTTCACGAACCATGATTCTGGAACACGTCTGGGACCAGAGTTTCGATGGTGCCACTAATATCGTTGATGTGTACGTCCGTCACCTTAGAAGCAAGGTGGACGATGTTCACGGCCAAAAGTTGATCCGAACCATCCGCGGGCTCGGCTACATCATTAGCGAACACGAGGACGAGCCGTGATTACGCGGTCCATTCGTTTCCGAATGGCGCTTTGGTATGCCGCGCTGCTGGCTGGGGCATTGGCGTTGTTCAGTGCAGCTTCGTACATCGGGCTGGAGCGTTATCTTCAAAACTCTCTGGAAGAGTCTCTAATCAAACAAGCACGATCAATCGGAGATGTCCTCATCGTCAACATCAATCAGAGTGGCGAAGACTATGTGAGTAATGAAATAACGGAACACTACTCTCCAGAGATCAACGGACGATTGGTCCGTGTAACCAGAGCAGATGGCAAGCAGATTTTCATTTCCGGTTTGCCAAAAGACGGAACGTTCGATCCTGCGCGAGTGCCGCCTCCACAGTTGCCAGTCTCGCAAGCATTCTCCCATGAAGTCGAAATGTCTGACGGACATGAGCTCCTTCTTCATGCCCTGCCCTACCAAGCTAGAGACGGTACTCGGTTTCTGATTGAAGTTGCGGCACCTTACAATCAGATCGAATCAGTCCTGCGTGGACTGCTGTTGACATTTGCTATAGGTCTGCCTTTCATTGTCGCGCTAGCGATTAGCGGAGGATACGTCCTTACGCGGCGGGCCTTACGCCCAGTGGATGAAATTCGGCAAAAAGCCGCTCAGATCACCTCGCGCAATTTGAGCGAGCGATTGCCGGTCGTCCACGCTGGCGATGAGCTTGAGCGGCTGGCTACGGATCTCAACCGCATGATCGAGCGCCTCGAAGAATCCTTCCACCAGATCAATCGCTTCTCGGCAGATGCTTCTCACGAATTGCGCACGCCTCTGACTGTCCTCCAAGGAGAACTGGAATCGATGGCCCAGAGCAATTTAGATCTCCCACCGGCTACTCGCGACACCATTGGCAGCGCTCTGGAGGAAACTCAGCGATTGACAAAGATCGTCGAGAACCTTTTGGCGATCTCTCGTCTGGAAGCTGGTGAAGCACGGGGCCGGCTCGAACGCCTGGATTTTGCTGAACTGGCTCGCAGCACCGCCGACCAAATGCGACTACTGGCAGAGGAGAAACACCTCCAGTTGGATTGCAACGGAGTCGAACCCATTACTATCGACGCCGATCCTGCACGACTCAGGCAAGTAGTCGTCAACCTCCTGGATAACGCCATCAAGTACACCCCTGATGGTGGAAGAGTAAGCATTTCAGTGATCAGACAAGATAGTCTTGCTGTTCTCGAAATCGCAGACAGTGGGATCGGTATTTCGGCCGACGATCTGCCCCACATTTTTGACAGGTTCTACCGCGCAGACAAAGCTCGATCTCGCCAAATGGGTGGAACCGGTCTGGGATTGTCCATCGTTCGCTCAATATGCCTCGCGCACAACGGGCAGGTCAAAGTTGCGAGCACCGAAGGTCAGGGCAGCGTCTTCCGTGTTGAGTTACCGCTGGCCCGCGGCAGTTGAAGCTTAGCATCTCCCTTTTAACTCCTTTACATAGGAAATCCTGAACGAAATTTCATGTTCGGTTCAGGCTGAATTAATCCTGGTTGCGTATCCTTAACCTTCGGCCCGATGCCTTCAGCGCAAAAGGAGCGCAACATGCCTGCAATCAGATTCGTCGTGTCTGCCACACTGGTTCTAGGTCTCGTTTGCCTCGTAACTTGCAAGGACAAGGCTGACGACGAAAAAAAGGCAAGCAGCACCAACGCCTCGGCGCAGACCCCGCAACAGCCAAGTCCCACTGCCGACGATGATGACGACAATCCCGCGGAAGTAAATGCTGCGGCTCCCGAAAACTCAGCACCACTCCAGGCTGCGGGCCGGCAACTCGCGTACAGCTTCGATTCGGATACTGCAGGTCAGTCTCCCCAGAAATTTCATTCGGCCATCACCGGATCTGGCAGTGAAAGTAAATGGGTCGTGATGGCTGATCCCAGTGCGCCTTCAAAGCCGAACGTTGTGGCTCAGACCTCAACGGACCAGACCGATTATCGATTCCCGTTGCTGATTGCCGATGAGGGATCTTTTCGAGACCTGGATTTGAGCGTCCGATTCAAAGCGGTTTCCGGAAGTATCGATCGGGCCGCAGGGTTGGTCTTTCGGCTGCGAGACCCAAACAACTACTACATCGTTCGAGCAAACGCTCTGGAAAATAATTACCGGCTTTATCACGTAGTGAATGGGCGACGCAGCCAGTTCGCCGGTGCAAATTTCAAGGTCACCTCTGGCGAATGGCACGAGTTGCGGATTGAGGCAGTGGGCAACAAGATCGCTTGCTACTACGACCGCAGCAAGAAGATTGAAGCCACTGACGAGACGTTCAAGGATGCTGGCAAGATCGGGCTTTGGACAAAAGCTGATTCCGTAACGTATTTCGACGATTTGAAGGTAACTGCACGATAACTGGAAAATGACTAAGGGGATGAAATGATAGCGATCACAAGAAAGACGGGCATCAAGACTCTTCTATTGACATTGGCTCTCATTACCGCGACGACACTCGCACATGCGCAAGAAATCCCAACCGACTACCAAGCAGTTATGAAGATCGTAGGGAAATCGGGTGATTACAAATCGAATGTCCTCAAAGTGAACATTCCGCGGAATGACCTGCATGTGAAAGTTGCAGGGTATTCAGTACCGACGCCCTTTGGTTTTGGCGGCTGGTTTGCCATGACCAAAGGCGATGGTGGAACAGATGTGGTCATGGGGGATCTGGTTCTGACTCAGGATGACGTGAATCCTGTAATGTCTGCGTTGCTTGATCACGGTCTGGAGGTCACGGCCTTACACAATCACTTTTTCTGGGAAGAGCCGCGCATCTTCTACATGCATATCCATGGACATGGAAAAGCCGAAGAACTCGCGAATCAGATCAAGCCGGCGATCGATTTGATTGGCCACGTAAAGCCAGCTGAATCCGGGAGCACTGACAAGCCAGCCGCAGAAAAGCAGGGCGTGCTCGATACCGAGCGGATTGCAAAGATTGTCGGTCACGCAGGCGAGCAGAGCGGTCCTGCCTACAAAATCACTCTGGGCCGTGACGATCTCAGCGTGAAGGAGATGGGAGCGACGATTAACGCGCGAATGGGCCTAAACACCTGGGCAGCATTTGTAGGAACTAACGATGATGCTGCTGTCGCGGGCGATATCGCAATGTTGGAGACAGAAGTAACGCCCACACTCAAAGCACTTCGAGCAAATGGCCTCGACGTTGTTGCTATTCACCACCACATGATTAATTCGAGACCGACGATCATCTTCCTCCACTATTGGGGACGAGGTCCCGCCGACAAATTGGCAACTGGATTCAAAGCCGCTCTGGATGGACTAGGCAAAGGAAGCAAGTAATAAAGCCAGCAAATGAACCAACAGTCTAAGGCACAGCCACTAGCCGTGGGTCGCGCTGAGATGGTCCCGTTCACCTTACGGGACCTTCTGGCATATTTCCTACGTCTTGGCACATTCGGCTTTGGCGGGCCAATCGCCCTCGCGGGCTACATGCAGAGGGATTTGGTGGAAGAGCGACGCTGGGTCTCAAAGTCGGACTATCTGGAAGGCCTCGCTTTCTCGCAACTTTCCCCTGGTCCGCTTGCCGCGCAGTTGGCGATGTACATCGGATGGCTGCGCGGCGGCGTAGTGGGGACAACCCTCGTGGGCATCGCGTTTATCTTGCCATCGTTTTTGATGGCTGTCGTCGTCGCAGCCCTGTACGTTCATTTCGGGAGCCTGCCATGGATCCAAGGAATGTTCTATGGAATTGGTGCGGCAGTCATCGCGATCATCGCGCGAAGTGCCATAAAGCTGGTGCGTGGAACTGTCGGCAAAGACTGGCTTCTCTGGACCATTTTTGGCGTACTGGCGATCACCACTGCCTGGACTCAATCTGAGATCGTGTGGCTATTCATTTTGTGTGGCGTTATCGCTATGTTGGTTAAGGCGCCTCCTCCTCTACTCACCCGAGCCACGCCTATGCTATTCATGAGCGGTTTCAGTCTCTTACTGAGCGGAATTCACGGTGTCGCTTCCGTGGCCACCGTAGGTGTCCTCTTCCTCTTTTTCCTGAAAGCCGGTGCTTTCGTTTTCGGCAGTGGTCTGGCTATCGTGCCGTTCTTGTATGGGGGAGTGGTAACGAAATTTCACTGGCTCTCTGAACGTCAATTCGTCGACGCAGTTGCCGTCGCGATGATTACTCCAGGCCCGGTGGTCATAACGGCGGCGTTTATCGGGTACCTAGTAGCGGGACTGGTAGGCGCGGTCTTGGCCGCCGGAGCAGTTTTTGCTCCACCCTATTTCATTGTCTTGTTTGGCGCGCCCTACTATCGTCGTTTTGCACAGAACCAGCAGGTCAAAGCTTTCGTTCAAGGTGTTACCGCAGCTGCGGTTGGCGCAATTGCCGGAGCCGTGTTCATCCTTGCGCGGCGATCGTTGATTGACGTGCCAACCGTGCTCATTGGGGTTTTCACTCTCGCAGTCCTGATGTTCACGAAAAAGATTCCCGAGCCACTCTTAATCCTTGCTGCGGGAGCGGTTGGAATTCTGCTCCATGGAAGAGTGGGATGAGGATACATCGACACTCTGGCGAAGATTCACGCGGTCGAGGTGAATATGAAATGGATTACACGCAAAAACATCAAGGTCGATCGGGTCGCTTGCCCGTGGCTGATTCGGCACTTCGTCGATCCCCAAGCTGAGTTTTTGTTCGTGGAGGAAAACGAACTGCTGGCTGCAGCTAAACGTGAGAATGCCATTCCCTTTGACGCACCCCGGTTTGCTGAGATCAAGCTCAATCATCGAGGTTCGCGCTGTAGCTTCGAGGCGATTATCGAAGACTATCAACTTCAGGCACCAGGACTGGATCGGTTGGGCTTAATCGTCCGTGCGGCTGACGTCAAAGGGCAAGAGCAAGTGGCCCCGGAAGGAATTGGCTTGCGGGCTGTCGCGCACGGCTTCGCTGCCATAGGGATCTCCGACGAAGAACGATTGGTCAAGCAATTTCCCGTTTACGACGCACTTTACGAGTATGCACGGCAGGCAGCCTGAGCAAATACAAAGCATGAAAGGCAATTGGATGGCGGTGTTAAGCAAGCACGTGTTTTGTCGCGTCCTGTTGGCGGTTCTCATTTCCGTCTCCGGCGCCGAAGCTCAGACACTAAGGAAGATCGACAGTCTAGATCTTCCTGGCCCCAAAGGGGAGCGATTCGACTATCTCACCATGGATGATGAAGACCACTGGCTCCTCTCTGCTCATCTTGGCCCCGGAATCCTCTATGTGATCGATGTGCGAACCAACAAGCTGATCAAAGCGATTCCTGGTGTGCCCGGCATTACGGGACTGGAATACGTGCCGGGGCTTCGCAAGGTTTACACCTCCAATTGGGGCGAAGAGAAAATTGGCGTCGTCGATCTGAAAAGCATGGCCGTGATCAAGCGCCTTGCCACTGCGGCCAAGCCCAACGGAAGTGCCTACGCCGCTCCATTTCACAAAGTGTACGTGTCAGACACTCTCGGCAAAGCAGTGGCAATAGTAGACGTGGACAAAGACGAAATCGTGAAGACCCTCGTATTCAAAAGCGAAACTGGCATGCCTCAATATGACTCAGTCGCCAAGAAGATATACGTGAACCTAAGAAACACAAATGAAGTTGCCGAAATTGATCCAGCAAACGACGCTGTGCTGGGAATCTATCCTGTCGAGGGATGCCGATACAACCACGGAATGGCGCTCGACTCCGAACACCATCGGGCATTTCTTCTGTGCAACGGAACCAAGATGCTTACAGTCTTTGCCCTCGACACTCATAAGGCAATTGCGCATCTTCCGCTCCCCACCGGAGCTGACGTTGTGAAGTTCGACCCTGGTTTAGGCCGCATCTACGCCGCATGGTCCAGCGGGTTTATCTCCGTGTTCCACCAAGATGACGCAAACCACTATCGCAAACTGGAGGACTTCGCGGTGCAGAAAATGGTGCACAGTCTTGCCGTGGACGCAGCCACTCACCGAGTGTACGCACCCGAACAGCAGGAAGACGGCCAACCCGTTGCTCGCATGATTGTTTACGAAGACATTGACTCAACGCAGAAGCACTGAATGGAGACTTGGAATGCGGATATTCATGATTCTCATTTTCTGTGCCGCACTCACCTGGGGGCAAGCAGCTCAACCTCTGCGGCTGGAGAAAACCATCGAACTGCCCGATGTTCAGGGACGAATTGACCACCTGTCCGTAGACGTAAAAGGGCAGAGACTGTTCGTTGCGGCATTGGGCAACAACACACTGGAGGTCATCGATCTTAGGGCGGGAAAACGAGTAAAGACAATCGGTCAGCTCCTGGAGCCCCAGGGTGTTCTCTATGTGCCGGCGACGGATCGGCTGTATGTCGCGAACGCAAAAGATGGCAGCGTTCGAATATTTGATGCAAGCTCATATGCGCCCCTGAAAAGTTTGGACTATGGCGATGACGCAGACAATTTGCGCTACGATTCTGTTCGCCAGCGGATCTTGGTAGGCTACGGTAGCGGCGCACTTGGAGAATTCGACAGTGAGGGCAATAAGACCGGTGATACAAAGCTTGATGCCCATCCAGAATCATTCCAGCTCGAGAAAAACACTCCGCGAATTTACGTAAACCTTCCGAAGTCAAAGAAGGTCGTCGTCGTCGATCGGGACCAGCACACCGTCATAGCGACCTGGAAGACCGGCATGGCATTTGCCAATTATCCGATGGCTCTGGATGAAAGCAACCACCGGCTATTTGTAGTAACCAGGCTTCCGGCCCGACTACTCGTGTTCGACACCAACACAGGGACAATCATTCAGAAGCTGCCCGCAGTAGGCGACTGCGATGATGTGTTCTACGACAAAACCCGAAAGCGAATCTACGCCAGTGGCGGCGATGGGGAGATCTCGGTCTTTAAACAAAAAGATCCCGACCACTACACGGAACTTGCGCGCATTGCCACGGTAAAAGGAGCTCGGACCAGCTTTTTCTCTCCGGAGCTTGATCGTTTGTTCCTGGCAGTGCGTCGCGAAGGCCCACAATCGGCCGCGGTCCAGGTCTTTGCTCCGCAATGACTTTAGGCGTCGACTGCGAAATGATTTGGATGTACAGATGGACGCCAATAAGTTATTGGCGTTAGGGGACGCTCAGAAAATAGCACAAACGTGGAATGGCATTTCGATTCCTCTTGTAGGCGCATTGCTCATTGAGAACTTCAAACCACTGTGGGAATGTGCTGCTACACGGATTGGAAATCATCCGCCAGGTTGGGGATCCCCGTGAGTGCCAGGGTCACCGAGCCTTGCCTCTCGGGCCGTCCGGTAACGATCCCTCACGCAAAAAAAGAGCGTACTGTGGCCATGGCCGCGGCGACGATCACCACGGCCACCATCGCCATCAGCATCATTACCATGCCGGTGCCGATGATCACTGCCCCCGGCGCTTTTGCCGTTGCTGGTGGTGATACTGATGATGATGGGGGCGAACAGCATCGCCAAGTCGTCTACGAGCGCGCGAATGCTAGCAGAAGACCGATGTCGTGATCGTCGGCGGCCTGCACGGCGGCGATATAACGCTGGCGCACCGCGCCGGCATCCTGGAGATTCGCGCTTCCCCACGAAAACCGCTCACCCCCGAGCCTCATCCCCAGAAGATCCGCCATGAGGCGGGCGTGGCGGCCGTTGCCATTCGGGAAGGGATGAATCTGCACCAGCCGGTGATGGAAGCGCACCGCGATCTCGTCGGGCGGATATGTCTTGTATTCGATCCACGCCTTGGTGTCGTCAAGCAATTGGCGCAACGCCACGGGAATCTCGTAGAACGGAATCCCGAGGTTCCGCTCGCTCGTCCTGAACTTGCCCGCCCACCGCCATACGTCGCCGAGCATCTGGCGGTGCAACTCCTGGACGAATTTCTCGCTCAGCGGATCACGACGGCGGTTGAGCGCCCAATCCTGCGCGCGCGCGATGTTCTCCTGCTCCGCTTCGTTCAGCTCGCGGCGATAGGCGATATGCGCTGGGATCAGCTCGCGCATTTCCTCCGGCGTCAGCGGTGTTGCGTCGTCCGGCTGCTCGAAAAGGTCATTCACGCGCTAATCCCAAAACAGCCGCGGATTCGTCTCACGCACCATTTCATCGAGGCGCGCTTCGACGTCCTTGGCCGTGACCTTCTGGTCCTCCAGCAACATCGAGTGCTCGACCGGACCCTGCCGCCGCCGCCCGAACGCGCGTGCTCGGTCGCGGAGCGTCGTTTCCAGCGGTTTGTTTGGCACGAGCGCATAGACAAGAGTGCAGTCGAGTGCCTCGGCCACACGCCGCAGTGTAGCCAACTCGATGGTGCCCTTTGCTTCGGACTGTTCGAGCGCCACTAGGGAAGGTTGCTTGATCCCCAGCCGCTTCGCGAGTTGCACCGTTGACATGCCGAGCGCCTTCCGAAGAGCTTTGATCCAGCCGCGGACGGGCGGCGTATAGCGCTCTGCGGGCCCCAGTCCCCTGAAGCGTTCATCAAGTTGCGAGCGGGACTGGGCAGCAAGTCTGGCTTTTTTCATAGGTCACAGCCTATAATTAGAGATATTTTTAATAGATCATAACCTATTATTTATAGACCTGTCAATAGACCGTAGCCTATTGATTGTGGCCCTCGACCAGCATCTGGCCCGCCCACAATTCAGAGAATCGGTTGGACAAACATTGCGGAGTTGTTGCACAAACAATTCGGCGTACACTTTCGTCTGCTGGACAGCCGAAAAGAAATGCACCGCAAACCGTTTGGAACGGACCAACAGTTCCTCTATTGCCTCTGCCGGATCGGGCGAACTTCAGAAGTGCTGGCTCCTCGTCGCCACGCGAGACGGCAGATACCCCGCTCGGGTCCGAGCCGCCTTTTATGGGAGGCCGTGGCAGCTAACGAGCGACTCGGCCCGTTAACCGGCCTCTGGCTCGAGTCCGTGGCGGCAAGAAGTACACGATGACCCGCACCTACAAAAACAATCTGAGATTTCTTGCGGACATATGGCTTGGCGCCGAGATTTAGAAGACCAATCTGTCTCGCATGCATTTTGTATCAGGGCGCAAGTTCGGCGTGCTTCTGATCAATCTTTGCAAAGAACTTCCGTATATCGGCAACCAAGAGATCGGGCTGCTCCAGAGCCGCGAAGTGTCCGCCCTTCGGCATGCCAGTTTTTTGTACTATGTTGTGTGTTTGATTAATCCAGCTGAACGGCGGGACAGCCACTTCCTTCGGAAAATCTGCATACCCCACAGGAGTCTCCAGGTGTGGCGTCGGCACCATTTCCTCCCTGGTAAGCCGATCCTCACGATAAATTCGCATGGCGGAGCCGATCGTGCCGGTCGCCCAATAGAGCGTAACATCGGTCAAAAATGTGTCGCGATCCACAGCAGTGAGAAAATCGCCGTTGTTGTCCGTAAGCAGTTGAAATTTGCCAATCATCCAGGCCAGCCACCCCACTGGGGAGTCAGTAAGGGCGTAGGCAAGAGTCTGCGGTTCACTGGCCTGGAGGAAAAAGAAGCTGCTCTCTTCCCGGTCAAAGTAGGAATACCGTTTCCGCTCAGAATCGCTCATTTTCGCAACGGCTTCCTGGTTCGGCGGTGGGACGTAAATCAGGTTCAGATGTAACCCGATCACGTGCGTGGGCGCCTGGTAAGCCATGTCTTGGGCTATTGTCGAACCCCAGTCACCACCCTGAATACCTTACTTGGAATAGCCCAAACGATCCATCAGAACAACTAAAGCCTTCGCCATACGCTGTGGGCCCCAGCCACGGGTTGTGGTGGGTCCGGAATATCCAAAGCCAGGAAGCGAAGGAATGATAACGTCAAATACCGGGCTATTTTTGTCCTTGGGATGGGTGAGCGGCCCAATGAGCTTCTCAAACTCCAAAATCGAGCCGGGCCATCCGTGAATCAGCATCAACGGTATGGCGTCGGGGCGGGGAGAGCGCTGATGGATAAAATAAACCTGCTGTCCATCAATTTCCGTTGTGAACTGGTCAAGCTGATTGATCTTCGCTTCTTGCGCACGCCAGTCGTAGCCGTTCTGCCAATAGTCCGCGAGTTCCCGAACCTTCTTGATGTCGGCGCCGTACTCCCAGGTCGTGCCCGGAAGTTGATCGGGCCAGTTGGCTTCCGCCAACCGGTGGCGAAGATCAATTAGAACGCGGTCGGAAACATGCATTTTGAACGGCCGGATTGGGGCAGGTTCTGGCTTCGCCGGCGGTTGCGTTTGTCCCAGTGCAATTGCCGAGGGTAAAAGCAACGCGACCAGCAGAAGACTCCCGCACTGCCAGACTGCCCTTTTCGCTTTCTCGAATCCAGTTGTCATCCGCTCCTGGGTCCACTCAATGATTCCGAGGCTGCACTCAAATGGCCCTCCCTACATCTGATCCGGAGTTCCATCCGACCACACGCGGGTGGGAACCACGAAATTATCCATCGGTTCCGGGTCACCTAGGAACTGTGGAGTTAGAAATATTGGAGAGTTCGGGAATTTTAACGAGACATGGTTTGAGTCGTCTATCGGATTTGCGCCCCATACTGCACCATCCATGAGCGGCGTATAAAACATGAGATGGGCCATGTTGTGCCCACCGCCATCATTAAGATATGCATCTTTCGACATCATGAAGCACATCGCCCCGGCCTCGAGAGCGGGCAATTCTTTTTTCCCCATCGCGGTCTTAATACTTTCCTTGATCTCAGCTTTCGATTTTCCGGCCAAGGCTAATTTTGTCCTGAAGTAGGTGTACGGCACGACCGTTCGCGCGGCCGGGGGATTGAAGCACTCCGCGCCGCGAGTTTTAGGGCTCCAAAACTCTGGGCTGTTGAATGAATTCATCCAACCGCGCTCTACAATGCAGATAAAGCCGTTGTTGCCTTCGACCGCCGTTTCGTAGCCATTTTTCCCTAGGATGACAACCGTGGCATCGCGGGAAATGGATCGCGGGGCCGCACTTCGCGCCAAGGCGATCTCGGCGTCTCGATTCATCAGATACTTTTCAATCGGAGCCATGCTCGGATACGGATTGTTGGCGTCCTGTGCCTGCGCGTTCCGGGCTGTACTCAGCGAAAGAGCCAGCGACAAGGCCCACGATGCCATCCTCTTAACTGTCTCTCGTTTCATCCGGTTTTCTCCTCGAATCCTTGTGATGCCGAACTAGCTCCAAATCCATGATCGCCGAGCACCGTTGATTGGCTCAGGCTTCCTTTCCCCCCTGCGACTCGACGTAAGTTCTTCGTGTGTCTCCGAATAACACTCTGTAATCGTCGTTATAACGAGGCATGCCGTTCGATGAGTTGAGCCACAGCATCGGGCTGCTCATCCGCGACGTAATGTACGCTGTTCTCGATGACTTCGATCTCAACATTTGCGCACCCATGCGCCCGCAACGCATCGGCGAAGCTTGGCATGAGCTTCTCGAAAGGCGAGTTTTTGCCCGGAGCGAGTACCAACGGCACGCTGATGGCGCTCTGTTGCGCTGCATTGAATTTCTCATCCGCCGGAAAGGCCCGATAGATCTCCAACGCCGCACGCAGATGTTCAGGAGCGGCATATGCCCGGGCGTAGCGCGCGACATCCGCATCGCCGAAAGTGTCGGAAGCGAGAAAATGCCGCAAATAAATGGCTTCGCGACCGGCCAGGAGTTGCTCCGGCAGGCCCGGCGTCTGCTGAAAATTGATATGCCAAGTGATGGGATTGGCTTTAACCGCGTCCCACGGCCCAAGGCCTGGTAGCGGTGCGTCAATCATCATCACCCCGCGGCTCGTCTCCGGATAACGACGGGCGAAGGCATACGCAACCATGCCACCGATATCGTGCCCGACCACGTAAACGTGCTCCAAATGCAGATGTTCCGCCAACTGGTGAACGTCTTCCGCCATATTGGCGGCGTCGTACCCGCCTTCAGTCGGCGTAGAGCCACCTAGGCCGCGCAAATCAACGGCGACGACTGTGAATTGCTTCGCTAACTGCGGAATGATGCGGTGATATGCGTACCAGTCTTCGGGAAAACCGTGCAGCAAAATGATCGCGGGCCCAGCCCAGCCCCGCACGTAGTGGAGTGTGGCTCCGTTCACTCGCGCAGTATCGGAGACGAATCCACTTCCTAGCGCCGCCACCGCCGGATCGGCCACCTGCTTGGGCGATGGCTGGCCATGAATGGCGACGCATGCAGCCACTACAAAAACCGTCAAAGCTTTCCAGGTCCTCGGTCCGTAATTCTTCGCGAGCGCGAAGCCGCACTTCCGACCTACGATACTGGAGCATTGCTCCGCATTGCTTGTCATCGCGAATTCTCGCTCTTGGGCATGATTGTGAGACCGTTCGCCATATCTTGCGAATGAACCGCATCAAGAAAAAGGCAAGGTTATAGTTCAGGTTGCCATCTGCATAGAAGGTTTCTCCGTTCGGTTGCCGGCAATTCTGGGTCACGCCGATATTCGACGTGACCCAGGTTGTCCCCGCACAACCTCAGCCCTTGCGCCTTCGCAACATATTAACTGAATGATGCGCAAGCCCTGGAAAAGCCCGTTATCGGACGAATTGGCCGAGTCCGAATCTCTGCAAATGGTGGCTGCAAACACTCGCGGGCAAAATGGATTGCGGGCGTGTGGGTTCGTCATCTGCAACCGACCTGCCGATCCTTTCGTTTACAGGGGTTAACAGAATGGCGTGGATCTTGTCCTTATCCGGTCCGCTCATGACCTTTGCCATCCCTGAGATTTGTCCGCGATCATTGATGTTGCTAGCCGCGATTATTAAGAGGTTGGAATCTTCGCGAACTAGCTTGTTAAGGTTGGTCATCACACCATCCTGCGAAATGAAGCCATGGGACCAGCCCAAGGAGTTGAAGGTGCTTCCCACCACTTGGCCCCGGTTGTTGATGCCGGTTGCAAAGGCGGCACCATCTTCCGGCAGAGTAGGGATGGTAGTGACTCCGCCGTTCTCCCAAATAGCGGCAAAGATGGTTGAGCCGTCATGGGCCGAGACATACCCAACAATTTGGCCGTGGTCATTAATGGCGTAGGCGTCACTTCCATCGTGTCCGAGGTCTGAAAGCGGGACGGCAACATCGTTATCCCACAATACGGCGTGAGCCGCTATGTTGGTGCAGGTTCCCGACGAGCCAACGGCTTGGCCTCGATTATTGAGGCCTTGCACGAAGCCGTCTGGGTCGCCAGCCAGAGTAGGAAGAGCTCGGACTTCTCCTTTTTCCCAGAATACCGGCGAAATAATATGTCCAGGCTTGCTGGGTGGGCATCCGGAGTCCTGGACCGTCGTTTCCGAAATGCCTACTATCTGTCCGCGGTTATTGATAGCGCTGGCCTGCCCGTTATTTCCGCCTAGCGTCGGGAGAGCCATCATGTGGCCGTCTCGCCAAAGAAACGGAAGACACGTACGTTTTGTGCCAAAGGCACAAAAGTCTTCACCGTCAGGATCTGGAACAGATGTTTCGGACAAGCCGACAGCTTCCCCGCGATCGTTGATCCCGCCATAGTTGGTCCAACTGTTCTTTCCTCCAAGCGTGCGGAGGTCGATGTTGATTCCGTGGATGTTCAATACCGCGCGGCCACTTACAATGGTGGTGGAGGTCGAAGTGATGGGGGGATTGAGAACCCCATCCATGTTCTCTGTCCAGCCTCGATTATTGAGTCCCATGACCATGTTGAAGTTGTCACTACTTTTGTTAACGCCCAAATCGGTAACTCTGTAGCTTACTTGTGAGAAGGCATTGCCGAAACAAACCAAAACAATCGTCGTAACCCGCAGTATCCAGAAATTCCCAAACTGTCCAAGCATGTTCGTATCTCCTCTTTTCCTCGGTTAAAGTCAGAGTGCCGAGATGACAGATGTCAGGCACCACTCGGCACTCTGATAGTTAGCGTCCAATTGACAGCAGAAGTGACTCACAACTTCACGCAATCCCTGCTGAATGTGCCCCCGTCGTGGCTGTGTAGATGTGGGAAGCGCTCTTTGCTTTCCACATCTACACAGCCTGCTTGCCGGAACTCTTCCGGCGTCCCACTCCTTTCCGAATTGCTTAACTCCGTATCGGCGACATAAATCGAGTTTCAAACCCTGTTCGGAACCTAGCTCAACGAAGTTGATAAGCCAGACCTAATCTGCTGGGCGATTGAGAAATGCGATGAGCCGAGGGTTTCGTGCGCCAGGCCGTGGAATGCCGATTCACAGCGTGGGCTAAAATGCTATGCATGAATCGAGAGAATGTCCGGAAGGTGCGGCCCTTCTGGCAAATCCAGATCATTGGATGGTGCTGCTTTTACCTTTTCCACCTTCTGGAATCCATTCATGCGTTCTTGACTAAGCGTGTGTTCTTCCTTGAAGAGACGGTGCCTGTCTTCTTCATGTTCCTGGGAAGTTTTGTCCTGCGCCCTTTTTGCCGTTGGCTGCTGCAGCGATCGCAGTCGTGGATCGCTTTTGAATTGAAAGCAGCCGCGGCGGCCATGGTCACATCCATTCCCGTAGCCTGCGCAGCATGCCTCATTTTGCAGTTTTTCAATCACGTGCCCTGGCACGCTTTGGTTACAGTTTGGGCATGGTCTTTTTTCATGCTCTTCATGTGGTGCAGTCTGTACTTCAGCATTAAGCAATGGCAGCAATCCAGCATGGAGAAGGAGCGGCTGCTTCGCGCCGAGTCCGAGGTCAGAGAGGCGCGCCTGCTTGCACTTCGCTATCAGTTGAATCCGCACTTCCTTTTCAATTCGCTCAATGCTGTATCCACTCTCGTCCTGGATGGAAATGCGCCTGCGGCCACGCGGATGTTGGCGCAGATCGGAGATCTTCTGCGCACAAGCCTTGATTCCGAAGTCACAGCAGAGGTGACGCTTTCTCAGGAACTGGCTTTTACCGAAGGGTACCTGGCGATCGAGCAAACAAGGCTAGGGGAGCGGCTAAGAATCGATATGGTTGTTCCATTCGAAACGCGGGATGCGCTGGTGCCGAGCATGTTGCTGCAGCCGCTGGTTGAGAACGCAGTGCGCTACGGAGTGGCGCCATCGATCGAAGGTGGGTGGATTGCAATCAAGAGCGCGCTCAATGCCGACAGGTTGCGAATTGTCATCGAGAACTCTGGACGGCGTGGTGAGGGCGAGCAGAAAAAGAATGGAAATGGAATCGGTCTCGGAAACACGGCAGAGCGCCTGAAAACACTTTATGGGGCGAACTTTGAATTCTCACTTGGGTGGCCTGAAGCGGGCGGTTGCGAAGTCGTGCTGGAATTGCCGCTACGCAGGACTCAAAACCTACAGGAGGTCTCACCGTGCGTGCTCTGATCGTCGACGACGAGCCTTTGGCGCGCCGCGGCGTCGTTCTCAGGCTGCGTAAATTCAGGGATGTTGAGGTCGTCGGAGAATGCGGAGATGGGCAATCCGCGGTGGAGAGCATCCTGGAACGATCTCCGGATGTTGTGTTCCTCGACATCCAGATGCCGGGTATGGACGGTTTTGAGGTTCTGCGCGCCCTGCCTGTTGAAGGCCTGCCCGCAGTCATTTTTCTAACCGCGTATGAGCAACATGTTTTGCGGGCATTCGATGTTCATGCGCTGCATTACCTCTTGAAACCTGTGGACGACACACGCTTCGCGACGGCGGTCAGTCGAGCTCGGGATCTGGTGGATTCCGCATTAAAGGCCGACATGGCACAGCGAGTCATGAAAATGCTAGACCGCACCTCAGGTGGATTCGCGTCCCGGTTTACGGTGCAAGCTGGATCCCGCATTCAAATTGTCATTGCGGAGGATGTTGAGTGGATTGGCGCTGCTGGTGACTATGTTGAACTCCACGTCAACGGTCGTTCTTACCTGTTACGGGAGACGATGGCTTCTCTCGAACAGAGGCTCGACCCAGCTAAGTTTATCCGCATACACCGCTCCCGAATTGTGCAGTCCAAAGGCATACTGGAGCTGCGATCCATCGAGAACCGCGAGTTCACGGTGAAGCTTTCGGATGGCTCCGAGCATCGCTCGAGCCGCACCTACGCTGATCGACTTGAGCGCTGGTTGTCATCAGGTAGGATCTGAGAGAAAATAGGCTAACTGAGTCGACTGTCCAACGGCAGCGATGGATCGCCTTTCGAACGCCGTCCTTGGTTCCTCCCTATCAAGGCCATTGCAGCCAGACGAGTTGCTGCGCGAATTTCTGGTTGACGTTCGCGCATTAGCTGACAGGCTCAACCTGATCACGATTGAGGAAGACTGAGGGACAATGTGCATACTGAGGGGAGTTCGAGCATCTGCGGAACCTCGAAACGTGCGAAATCGCCAAGTATCAAATCCACAATCAGTCACCCGCCGAAGGGGGACCCATCTGTTCGCGTCGGCGATGACAGCACGCCCAGCGACTCCGAACCCGAAAGCGTCGCGTGAACACGTCGAAATGGTCGACTGACGGCCGAGTAGTCGTTCATTGCGTTGACTTCCGGATCGATCGTCATCCTCCCCCAATCACTAAACATCAGGCGACTTTTGACCTATCCGCGAAGTATGAGCCGATATTCGTTCAAGTCATAAGGCAACTCGTTGCCTGCCCACCGAATACATAGCCTCTGCCGTCTTTTCCTTGTGCCTTCAGCCTCTCTTCCAAAATGGCAGGCCTGGCGAACCCATGTTTGACAGTGCCGCGGCAAGTTGCGGATACTCCCGACAGCGTGCGACAGGGCACCACCGACCCGCGGCAAGGGAACAATCCCACCTGCTTCGATTAAGACAGCGTGCATTGCACCTTCTTTCAGCCTGTATCAGCGGGTCACAGGCGCTCATGAAAGGAGGTCGTAATGACCACATCTAAGCTTCCTGCTCGTCCCTCCCTGGAATCCCTGCGCAAGCAAGCCAAGAAACTGGCGCGCGGCATCGTAGCCGGCGATGCAAGCGCCATTGCCCGGGCGCAGGCCCAGCTGCCGCAAGCCGAGCTGCCGTTGTCACAACGCGATGCCCAGTTGGTGCTGGCGAATATGGGTTTCCAGGCTGGTAGGACCTGGTGAGAGAAGTAAACCAACGCTTGGGCTGGGGACTCGAGTGGGCCGTGTCCCAAGTCCGCCGCTGCATCCATGACAATGACATCGAACGTCTGCGGCAGCTGTTGGCGCAGTATCCGGCCCTGTTGTCGTGGAGAGCGCACGAAAATGACGGCGGGCTGCTCGGGATGGCTACCGAGTCCTACGGCGACAGCTTTGACCCGTCCCGAGAGCAGATATTCACGCGCGCGGCATGTGCCGAGTTCCTGATCGACGCCGGCGCAGTCGTCGCGCAATCGGTATGCGATGGCCTCATCGCTTCCCGAGCAAAGGGACTTCTCGATCTCTTCCATCGCAGAGGCCTTCTTCCACGATCACTCCGGTTCTTTGCCGCGCTTGGCGACATCAATGGCGTTCGCGCCTGTCTTGATGCGAATGGCGACGATCCTGCAGCGGTGAACCAAGCGTTCATGTGTGCCTGCCATCTCCAGCACGCGACCGCAGCGGGGCTGCTGCTGGATCGGTCGATCACGCTCGATGTCGAGCTGGGAAGGCAGATCGGTAGTGGGCCGGGACGGTCCGCATTTGTCCAATACATCATGTCGGAAAGTGAGACGCTGGCCTTCACCAACGCCGATCCGGCCGGCCCCTGGCAGGCTTTTGCCATGCGACAGGTCGTGCGCGCGTTGAACGACGGCGACCTGACATCCTTTGTCGGCCGATTGCGGGGCGAGCCATGGATACTGGCAGACGCATGCGTAACATTCCAGGTCGGATTGATCGAGCGGGCGGTACTGCGCGATCGCGAAGCTTTCATTACGGCTCTTATTGATCTCCACGGCCTTAGGCACTTGTTTAGTCATGCGTTTGGCTCCTTGTGTCCGTCTCAGACCTAGGCCCGGCGGGGTACACTGCCCGGTTCAGTGAATCACCCGCGCGGTACGCGAAGCGCTGCACAAACGCGGTTCAATTGAAACGGGATGCTGGAGTGAGTCTCGTCGAAGCTATCACGAGTACTTTTAAGATGTGAATCTTTTTAGGTGGTAGATACCACCAATCGAAGTGATTTCGCTCGGACCCTGCACTTGCACGGTCCCATCCGCATTGAATGCTCTCCAAATGTGCTCCGCTCGCAATCGTGTCTTGCCTATCAGCAATTTGTAGCGTACGGCGGTGTCACAAACTGCATGACTCACAATCACTAAAGTGTCTGTTTTTGAACCACGCGCACTTGCGCATTCCTGGAGATGTGGTGCAGGCAGTTTGGCAATGATGCAATCGTTTTTGGGCAGTGCTTTCCGCCGGGACTCGTGACCGCCAGATAAGAGGCACACTGCCGACGCACTTCTGGCAACTGAGTGGTTGCTGTCCAAGGTGCTTGGATAGGCCTCCGGCTGATGGGCCGTCAGGCGATCGTTTCGACCCTTGTCGCCAGTTGCCAAATGAATTCCTGCACACAGATGGCACACTGGGTTCTACTGAAAGGCAGTTTTCCGATTCTCACCGAGAACGATCTCCTGCATTTCCCACAAGCCTGTTTCTCAAGAAGCCCCGGATCCGACATCCCTACGGCATGGCAGGAAGGCTCAAAAACAAACGATCCCCCTCTCCTCGCAGGATTAGCGAACCACGTAATCCGCTGTGAAGTTACTAGTGAAGCTAAATGCAACATCTCTCCGCTCCATCCGAAGGCATTCTTGATTTTCCCGCGATTCCAGATGACCCCGTCCGCTATGGGGTACGACCGCGACAGTAAGAGCGGAATATTACTTAGCCTTTCAGCTGCAAGCAATCCGAGATGAACTTGGCGGTCTCCTTCTGCCGGAAATAGATGGTGTGGTAAACGTTCCGATCTGGCGGGTAGCTGTACACCTTCTTCAGATCTATATCGACGGCGTTGGGTGGTTTCGCCAGTACGGTCATGGACGCCGTGTTGACCACAAGATCATTGGCCGAATCGAATACCATATCTGCGGCCCAATCCGCGGCACGCGTGCCGACTTGCGTGAAGTATTTCCAGAATGCCCATCCCGGATCGGTCGGCTCGAAGTCGCTGCGCACGGCGAAGTAGTCGGGGTTTAACACACAAACCCGATTCAACCGGTTCAGTTCTTCATTGTTGTCGACCAAAGCTTGCCCCGCAAGGCCGGGAATCATGGCGATGGCCGCGTCAAAAACCGGTGTTTTCGCGGCTATTGTGCCGACGGATCCCAGTACTCGCAGCAGGCCGTTGATGACGGTGAAAAATGGGAACGAAGTGGAGGCAAGCGCCGCCGTTTTCTGTAAAAGGTCGGCAACATTTGTTAGCAGGTTCACTGCGGCGCGCAATCGGGGAGCCGCCGCAAGGCTTGTGCCTGCCAACGGAGAACCGACCATAACTGCGCGTGTCTTTCCGCGAGCGCCATGGTAGGTTTCCAGCCACCAGCGTGTTACCAGGCCGCCGCGGCTATGGCAGATCACGTCCACGCTGGCGTTACTGTCAGCAAACATGCTGGCAAGATCCATGGCATTCAAAACCGGGCTCAACGCCAGCGTTGCGTGGTCAAATCCAAGCACCTGGTCGTAATTCGTTTTATTCTGAACCTTCTGAAGCAAACTCTGCCCTTCATCCGTGAGCTGAAATTCATCCACAAACATCTCGTTCTTGCTGAATGTGCCATGGATGAAGATCAGAATGCGCCCGCTGGAAATGGGCTTAACCCCGGGGTTGGCCCATTTGCTGTTGACCAGTTGGCGCAGTCCCTGCTCGGGTTTATCAAAATTGCAACTCGGGTTCAGCTTTTGATCGAGCGTGCGAAGATAGTCGCCGATCTTGTTGGGTTCAAGTTTTTCGAAATTAACAGGCGCAATGATGTCGCCGTCTAGCCCGCCGCTCACGCGCGAACGTCGCATTCCCTTCGTGGGGCGGTATCCATAACCATCGGCCCAGCGCAAAACTCCGTCGACCTCAGTCAGAGTCATGCTCAGCCGAGGATCTTCAATATCGATTCCTCGCCCGCGCATCCGCCTTTTTTTTCGGATGGGTATCTCGTCGCCCTGGTACGCCTCGGGCGCATAGACACCAACGTCGGTGCCGTGTAAATAGATTGCATTCCGCAGATCCGCAAATCGATCCGGGGTAGCTGTGACGAGACTCATGGCGTCACCCCGAGTAGAGGCAGCGGCGTTACCGGCTTGGTCCTATTGGTACGCGCATATTGCACATCGATCATGCTCGAGAACTCGCGCCTACTTCGCAGGTTGTCCATGCCGTCATCGACCGCCTCCCAGAAACCGACGTGCTGCGTCAGGTCCACAGTTTCGATCGGCACCACGTCCCCGCCGCGCGTCAGTTGTACGACCTCCGCATAATCGGTGAACATCCATGGCCTGGTCGGTGCCAGCGCCGCAGTATCGCGCATAGGGCTCGACGTCGCGCTAACCGAGGCAGAAGTTTCAGGTGGCGCCGGTTCAATGAATCGCTGCTGCCCCTCGTCGCTCCGCCAGTAACCGGGGAAGGCGTGATCGGTGAGCAAGAAGATCACCGGATAAATCCCCACATACTCAAGGCATGCCGCGAACAACAGTGCCAGATCGATGCATGTACCGCGCCGGCCATCCATCACATCCGACGGAGTTCGTAGCCGCTGCGATGATTCGGTAAACGTTGGCGGCGGATTGATGTAGCTCAAGGGCTTGTCAATGGTGAGTGCGGACCAGATCGCCCTTGCCTGCAGGTCCACCGTTGCGAACGGATCTCTGGCGCTCATATCCACCCCTTGATAACCATCGAAACCCGCACCCGTGTCGTCATTCAACGAGATGAGGTATTGCTGTGCTCCGTCGACAACCTTCGCCACCGCCCGATCGCGCGGAAAGATGAACGATGGAAGATAGGCATCAAGCTCCGGCGTGTCTACCCATTCGTCGATGGCCAGTAGCTTGATCGGCGGCGTGTCTCGATAGAAGATCTGGTTGTTCCATTTGACCTCGATCGAAATCACCGTGTTGATGCTCTCGCGAACCGAGCGCATCAGATTCGAAGTCAAAGGAAATCGAATGTTGTGCCGCATTTGAGGATCTTCCTTGTCGTTGTTGGCAAACAGCGCCATCGGCGTGTCCATGTTGAAAACGCAACGGTAGGGAAATGTATCGCTGCCCACGGCTAGTGTTACTTCGACCGCGACCTCGGTCAGGCAACCGTCAACCAGTTTGCGAATCACGAACTCCTCGAACAGATCCTCGTCGTTGTGCAGGAGAGAGTAGTTCACCCGGTCCTTGAGTTTCGGCTTCGTTACCTCCAAGACGTCACGCACGTTCAGATTTGCCGTCACCGCTGGTTGCGTCCGTTGCTTGATCACCTGATCCTTGTCGGCTTCCAGAGGCTTGTTTTGAATCCCAGTAAGCAATGATCGTGTGCTCCACAGCACCACAATGGCCCCGCCCAGATGCATCCCCGATACCGTCAGTCGAAACGCGCGCAGCAGATCCCAGCCCAGAGTTCTCCAGTTGAAGTAGAGCTTGGCGAAGAAATTTTCCGCGGTCCGGTCCTCGATTTCATCCTGGAAACCGATCGCCGCGTCCGCTGCTATTGCGGCGATCATCGCGGCCACGCGCGCACCCGAATTGTAAAAGTTGCACGACACGAGAGCCGGACGATACGGGTTGCCGCGCATGGCTTTGGCCAACGATTCCGAGTCAATGGCAACCGGCGCTCCTTTCGCATCGGCCAAAAAATATCCATCCCACTCGTTGGCGTCATTGAGGCCGAGCAGTTGCCGCCCCTGATGGGCGTCAATGCCCGCAAGATGAACCACATCGGGCTTCGATTGCTTGATGGTTTCGATGAGCTGCTCCAACCTTGGATTCGGCGGGCACTTGACCTTATCCAGGCTCAGATTCGTTTCGACCATCCGCCGCTCCGAAGCAAACGAATATTGATCCAGCTTTCCCGGAGCGCTCTCGACCACCATGCATGTCTTCGGCTTCTGAACTGCGTCATTGCCTTGACCGTTCCGGCACATATGCCGTACCACAATAAGGGGTCCAGTCCGGTACCTTACTGTTGCCGTAAAAAGCAGGAATTCCCAGGGAAAAATGCGCAGCTCCCAGTCGAGGTCTTCCGCACGATACGGGATATCAATTTCGACACAGCCTGAACTGCCAATCTCCTTTTGCTGATCGTCGTTGATACCAAGCTTCTCAAGCAACTGGATGCATCGGTCTTGCACCGTCTCCGACGCGCTCTCATCCTGAGACCATCGCCTGCGGATACGTAGTACATACTGCCCCCAGTAGCTCGCGGTTGACTGGAAATCTGGCGGCAGCGTGATCGGGTAAATCGCGCCCTCCATGCTGCGAATCGTCACAGTATGCTGTGCAACGCCGAACGGAGGCTCCGAAGGTGCCCCCGCCGCTCCAGCCGGCACGGGATTTGCCTGCTGCACCGGCACCTCAGCTGCGGCCTGCTGCTGCGGCGGCTTGAGCGCTCCTTGCCGCGGATCTCTGGTTGCCACAGCCTGATTAGCCCCTTCGATCGCCGCCGTCTGGCGAAGCGGCGCTTTGGGATTCGCCACTTGCTTAGTTTGTTTGGGCTACGGGGGCCGATCTCGGCGGTGTCTTCCGAATATTCAAGACTAATCAGGAGATCGCAACTCGTTGCAATCTCCTGATTAGTCTTGAATATTCGGAAGACACCGCCGAGATCTGCCCCCGTTGTGTGCGAACTTCTCCATTCCAGTTGGCTGGCCCCAACGTCGTGCTCTCGTTGCTCGGGTATTGCTAGCCAGTTTGATGTAGAGTCGCCATGTCGCGCATATCCTCTGTCTGGGTTGCTCCTGGATCACGGGCAACCCGGAAACTGACCACGACGAGCTGTGCGGGCCAGAAGTCGGCTTCTCGGTACTTATCCGGCCAATTTCCTCGAAGCCCGTTTCTGGACCGCGAGACGAGCGCTGAGGGTCCCGATCACCTTCGGATCCAGAATCTTCGGATGCGCTCTTACGCGCTTACGCCGGACTATAATGCTTGGGAGAAATGGGATCCCGCTCGAGAATACCGACCGGATTTCCGATCTCCTATAAGCCCGTTTCCCAGTACCAATCAGGTGAAACCCCTAACGGCCTATCGACCGAACAATTTCCGGTTTGCTCGGCATCCATTTCCCAAGTTTCCTTGGCGGCCATTCGGAAATGGACAAAAGTTTTCGCTAACCCGGTGACACGGAATGATCCCCGCACTGAGCTACTGGAAATCTATTGAGCCAGCTCTCGGTTCGACCCTAATTGACTTTCAGCTTCACAGTGGTCGAGTGTTGTGTACTTCCGGATGCGCCCTTGACCGTGACAGCGTATGCACCGGCTGGTGTTCCGCTGCTTCCGTGACGCGTTGTGGTGTTAACAGTCATCGTCGAGTTTGTCGAAGTCGCTCCAGGGACGACCGAGACACGGGAGAACGAGCAGGTTGACGCCGCCGGTAGTCCCGAACAGCTGAGCGATACGGCGGAGCCGAACGTCCCTCCCAAAGCCTTTACGTTGATGACGTAGAGGGCAGAACCTCCGGAATTCACTGTCACGCTGGAGGGCGAAGCAGAAAGCGAGTAGTCCAGCCCCGTTCCGTTTAGCCCCACTGTTTGCGAACTGCCGGAAGCGTCGTCGGAGATCATCAGCGATCCGGCACGGGCCCCGTAAGCGGTGGGTTTGAACGTCACATTGATCGTGCACTTTGCGCTCGCCACCAGAGCGGCACCGCATTTGTTGCTCTGCGAAAAATCCCCGCTGGTGGAAATGCTCAGAATGTGGAGCGTGGTCTCGCCAGCATTGGTAAGCGTAACGGCCTTCGTGGGACTGGTAGTGTTCACTACCTGGGCTGCGAAAGAAATCGCACCAGGGGAAACGCTTGCGACCGGTCCGATCCCGGTGCCGGACAGTGAAATAACTGGCGCAGTCCCGGAGATGTTGCTGTTCAGTGTGACGCTACCCGTGCGTTTACCGCGTGCGGTCGGCTTAAAGGCAATTTTAACGGTGCAGACTGTTCCCCCAGGTAAAGCATTCCCGCAGTTGTTAGTCTGACTGAAATCGCCAGTCGCGGTGATTCCGCTGATGGAAACCGGTGCGCTTCCCGTGCTGGCGAGAGTGACGCTTCGCATTGAACTCGAAGTACCAACCAGCTGAGAACCGTACACCAGAACCGTGGGCGAGAACTCCGCTTTCGGCACGCCGACAGTAACGGCTATAGGCGCGGAGGTTGTGACGTCGCCAGCCGCGTCACTGGCTACGGCGGTGAGGCTATGGCTGCCGCTGCTGACTCCACTGGTATTCCATACCGCGCTAAAGGGCGCGGTCGTGTCCGCAGTGCCGAGGTTCGCACCATCGACCAGAAACTGCACCCTGGTGACGCCAACATTGTCGCTAGCCGTCGCCGCAATGGTGACGGTACCGCTGACCGCGGCCCCAGTCGCAGGAGAAGTGATCGACACGCTAGGTGGCTTGTGATCCCGAATCAGGGTGGCCGTATTGCGCGGGTTCTGGTAGATCATTGGCCAATCATTTACCGAAGGATGAAAGGGCGCTCCGGTCGAGAGTACGGTTGCAACGCCTTGGGAGGCCAATGCGATTCCGTTCGTGGGTACGGTGAGGTCATAAGCAGCAGCAATGTCCGTGACCCCATCTTTGTTGAAATCGCCGACGGTTAGCATGGTGGGAACCCATGGCTGATTGCCGTTTGCGCCGACCAAACGCCAGGACTTTGCAATGGTGCCGTCGCGACGAAACGCTTGGAGTTCGGTCCCCCAGTATTGCAGGTTCGTTGCGTCCTGGGCGCTCACGCTGATGCGGGCGTTCCGCAGAACGATGGACTTGTCGCGCGTGACCACCGGCCTTGGTTGTCCGAACGCAGCCGGAAAGAGAGGATTCGAAGTGGCGAAGCTTTCCAGGCTGGTGGTGACAATCTCCGGATATCCGTCGCCATCTACATCGGCAATGGCTACCGGCCCAAAAGTTACATCCGTTGTCTGGGGCCACACGCTCGAGAACGATGTTCCATCGGGGTTGAAGACATGAACTTCCAACCCTCCCGCAACTACGATCTCTTCGTGACCATCGACGTTCAAATCCCCCACGGCAATATACGGAGACCCATACGTGATCGGGACAGGCCAGCCCGGCCTCTCCGAGCCGTCCGATTGCAGGACGTGGACCAGCACTTGCGTGAATGTGTTCGTGGTCATCACAAGCTCTAGTTTTCCATCGTGATCGAGATCCGCGAGCACCATTGAGATCGGGTATCCCGGGAAAACCGGCGCCGCCCACACCTTCGGCGATCCATCGTTTCCAAATAAGCGAAGAGCGAAGGTTGATGGCGAGGTTCCTTCCTGGGCAAGGATTTCCGGCTTGCCATCCCCGTCGATATCTCCCGCGAGTAACCGCGGACCGGAAGGGTAGACGACGCTGCTGTTCTGGTCAGCTATCGCAATAGGGAAATTCGCGCCCACTTGCTGGCCATCCCGGCGCCAGGCAAAAATGTACGCATTGCCCGCGAAATCATTGCCAATGGCGAGTGCTTCGAGCTGGGAGTCGCCATCGAGATCCGTCAGCACGACCTGAGACTCCTGCAGGGGCAAGCTTGGTGTCGCGGTAAACGTGTTGGAAGTGTTGTCCGATCCGACGGTGCGGAGGATATTACCGTCGCCGGTTACCAGTTCGTCTCCTGCATTGCCGTCGAAATCGGCTGCTGCGGGCTGGAAATAATCCCCAAAGTTCAAGCTTAGAGATTGTTCCACCGAGCCATCGGCGGAGAACGTCCGCAGTCTCGGCGGCAGGGCGGAGTTTGAGTAGGTAGGAATGGACAACGCAAGACGCACGTTGCCGGCGCCATCAAGCGCGGGCACAATCCCCGAGAATTGACCGGGCACCTCATCCAACGATTTCGGCCAGTTTGCCGATAACAGGTCCGGTTCAAGGTAAACAAGGGTGTTGGCTTGGGAAGTGAAGCCGGAGTTATCGACCAGCAGTTGCAGCGTGTAGTAGTCGGCTTTGGTGATCGAGGAAGTATCCCAACTTCCCAATGTTCCATTGCTTACAGGCGACAGCCCGCCGCCAGCCAATGTGATGCCCGTGGAACTCCACCCCGAGGCCGGGTTGCTGCCTTCGGCCCACTGCATGCGAAAGTCGTGAAACGTGGCTCCTGATGCTGTCCCCTGAATTAGGACAATTGTTCCCGGCTTAAACTCCTGAGCCGTCGTGGGTACCGTCGGAGGCAGAGGGCCGCTGATCGATATGTAGTCGATCACCACGGTAATACGATCCACGAATGCACGGTTTGACAGATCGTAACCCGTGAGCCGGATGGTGTACACGCCGTCGCCCAGTGCGCTGGCGTCGAATGTCCCGAGCGCGCCTCCGGCTACAGGACTGGTACCGGTCTGTATCGTGATCCACGAAGTTGGCGAAGCTCCCGAACCATGTTCCAGTACATATCGCGAAAAAGTGGAGCCTTGAACTACGCCAGAAATCAGGGTTGGCACGTTAACGTGCGTGCTATTGATGGGAGACTGAATCTTGCATTGAAGGACATCGGGCAAAGCCAGCGCCGCCATCGCATCAATCCTGCCATAACCAAATGTCTGGTCGAAACCAGCCTCGCCGAGATCGCTGGCGGATGCGCGCACCGCCTGGCGCACATCCTCGTTAATGTAGTTGGGATGCTGCGACAGAACCAGTGCGGCGAGTCCGGACACGTGTGGAGTGGCCATGCTGGTGCCGTTGGCACGCGTGTAGTAGTCGTCCACCGGCGAACCCAGAAAGGTATCAGCGGCTCGTAGGGAGAGAATGTCAACGCCGGGGGCCGCGATGTCAATCTTGGTTCCCCAGTTTGAGAAATAAGCGATTGAGTCATAAGGGTCTGACGCAGCCACCGTAATTACTTCAGAAAGATTCGCCGGGTAGTAGTTCATGGCGTCGTCACTGTTGTTACCCGCGGCGGCCACCACCACGACTCCCAGGTTATAGGCATAGTCGACCGCTTCCGCGATCGTCTGCGAGGTGCCAGTTCCGACCCAGGAATTGCTGATTACGTCGGCGCCATTATTGGCCGCGTACAAGATTGCGGGGGCCAAAGTTGAATCAAGACCAATCCCCTGGTCATCCAGTCCTTTCACGGGCATGACCCGCGCTTGCCATGCGACGCCAATTACTCCGATCCCATTGTTTCCCGTCGCGGCGATCGTGCCCGCGACGTGTGTGCCATGCCCGTGGTGATCAATCGGATCATTGCTCTGAATCGGGTTCAAATAGTCGGACCCAATAAAATCCCACCCACGTGTGTCATCGATGTATCCGTTGCCGTCATCGTCAACACCATTTCCCGCCACCTCCCGGGTATTTGTCCATGCGTTCCCCACAATGTCGGGATGGGTGTAATCGAGACCAGTATCGACAACTGCAACGGTCACGCCAGCTCCGGTGCTTGTATCCCACGCGGCGGGAGCTCCGATCTTCTTGGTACCCCACAGGTCGTCATAGGCCTGTCCCCAGGTGCTGGAGCTGAAAAAATAGGGATCGTTCGGAGTCATACGAACTGACACAAGATGATCGGGTTCGGCGAACTCTACATCTGGATCTGCCTTCAAGTCGCTCAACAGCTTGTCGAGAACGGTTTTGTCGGTGCTATCGACTTCGAGAACATAAGTGCGTGAGATTTCGGGTGGACGGAACCCGCCACGAAGACGATTCGCCCTGATTGGAAACTTCTGCCGGACAGAAGTCGCAAATTCGAGGTCCGTGACTCCTCTTTGCTTTCTAGCTCTCACTATGCCTGGATAGACCGGTGCCAGCCGGCGTCCTCTGTGACGATTCATGAACGATTGAACGGACGCGTTTGCAGGTTGCCCAGATGTCACTACCATGGTTTGTATCGGGAGGCTGGCTTCGACGTCTTTCGCAAGCTTTGCGCGAACTTTGACGATTACCCTCAGACGAGAAGCCGTCTTCAGTTGCGCCGTGGCGATGCCGGTCGCGGCGAATAACAGAACGACTGCGATGAGGAAGCAACGGCGGAGGCAATTCAGATCGCGCATAGGCCCGTGAGGCTCTTTGATCTCTATATCCTGCAGGGGACGGAGGAATGCTGGATTGTACCAATACTTCGTTGGCGGACACAGTTACGTTCGTACTATGTCAATGGGAGGAATAGAATCCGGCCGGCCGGAAGCACGTTTTTGAATACTTTTTGCGTTTGCGGACAACTCGCCCGGTCAATGAGTGGTACTGAGACGTCGGCTTGGAGGACATGGCTATCGATCTCCCTCATGCCGACTTCTGGCCAACTTCCGGATTGCCGACAAACCGGGAGTTAGCCCTACTGTGGTTTGCGTTTCAGCGCCTTGCCAATCGCAAGCAGGAAGATGGCATTCTTCTCTTTTGCGTGCGGTGAAAAGAAGTTCATTACATCATCGTCGAAGAAAGTCAGCCCGGTCG
>WNFY01000289.1_pt1 | contig 42575 bp, 38 predicted proteins | sample 5400091 | NCBI WGS metagenome assembly WNFY01 (sample SAMN13153364, study PRJNA577476) | soil metagenome | isolation source: 60 cm soil or saprolite under grassland replicate 1 | place: USA:California | collected 2016-06-15 | reverse complement strand
CAAAGCGACATAGCACGCTTGCGGGAACAAATTGAACTTGAATATCAAGCGTCCCGCCGCGTGTTTACTGACTTTACTCCGACTGCTCAACATGCATACATTACGAAGCGTCAGGAAAATATTGAAGCCTGCTATCAAGACCTCAAGAAATATGTAAGTCCTGAAGAGGCGGTTGGTATTTTAATCCAGGCTGAACAGGCTGTTTACGATGGCGTATCTTCATCGGGTAGCACTTCATAAAGCTCGCTTATTTCTACCTGTAAGACTCTGGCGATTCGCTCTAACGTGCTAATTGATGGGTCACGCTGTCTATTATGATATAGCTCCTGTATCGTACTTATAGACACATCAGCAAGTCGTGATAATTTTGACTGGCTCATGTGCTTCTCCTGGAGTACTTTTTTCAGACGCATCCGAATCAATCACAGTACTCCTTCTGCTTCCAATCTGTAGCTACTATACAGGGATTTCGCGTCGTGAGACAATAAGACCATAACCATAAGGTTGTAGCCGTAAGGTTGCAGACGTAAATATCGCATTTTTAATTTTTCCTGAAGGGACAACACAATGCAGATATTTGAAGAGTACCTCAAGGAACATAATCTTGAAGCACTGACGGTAGCTGTAAAAGCGAGAATCAGGTATATGACCGTCTACAACGCAACGAAGGGGTTTCCGATTACACCTGAACATGCAAGGCTGCTGCGACAAACTGTTTTTAGTATGTCTGGTGTTCCCTTCGCAGGTAATTTTATTCTCACTGAACCAGAACCTACTGATGAACTGCCAACTCTCCCCATAAAGAGAATACCCAAACAAAATCTCATGTAGAAAGGTCATTGTGTCGGATGTCCCACTACGATTAAAGGAGTTACTACGTGGAAGAAAATAATGGTCCCGTCGCGGCGATTAACCCCAGTGATATAAACGCGCTGGCACATATTTTATCCTTCTACGAACGCTGGATATTAAATACGCTTGCTCCCTCCGCGAAACGGAGTAAGCAAGTTTCGCAGGTACAATTTTTACTTGTTAAAGTATCCCTACCTGGCTCATCAAGAGTAGCGGTACTAACCTATGATGAGGTAGCATGTATTGACTATGCCCTCAGCGTCTTTACACAGCAAGTAAGAGAAAAAATACCACAATCAATAAGCCGTGAAGGTGTTCTTGAAAGCTGTGAAGGGCTACGAGAGTATTTGGTAAAATCCCTGACATCCCTAGACCAAAATCACCGTACTTAGCATGATAGCAGCTTTCCACTATTTCAGCACCTCCTATTGGTAAGTGGTTGTTGCACACTTTTTTGCTATCACAGTTCATCTTTCTTGTGACATTCTAACTATAGCCGGGATTGTTCGCGGGAGTATGACAGAAATGTTACATTTTTGTGTCGTAGAGGCATGCCTTGCGTGTGCCGCGTCGCTCAAACGTGTTGCTCCCCACCCACGCGGCCCACGCATCCACGCAAGGCATGCCTCTACGGGTTGGATGTGGTATGCTGTAATGTGAGTAAGTGAGTTATATCGCGTAGTAAAGATAGAAATATGACCGATCAAAAATCTCTTTTTGGAGCGGATAACGATAGTCCAATTGTTAAGAAAAATGCGCCACCACTAACTATCGGTGGGGAGCCGCTGGCTGCTCGTATGCGTCCTCGTACATTGGAAGAGATTGTCGGGCAGGAACATATTCTGGGGCCGGGAAGAATCTTGCGGCGCAGTATAGAGGGAGACGCTATTACCTCGATGATCCTGTGGGGACCACCGGGGAGCGGCAAGACTACGCTGGCCGAAGTGATTGCGCATCAGACGCATGCTCATTTCGTCAGGCTCAGCGCTGTCTCCGCTGGAGTGGCTGATCTGAGAAAAGTGGTGGAAGATGCAAAGAAGCTGAAACAATTTTCCAGACAGCGTACTATTCTGTTTATCGATGAAATTCACCGTTTTAACAAAGCGCAGCAGGATGCAGTGCTTCCTCATGTAGAGAATGGGACTGTAACGCTTATTGGGGCCACAACCGAGAACCCAAGCTTCGAAGTAAATAGCGCCCTATTGTCGCGGTCACGTGTATTCGTGCTGAAGGGACTGGATGAGGAGCAGATACAGAGCATTCTTCAGCGAGCTTTGCGCGATAAAGAGCGTGGATTGGGTCGATTGAACATAACTGTTGACGATGAAGCTTTACAGCAGATGGCAATTTTTGCTAATGGAGATGCACGCATAGCCTTGAATGCGCTCGAACTGGCTGTACAGGGTAGCAGAGGCACGGCGAAAGAGAACGAGCCTGTACATATTACCCTGGCGATGATCGAGGACGTGATGCAGCATCGCGCTCTGCTTTATGACAAGGGTGGTGATCAACACTACGACATGATCTCGGCGTTACATAAATCGCTGCGTGGCTCTGATCCCGATGCTGGCTTATACTGGCTTGTGCGTATGCTAGAAGCGGGCGAAGATCCTCTGTATATTGTGCGGCGCCTGATTCGTTTTGCCTCAGAGGATGTGGGTATGGCAGATCCGCAGGCGCTTCTGGTGTGTGTAGCTGCTCAACAGGCTATTCATTTCGTTGGTCTGCCGGAAGCCAGTCTCGCCCTGGCCCAGGCTGTAGTGCACCTGGCAACGGCACCCAAAAGCAATGCCTTGTATGCTGCATATAGCCGTGTACAGGAAGATGTACAGAAGACGCGCAACGATCCTGTGCCTTTACAGATTCGCAACGCGCCAACCCAATTGATGAAAGACCTCGACTACGGCAAAGATTATAAGTACGCGCATGACTACTATAAGGACATGCAGATCGAGGACCCCGAAAGGCCACCAACCGTACGACTGCAGGAATACTTGCCTGAGAGTGTAAAGGGAAACCGTTACTACGAGCCTGGACATCAGGGGAAAGAGGCGAGTATCAGGAAGTGGTTGGAAAAGCGACGCGATAAAGAAACATAAAACCTGCACATTTTACAATGATACAAACCGATTTTGTGAGATACCTCATTTCCCCATCATTAGGAGCTGGCTTGATGAAACTACAGAACCCTGGACCAGGTAAATGGAAGCTTTTTCTCGTTTGGGCAAGTATTGGATTGCAATCCTTTGGGGGAGGTGCTTCAACCACTTTCTTAATACAGCGTGCATTCATAGAAAAACATAAGTGGATTTCGATTGAAGAGTTTACATATTTTTGGAGCTTATGTATTCTTGCTCCTGGCATCAATTTAATAGCGCTAACCATTCTAATAGGAAAAAAATTAGGCGGGGGTTTGAGTATCATTGTATCACTTGCTGGCTTGCTCTTACCAAGTGCTGCAATCACCTGTGCATTAGCAGTAACCTTTAAGCAAGTAGAACATATAGCGGCAGTGCAAGCGATTCTGAGAGGGGTGATACCAGCAACGGGCGCTATCATGCTGTTAGTAGGACTTAATTTTGCTTTGCCTATCATCCGTAAAAGCTATGAAGAGGGGATGCTCTCTCTCCTGGCGAACAGCGTTCTTATCATTATTTGCGCGCTGGCTGTTATCCTTTTGAAACTCTCTGCGATCGTTGTAATTCTAGGAGCTATTTTCCTGGGAGCACTCTTCTTTTCTCCAAGACCAGACTCTCCTCCATTTCACGATGAGAGGAAGGAACAGCAGTGATCAATCCATTTATCTACTTTCTCATTTTCCTGAAAGCCTCTCTCTTTTCAACTGGCGGCTTTAGCAATCTGCCCAGCATACACCAGGATTTGATAGGTAACGGCTGGGCCAAAGAGTCCAGTTTCGGACAATCTATTGCTATTGGACAGATTAGCCCTGGCCCTAATGGATTATGGGCAATCAGTCTGGGTTATCTCACATATGGCTATCCTGGTGCATTGCTTGCCTTGATTGCTATTACTCTTCCTCCACTGCTAGTACTTGTTATCGCTGCTGTTTATACGCATATTGAACATCAAAGACGGGTACAGGGTGCTATGCATGGCGTTTCTCTCGCCGTTGTTGGTCTACTACTCACTGTCACCTGGACTATTTTGTACCAACCTGACGTAGATTGGAAAGGGCTACTAATAGCTTTGGGGGCTTTCGGGCTAGCTTTGAGCCGTAAAGTAAACCTCTTGATTATTTTAGGTCTGGCAGGACTCATGGGATATCTCTTATATAGATAAGAGTAGCAATCAAAAAATGCAGGTAGCGTAATATCATATAAATATGTTAAATACACTACCTGCAAAGAAATGGCCTCCAAAAATAGCTATCTTTCTGCGCAGTATCGACGGCTTGCCGCATGCTGCGGAAAGAAGATCGCCACGTTTATGGTCTTTTAACTGACGACACCTCCCCAGGCGAGCCCTGATGTTCCTGGTGAGATCGCTCAGCGCGCTGCTTGATACCAAGAAGCATCTGGCGCGCCATCAAGAAGTCGAGCGGGTCCAGGACGAGGAAGAACACAGGAGCGAGCGCAGTATAGGTGAGTGGCTCTCGGAAATTGGAGCGCCAGCGCACAATGAGCCGCGTGTGTTCACTATCAAGGGGTTGCAGCAAGAAGGCCCATGTTGTCATCAGACCATCCGACCTCGGATGGTCCGGGTCTGGAACGGTTAGCAAGAGCGAACGGTTGGGGTCGATGGCATCCACCCTGAACCCGACACCACGCGGATCGATAGGTACAGTATCACCCACCTCTAGATATTGGAACGCGGGCAGGATCGTATCCGCGTTGCTGTACTGCAAGCCAACCATATTTGGTAACCAGGTGTAGCTATAATAGCCACCACGTCCGACTCCAAGCTGTACCAGCCAGGGCCAGATTTCAGCGGGTCGAGCATTGATCGTGACAGCGCGGGTAGTCACAAAGTTCGGATTCTTCACCCCTTCATCGCCTGGCATGGGCTGCTGCAGTTCTGCATCAGTAGCCCCCCAGCGGCGATGCCACGGACGAACGAGCCAGTGATATACTCCCAGTGTCACAACTCCCGCAGTTGTTATTCCCAAAATAAGTCTCTTGAACATGGTGAAATTTACTCCTTTGTAAGATTATGCACTGTCTTCACCACAGCAAATGGAGCGAAGCGCACAGAACATCCTTAGATATTATTGCATATTTCACCGACGGGACGTGACACATGCTTGATCAGAAAGGTTGTTGATGTGCTCCCACCGAAGGCTTCCCTATAGCGACCAGATGCGCCAGAGTCGCCATATACCGGGGCGGGGCTTTTCATAGTGTCCTCCAATTTGGAACCCCTCGCTTTTAAGCAGGGGAGGAAAAATTGGGCGGACGCGGTACGCCGCTCCGCTCGCCTGTGCAGGTGTACTCAACGTGTGAGTACTCAATGAAAGTCTAGACGCCAATGAGACAATACGCTCTAGTACTGGCGGGCATGAATTCGTTCCAGGTTTTCTACCCATCGAATGGCTTGTAGCTTCCCATGAGAGCGGAACGCATTTGTGACTCGGAGTACTAGAACCAGCCCACAAGCTAAGGCAGACCTCTCACGGAAGTCAAACAGTTTCGCCCGTAGAAGAACTTCTCGGCGCTTAGACTGGTAACTTGCACAGATCGGCATGAGAGCTAACGCTCTGTCTGCTAGCACAACCTGTAGACTCCTTTCTGTGTGCGGCGCTTGGGATACGTCCCAAGGGGGAGCGGTTGTCTCCCTTGTCACCCGTCGTATCGTCCCAGGTACTTAGGGCTGTCGGATAATCGCCAGCCTGGGGAAGGGTAGGGACAAGCCCCTCGACTTTAGTCAGGGGTGTGGTGACGTACTATATACGTTGTTCATACGATCGTTGCAACGGGCGACCAGCTTATTTGTTTGCACGGTCGCCCTGTTTTGTCTGGAATGGAGCAGGCGTTCACGGGCGTCTGATCCGCTTATAAAAGGCAATCTTTGCAGGTCGCCTCGTTTGTAATGGTTAACGCTCATCGATAGGAACGAATTTCGCTGCTTCTGGGCCGGTGTAGTCGGCTTCTGGACGGATCAGGCGGTTATTGTGTACCTGTTCCAGAACATGAGCGGTCCAACCGGCGACGCGGCTAACGGCGAAGGTCGGTGTAAAGAGGTCACCCGGCAGGCCAACGGAGGACAGCAGAGCCGCCGAGTAGAACTCGACGTTGGTATACAGTTTGCGGCCCGGTTTCTCCTCTTCTAGCAGGTGAAGGGCGGTCTCTTCAACCTCACGCGACAGAGTAAACGACTTGGGATCAGCCACACGTGCCATTTCGCGCAACTCTTCGGCGCGGGGATCTGTGGTCTTGTAAACGCGGTGTCCAAAGCCCATAATGCGCTCACCACGGGCCATAGCATCGCGCAGCCACCGTTCCGGATTTCTCGCCTTTGCAATAGCTTGCAACATATCCAGAACCTTGGATGGCGCTCCACCATGTAATGGACCCTTAAGTGCTCCAATCGCAGCCGTCACCGATGACGCGATATCCGAAGCTGTGCTTGCAACCACGCGCCCTGTGAAGGTAGAGGCATTCATACCATGGTCAGCGAGCAGGACCAGGTAGGAATTTAATGCCTTCACATGTTCTGCCTTTGGCTCTTCACCACTGAGCAGGTAGAGGTAGTTAGCAGCATGGTCAAGCTCCGGTCGGGACTCCAGTGGTTCCTTTCCATTGCGGAGGCGGTGGAAAGCGGCGAGGAAGACAGGGAAGCGTGCAGTTATTGCTACTGCTTGTTCGAGGGTTGGTGTACCGGAAGCGCCAGTCACGCCCCAGACGGAGGTAGCAGTGCGCAATACATCCATAGGATCAGCGTTGCGGGGTAAGATTCGAATGATAGGCATCACAGACGCCGGGAGAGCGCGCTCTGCAGCAAGTTGGTTGTGCAGGTGTGCCAGTTCTGTCCGGTTGGGGAGGTCTCCAAACCATAGCAGATGTATAACCTCTTCAAACGTTGCGTTGCGTGCCAGGTCGTGAATATCATAGCCTCGGTAGATAAGACGTCCTACCGTGCCCTCCACCTTGCTAATGGCAGTGGTGGCAGCGACTATCCCCTCTAATCCGCCCTTATTCGGCCTCGTCGCCGGTGGTAGAGCATTTTGCGAGGTCTTTTCTGTATCACTTTGCGTTGTGGACATAATATAATCTGCTCCTTTGCTGTTGCAGTTTGTTGGTATTTGTTCTTTTGCGTAGCACTACGTGCCGAAAAAAACCTGGCCCATCTATGTTGTACCACGGAATGATGATGAAAGTCAATGAAACTTGATATAGATGGATATTACTTGATTTATGTCGACCGATGTGAGATGATAAGGGTATCGTTTTGAGGCGTACAGGCTAAAAAACTGGTAAGCAAGTAATTTTATTCCCTGGATACAATTGACAAAGGAACCATAGCCCTTTATTATGTAAAAAAGCCCACGTGCCAGAAACGGAAGGGAGGGACTTGCAATGATCGAATTGAATGGGGAAAATTATCTTGATGGTCATGAAGCCTCACACCTGCTAGGAGTGAAGTTAGCGACACTGTACACTTATGTGAGTCGAGGAGTCTTAAGGAGCTATAAGCAAGGAATCAAGCGACAGCGTCTTTATAAACAAGCTGAGCTTGAGGCATTGTTGCAGCTCCGACCCAGCGATGAGACAACACCTTCCTCCATAGTAGTACAGGGGGAGCAGGCCTCTGAACTGCCTTATGCCGAGGATTGGATATCCAATGCCTGATATTCGGGCTGTTGTACAGAAACACTCACGCCTTGCATGAGTGTTTTTTTATTGATAGTATCTTGACTCACTTACAATTTGAAGCCGGGTATTACGGTTTGTATCTGTTTGTCGGAGGTCTTGCTATATGCAGCAACGAGTGTTTTCCAGGTTGTTTCGCCGCCCAGGTGGTAGATAGCGATGCCTGTCGGCTTGATGGGTGGGGGAGCGTCACCAACAAAGAGAATGGTTGCTGAGTGACCATTCTGGCGAATGCGTCGCAGGGTATCGATAAGCTGCTCGCTGATGGTACTCGTGATAATAACGACAGTTGTTCCATTCGGTAGTCGTGTGTGTTCGGTCTGTAAGACATCCTCGATACTTGAACCAAAGAAGGACTGAATGCGTGCCAGGATCTCCATAATACGTTTGCGTTGATCCTCATTACTGGCAGCAGGCAGGCGAATACGGCTACGTTGCAGCAGAGATGGCACGCTACCTCCTCGGCGACCCTCCTCTAATTGCTCGGTCGTTACATCTTCATCGGGCAGGAACATGAGCGTATTCGTATACAGACCTACAGCATAGCCCTCGTCAAGCGCCCAATCGGCTACTGAAGCTGCTGAGCAGATAGATAACTCTTGCAAATCAGGTCGGATACCATAGTGAATATCGAGTTGTGAAACGATGTTCAAGAAGAGCACAAGTGTATGAGTCGTAGTTGACTCGTAGACTTTGCTTTGCAATTTCATTGTGCGTGCTGTGGCTTTCCAGTTGACGCGGCGCAGGTTATCACCATAGGTATAGTCACGCACACCGACTACACGCGACGGGTCTTCCAGCAAGCGCTGTGGGGCCTTTCTGTCCCCAAATGGATGGCGAGCAGGCAGGCCAAAGCTATACAGTGGGGCGACAAGAGGATAAACAAGCAAGTATTGTCGGTTAGAGAGTTCCATTTCACGGCTGACGAAACCGAAGACATCGCTGCTACGTAGTTTTGTTGGCCCAAATGTGTGGATGCCGCGTGCATTGCACTGGATGACATAGCGGCGTGTTACACGTTCATACCAGCGCGTGCTGAACAGGCATTCAAGCGAGACTATATCACTACGCAGGCCACTTTGCAGTTTTTGTCCTTTAATAGTGAGGGCGCGTGGTATTGTATCTTCAACTTCCAACCAGGGTAGAGGCAGAAGTTTCGCATTTTCGATAGAAAGTGAGAGCGTGACTTCCTCGCCAAAGAGAACACGCTGTTCTCCAAACAGGCGCTGATAACGTAGATTGTCAAGGCAGTAGAATGCCCAGATAGCAGTGATACTCAGGATCAGCAGCAGCAGGACGCCAACTACGATCAAAAGCGGTTGATGCAGGAGAATACCTGCAAGAAGCAAAATCGCGCTTAGCAAGTACCAGCGTTTATCTGTGGAATCGCCACTCAGATTTTTTATTGTGCGACGCCTGAGGCCAAACGCTTCTATAACTCTAAAGTTTCTCATGATTCCACCGGCACGGCAACTGTATGTAGCACATCATCTACGATCTGTTCCATCACGCGCCCATGCAGGCGTGACTGACTGGTAGCAATCATACGATGGGACAGAACTGGTCGAGCCATACGTTTCACATCATCGGGGATAACATAATTTCTTCCGTGGATAGCGGCGTGTGCCTGGCTGGCGCGGTAAAGAGCCAGTGTACCGCGTGGACTGACGCCCAGTTCGATGCCACTATGGTTACGCGTTGCACGCACCAGCTCGACTACATAATTTTCAACGCCTGGTTCTACATGTACTTTACGAATGATCTTTTGCAGCATCTGCAACTGCTCGGCATCCAGAACAGGCTTTAGTTCCTGTAATGGTTGCTCCTCTTTGAAGCGTTGCAGGATCAGGCGCTCCTCGGATTGACTGGGGTAATCCAGGCGCAGGCGCATCAGAAAGCGATCAAGTTGAGCCTCAGGTAATGGGAAGGTACCTTCGAGTTCGATCGGATTTTGTGTCGCGATAACAATGAAAGGACGTGGCAGAGCGATAGTTTCACGCTCGATACTTACCTGGCGTTCTTCCATTGCCTCCAACAGAGCGGACTGAGCGCGCGGTGTTGCGCGGTTAATCTCGTCGGCGAGTACAACCTGTGCAAGCAATGGACCAGGTCGAAACTCAAATTCGCCCGTTTTCTGATTGTAGAAAGTAATACCTGTAATATCCGAAGGAAGCAGGTCAGGTGTGAACTGAATGCGTTGGAATGAGCAACCGAGAGAGCGGGCTAATGATTTGGCCAGCGTCGTCTTGCCAATGCCCGGTACATCCTCAAATAACACGTGTCCCTCACAGAGCAGCGCGACCATAAGCAGATCGGTGACCTCTTCCTTGCCTACGATAACACGGCCTGTATTCTGCCGGATAAGGCGTGCAGCCGCCTGCACCTGTCGTACCTGGCCAGCTTCTTCGCTAATAGTCATGGATCACCTTGCTAGAGCTTGAGGAGCAATCAATTGGGCACGAAGCCGTATATAAAATTATACGCACAAAACAAGAAAAAAATCACCGCGCGGATGACTACTAGCCGCCGAACTGGATTCTACTAACAACCTCTACTGAAACCGTCTGCGATTGTATCTCTTGCCCATTCTGATCGATCGCGAACGCCGTCACACGGGCCACGACTTGCTGCTTGAACGAAAAGGCATTGACATGCCAGTTCAATGTAACATTGCCTGCATCGTCCGTCGTCTTTGGGCCACTCATGTTATTGGGAGACTGATCATAGGTAACTTGCAAGAATACCTGTACTCCGGGTTGCCCTACGCTGATAGTAACAGGGACAGTGGTATTGTTGCGTACCTGTTGCGGTATGCTAACGATCTGTAGTGCCAGCCCTCCCTGATCTGGCTGCGTCGGTTGCATTGCAGGTGTAGGAGCTGGAGTCAACGTTGGCAATAGGACCGGGGTTCCCGTGTTGGTTGGCTGGCTACTCCCTTTGCCACCCTGACCACCAGTAGGCGTAGGGAAGGTTGGATGCATGTCGGTCCCGCTGGTCGGGTTAGCAGGAGCTGTCGTTTTTTGCGCTGCCGTGCTGGTCTGGGGAGTAGCCGAGGCCTGGGCAAACATGCTCACAAGGAAAGTTGCAAAGATAATACCAGCGACAAGAACCATAGCGGTCGCAATCATCAGAACTTTATAGGCCGGATCACAACGCCAGAGGTAGCCGAGCTTTGCGAACGGGTTGCCTGGCCTGGCAGGTCCTCTGGGGGGCGTCTGATCTGGATGAACATAGACGCGCTGTGTATGTGCGCCTGGATAATATGTGTCCTCCTGGAAACCTGGTAGCACTAATTTATGCTGTTCAGGTTGCTGTCCCGGTAATTCGGGACGGTCATCGATCATACAATCCTCCTTTCTGACTATACCAGTTTTAGTATAATCTAGCATATGAAGGTCTGCTACCTGGGTAGATTTATCACTCAAAAGTGCCAGTCACACCCACAGGTTTTTGATGTTCATAACGCAAGATAGAAGAACTCTTCTACAGTATACAAAACTGTATCCGGCGGCAAATTCGCTAATACAGGCTTGTAAAGTACCTTTATTGAGCCACCGTATGGATGCCATATCGCTGGATTGCTTGGGCCAAAAAGTACTATAGTAGGGATGTCTAATAGAGCTGCCAGGTGTGTGATGCCCGAGTCGTTGCCGAGGTAGCCTCTACATTGTTGTAGCTCTTGCGCAACAGTGCGCAGCGGTGCATCCTGCAGAATACTGAGGAGTTCAGGTGCTCCTGGCGTCGGGAGGCGCTGTAACAGGTTCGTCAGCCGCTCAGAGTCAGCGGGTCCGGCCAGCAGTAGAATAGGAATGTTGCGCTGCCATAGTGCGGTGATCACAGTTGCGAAGCCGGAGACGGGCCAGCACTTATACGCGCCTCCACTGCCTGGATGAATGGCAATACGATGAGCAGGGCGACGGCGAGCGTCGCCCCTACTGTCGTCGTTGGCAATGCGGTGAGTGAGGTGACGGTGATAGGAGGGAAATATTGGGGCATGGTCGTTGTTAGAGAGAAATGAGGATTCGTCTGGCCAGATAGTGTGAGCCAGGTAGTCTACGATATGCACCTCTGTGTCGGCTGGAGGGCGGCCTGGAGCGATGGTGATATGTTTAACGCCGTTTGCTTGCAAATTCTGTTCTACAATACCATCGGGATCGCTAAGCCAGCAGATAGCAATGTCTATGTGTTGTAGGAGCCCTTGTAGCGCGGAAGTACGGATACCCGCTGCAGAGAAGAGTTCGCTCCACAGAACCAGGGCATAATCTGAGACTTCTTCCGCAAGACCTGCATCCAGTGCTAATGGTAAGACTGCCGGGTTGCTTACGAAAGTCACATGAGGAGCGCTATGTCGAGTTCTGAGTGCCTGGATGACCGGGAACGTGAGAAGTGCATCTCCAATGGCGCCAGGGCGAATGATGAGGATATGCTGCATTACTTTCTCGCCAGGAACAATATCTCTATTACCTCATTAAATTAAATCCTTTGTTATTGCTCAAAGGCGCTTCACTGCGGCGGCGGCTCTCCTGATTTTCGCGGCTAAAGTATTTTTGCCATATGTCCGGAGCATCTTTGCTTTCGCCACCGTGTTGCGTATAGCGAGAGCGCACGCGACAGATGACCGGAGTATTGACTGCGGCACCTGCAACAATGACCTGGCCTTTGGAGAGCGCAGGCAGATTGTCAAGTAGATCGCGGCCTACTCCTTCGATAGCCGCCGCCACGCTCTTCTGGTCGATCTCGTTGACGATACGCATAATACATTGCGTCTGGCACTGGCTCAGCACATCGGCATCGAGTTTACCTGGACGCTGGCTAATCAGGCCCACGCCGATGCCAAATTTACGACCCTCGGCCAGAACCTGTTTGAGGATCGAGGTTGAGACCACTTCGGTGCCTCCCGGAGCGAAGTGGTGAGCTTCCTCTAAGAGAACAAAGACGGGATAGGGCAGGTACGACTCGCCCGCATGGACCTTACCGCGTTCAGTATCCATGCGCGCCTGGTTAAGACGGCGCAGGAGCGTCGCCACAATCACCTGCTGGTCACGTTCATCGATCTCGTTTAGTTGCAGCACAGTACACTGGCCTGGCTTAAAAATCTCCGGCAGATCCAGGTGCTGTGTATCATCAAAGGTAAAGCTGTGCTCAAAGCGTTGCTCCACACGCCAGGTCAGCGCGTGGACCGTACTGGAATCGTCGGCCCCTTCACTATCCTCGTCGTTCTTTTGTTTCGAGACCTGTTTGATCGCCAGCTTCAGATCAGCCACGCCCCAGGGAGAACCGCGCTTCCCCTCCTGGACCTTGCGCAGGGCGCGACTCAGCAGATATTGCTGCTTCTCCGTCATCTCTGGCAATAGGGAGCGCATATCGCCCATACTCAATGTAGAGAGGCGTACCTTTACCTGTTCTGGCTTATAGACGCGGACCTGGGCTCGATAGCCACTGCCACGAACCTCGCCATCTTCAGAGAACTGGGGCGCGTTGGCAATCTGATCCAACGTACCATACTCACCATGAGGATCAATGATCAGGATACATGCCTTATTGTGGGGCTGCATCAGCTCCTCGATGATCACGCTTGCCAGGTAGCTTTTGCCCGCCCCTGTACTGGCAATAATCGCCATATGAGTACTCACAATATCCTTAACCGAAAGCACAATAGGAACAGCAGCGGGAGTACGGGTGAGTAGGGAACCAATAGTAGCAGATCCTGGTTGTTTGTCCTGTTTACGGCTCAGAATCAATGCCAACATATGATCATCGGCCAGAAAGATCTGTTTACCCGATTGTGGTGGAATCCAGGGATTGATAAAAGAGCCCGTCGCGGGTTCGTAATAGCCCATAATGGCCACATGCAGTTCAAACAACTCATTTGTGTGCGCGTTATAACCTACCATCGCAGCAACCTGAGCTGGAGAAATCTCAGGCTCACCCAAAAATGTATCGGGATAGAGCTGTAGCGGCACACGTTTCATAATACGTCCGAGCACGCGGCGCAGAGGAGCCTTGTTGCCATTTGCGCCTGACTGTTCAGGATCGGTCAGCTCGTAATACACATACTCACCATTTTTGAGTACCTGCTCGTCATCGCGCGAGACAAAAGTATACTCATGCGTTGTTTCGCCTGGACCTTTGGTAATACCTACAGGTTTACGTAACGGTAATGAACTGGAAGGCAACGTATTTTCTTGTTCGATCATCAAGCAACTCCGTTAACCAGTGGTTTCCACCTTGAGACGCCAGGCAAAATTACGCTTTACTATAGAAAGTAACGAAAGATTCTGTGGAAATAAGCGTTCCAACTGGTCAATAATGCGCAAAGTCACCATCGGGAGTAAGCTATTGCGCTGAGCGATAATATGTGGCAGATAGCCCATATGCAGGTAAGGACTCTGGCTATCGAGTCCGGCAGAAGTGTCGCTAAAGAAATGGAAGGCGCGCACCTCTTCATCAGTCATAGTCTCGATCTCGCTGCCTAGCTCAAGTGATAGCAAGGGAACGCCATGCATAGTGGAAAGAACGGTAGGGGAATCGGAAGCGGGCGTGCGCAGTTCTAACATACCAAGGATCATCACATAGATCAGCACCGCTTTCTCTGAAATGTAATCGGGAGAGAAGAGTTCTACCTGTGTCTCGTTCGAGAGACGTGGTCCCAGCGAGCCAAAGGCCGGATTCAGCAAAATGGTATCATAAATCACACCAACGGCATACGTCACAGGCTCCTGACTGATGCCAAGCGCGAAATCCAGAGTCGTATCCGGATCGTCGGCCAGGCTTGAGCGTACAGCGACGCGCACAAAGCGGCCAAAAGCATAATCCGCGGGACTTGGTTCTACCTCAACCTCACGTGGTCCATAGATCTGGCAGACATAATTGATATGAGAATCCGACTTAACGATCTTCCCGATAAACATCTCGTATGCCTCTCCTGATATTGAAACGATTTGAAATGTTTCCACTATACATAATGCTCGCCCCGTATTCCATCAAAACACAGCCTCAGTAGTATGGTCGCTAATTGTCTCACGATAACACACTCTTATTCAACCGATTAGAACAAATGGTTATTTGGCGGCATTATAACACAGACGAGGGCATTTGCGTTGGCGAATTTTCGCTGTGGTCTTTGCCACACGGCATATTTCTCAAGGGCAAAATGCGTAACCATGTACAGAGTCTGTGCGAGGAATATTGTAGATAAGTGAGGTCCGATAAATTGCTATTCGCTGCCAAGGCCATTATAATTAATTTAGATCAGATTACCAGGCACTCCAGGGCAAACTGATCACTTACCCTTATTTTCAGGAAAGGGAGGGTACGTTGTATGACTACCCAGAAGCCGTCAACACCAGATGAAACAGAGGAGGGGAGAGCCGTTCCCCGCCGTCCAGTGGAGATAGATAAGTATGTGGATACATTCTTATCTACCGTCTGTGATACCAGCCGACGCTATATTTTAGAACTACTCACCATTCCAGGTGAAGATGACGAAGTTGAAATGCCAGAGAAGCGTTCGGGAGATATCGCCAGAGCCATAGGACTTTCGGCTGCGACAACCTCCGAACACTTGCGCTTGCTTGCGAAGATCGGTCTGGTAACGTCACGCAGGGAAGGAAATGTCGTCTACTACCGGCTGCGCAATCATGCACTGATGAAAGCATTTCAGGATTTACTGGCAGCCCTGGATAGTGATTATGCGCGTCGCTTAGAGATTCGTTAAGCAACTATCCTAAAATGAATTGATAGTCGTAGAGCATGTTCAAAGCAAGAACTGGTCGATAGTTTGTAGAAAATCGTCCAGATCAATGGGTTTGTTCATACCAAGAATTTTGCGCTTTTCGAGCTCTTTATCAGGCAAACCGGCACTCATCATAATGGCGGGTACGTTTGCTAACGTTTCAATGGCATGCAATTTATCGTAGAGCTCAATGCCATTCATGCGCGGTAACTGATAATCCAGAATGAACAGGCTGGGTTTAATCCCATCCACCATCTTCAGAGCCTCGAAGCCATTAGGTACCAGCGTCGCAAGGTAAGATGTCTCCTGAGTGATAGCCTGTACGAGAACCTCGCCGATATTACTATCGTCCTCAACCAGCAGGATCATCTTAAGATTTTGCTGTGTTTCTACAGAGTTTTGTTCCTCGTTCTGAGCCATACACTGCTCCAAATAGCCACAGAAATAATACGGGATCTTCTTTGTCTCATCAATTTCGTTGATCAACGAAATTGTAATCAGACTATACCATGTTTTTGCCAGGAAAGATAGTTATCAATCTTTCAGATGGAACACAAATATTTTTTCTTATTATTTTTTAAGGAAAATCTAATATGTTCCTTAAATAAAGTAAAATGAAATCTCGCAAAATATATAAATAAATAAAAATTGAATGTTCAATGGGAGAGATATTATTTAATTAAGTAAGAAAGAATATTTTGAGATAGAGACTGTAAATTTGGAGATATCAGTATAATGATAACAGCACCAATATGCAGAGGAGGCAGCGTGGCAAGGGTTCAGTCTCGTCAGAATTGAAACACGAGGTGCTATTGGGTATAATTTTGTGAGGGGTTGAAGGGGCGCTTGTCATGCGTAGGCGATGCCTAAAAAGATCAGGGAACTCAAAGCAATGTTACGTAAAGCAGGATTTTTTTCTCGACCGGGTAAGGGCAGTCATACGGTTTGGGAACATCCAGCATTATCTGACACAATTACTATGGCTGGCAAAGATGGAAGTGATGCTAAGTCTTATCAAGAGAAAGATGTACAGAAGATTCTCAAGCAACTGAAGGAGGTAAAGGATGAGTAAAAAATACGAACATTATTCTATGGAAATTCAGTGGAGCGAGCCTGATAAAGCATTTATCGTTACTGTACCAGAACTTCCCGGTTGTAAGACACATGGCGAGACCTACGAAGAAGCTATTCAGCAAGGAAAAGACGCAATTGAAAGCTGGATAGATGCAAATATTGCCTGGGGAAGGCCAATACCTGGACCAAGAATTTTGACGGCTGAAGCTGCTTAAAGCTCAATTCTGAATTGCTAATAAGCAGGGTTTAAAAGCAGATGTAACTTTTGTTTTTTTAAGTGGCTATAGGGGAGAACAGAAGTGGACAAGAAATATGAACGGTATTCTGTAAGAATACAGTGGAGTGTGCCTAAAGATATGTACCTGGCAACGGTACCAGAGCTTGTAGGATGCGAGGCGTATGGTAAGACGTATGAAGAGGCGGCTAAGAATTTACAGGAAGCTATCGGAATATGGATTAAGGAGCATCAGGATACAGGCTCACCGATACCTGAACCAAACTTTTGGCTTGACGAAGCAGAAGATGAGTAGATGCTGCGTAAGTTTCAAATGAAAATGGTACGAGAGCTTTTCTATGTTGCGAAGGGAAATGATACTGTAATGATAGATAGAGAACGTACGCAGGAACTTCCTGCTTTAGATGATATGCTGCAATCTTTGCTGCTTATGGAAGAAGGGGAGCATGAGTTTGTGAGCGAGGACGAGGAAGTGAGTGAGTTGCGGCAGCTCCTTTTTCCGGTGACGCGTGAAGGGGTGTACCTGAAGCATGCGGTAATGGGACCGCTGCCACGACCGGTGGCGCAGGCAATGCGTGATTATGTAGACGACGTGAGTCGCTTCGGAGATGTGCATGAGGAGAGCTGGAAACAGTACCGGGATGGAGCTCATCGTCGTATGGCCGGTTTGCTTCATACGCGAGCTGAGCAGGTTGCGTTCACTGCAAATAGCAGAGATAGCCTGATGCGGTTGGCATACGCGCTGGATTGGCAGGAGGGCGACGCTATGCTTGTGGTGGGAGATGAGCCAGGTGGAAACGCTTCTGCATGGTTGGATCTGGTGGCACGAGGGGTGAAGGTGCAGACAATCCCTATGCGCGATCAGCGTCTCACCAATGAAGATATATTTGCTTGTATCGATAAACAGACGCGCCTTGTCAGTGTGAGCCATGTTCTGCCTGCGACTGGATTTCGTAGTGATGTTGCGGCGCTTACTGCTTATTGTCGTGAGCGTGCTATTGTGTGTGGTGTTGATGCTACGCAGTCTCTGGGCGCTTTAGATGTAGACGTACAGCGGCTGGGCATTGATTATTTAGTCGCTGAAGGGCATAAGTGGCTGCTGGCCCCTCAGAGCAGTGGTATCCTCTATGTATCCGATGATCTTTTTGCTCGTTTGCACCAGTCATCATTGCGTGTAGGAATGGAGCGTTTTGAGTATGGCGCGCCCAATAGTTTTCCTATCGTGGGTCTGGATGCAGCTCTAGGAGTTTTAGAGTGTATCGATGGTGGTATGCAAGCGGTTGAGGAGCGTATCCTGGGATTGGGTGCATATGCTATCGCAGGCCTGGAGCGGCTGGGCTATCCGATTATCTCACCACGGAACCAGGGTGAGCGTTCAGGAATCGTATGTTTTACCACGCATCCAGAACGGCGCGACCTGACTGTACAGAAGATAGTTGAGAGCCTGGAGGAGCGTAATATCTATATTGCTGCACATGAGGATGTAGCCAGTATCTCGCCGCATTTCTACAGTACTCCTGAAGATATTGATGCATTGCTTAAAATGCTGGAAGAGCTGAAACGGCCTGTGGAGGGCCAGTAGAATATGTCATTTACATTGACGATTATAAGTGAAGAAGAGGCCCGTGCGGTTTTATCGTGGCGCTATGAAGGGCCCTCGCTGGAGAATGATATCCTTCTGCTTGACAAGTGTCTTCTTCATCGCATACAACTAAACTGGCAAATCCGCTGTACTCAGCAATACTGTAACCGTAGAGGTTACAAATGGGAAAAGGTTGTTGCCCTACATAGAGATAGAGTATGCGACCTCGTATACTAATTTTGTAAGGAGAGTGTCCGATGGCTTTTGAACTTCCACCACTTCCGTACGCTTATGATGCACTTGAGCCGTATATCGATGCTCAAACAATGCAGTTGCACCATGACAAGCACCATGCCACCTATGTGACGAATCTGAATAATGCGTTACAGGGGCATGAGTATGCGAACCTTCCGATCGAGCAAGTTATTCGTCGTCTTAATGAAGTGCCTGAGAGCGCTCGCACGGCTGTTCGTAACAATGGCGGCGGCCATATCAACCACAGCATGTTCTGGCAGATTATGAAGCCTAACGGCGGTGGTGCACCTACAGGTGATATTGCCGACGCTATCAATTCCACCTTTGGCTCGTTTGATGCATTCCAGACCGCATTTAACGATGCTGGTGCCAAACGTTTTGGTTCTGGCTGGGCATGGCTGGTCCTGGATCGCAGTGGTAAACTGCACGTTACCTCCACCGCTAATCAGGATAGCCCCTTCACTGAGGGTTTTTATCCAATTCTGGGTAATGATGTATGGGAGCATGCCTATTACCTGAAGTACCAGAACCGTCGTCCAGACTACCTCAAAGCCTGGTGGAATGTGGTCAACTGGGATGAGATCAACAAACGCTTTGCTGTTGCCCGCGCCGGGCGCTAAGTCTAAGTTATCTTTTTCTTGCTAGAAAAAGAACCAGGCATCTGTGAAGGTGTCTGGTTCTTTTTCTCGTTATGGAACAGGTCAAGAGAGCAAAAAGTGTACCCTGATGTGTCAATTTATCCACATAGAGCGGCATTTATCCACATTTATTGGGGAGAACTTATCTATTTTAGCAGCGACTCCTCTGTATTTATGCTGTATAAACGTATTCAAAGAGTAGATCTTATTTTTGCTGCCCATTTTCTCCCATGACAAATGTCATGCTCAGATCAGGATAGGCTTCACTTCCCACGAGTCCTGGATGCAACTATACTCTGAAAAGATCAGTGATGCGAAACGACGAACGAAAGCCTGCTGAAGGAGGATGCGTCTTACAACCATACAGGCAGTTGATCTGCCTGACCTTAGCCAGGCCGCAAGGAGGAAGCGTGATGAATATTCATGATTGGGAAGAAAAGCCAGAGAGTGAGCACGAGTTCGGCGATGATGCGCTTGTTGTCCCTTTGAGTGCGCTTAACCATATGTTTCTCCCTGTTGCTGGTGGTAAGGCGGCGAATCTGGGCGAGTTGATCTGTGCAGGCTTCGCGGTTCCAGGTGGCTTTTGTGTGACCACTGTTTCCTACGCCCAGGTAAGCGTCGGTATTGAACCCATACTAACTGAGTTGGCAACGACGCAGAGCAGCGATGTAGCACGTCAGGCAGAACTGGCTTTGATGGCACGCACAGCGTTGTTTCAGGTACCTGTTCCAACGAGTATTACGGACGCCATCGAAGAAGCCTACCGGGTGTTGGGTAATGGAGAAGCTATCCCCGTCGCCGTCCGTTCCTCTGCGACCGCTGAAGATCTGCCTTCCGCGAGTTTTGCCGGGCAGCAGGAGACCTATCTCAATATCGTCGGGATCGAAGCTCTGCTCACAGCGGTCAGGCGCTGTTGGGCGTCATTGTGGACCGACCGCGCTGTGATGTATCGCGCAAGCCCTGGTCTCGATCCGAGAACTGTGCGGATGGCAGTCGTCGTCCAGAGGATGGTGCAGGCTTCGACTGCCGGGGTGCTCTTCACTGCCAACCCGCTTACTGGCAAGCGCCGAGAGATCATGATTGATGCCAATCCCGGCCTGGGTGAAGCCGTCGTTTCCGGCGCGACCAATCCTGACCACTTTGTCGTGAATACTATCAACGGTGAGATCATCGAACGTCGCCTGGGCGACAAGCGCACGATCATCCAGGCAGTAGTCGATGGAGGCACCAGGAGTGTTGAGCATCCAGACTCTAGCGCTGAAGTTTGCCTTTCTGATCTGCAAGTCCATGCCCTGGCAGAGCTTGGAGCACAGGTCGAGGCGCATTTTGGCGCTCCCCAGGATATCGAGTGGGCGATTGATGCCTCTGGTCAGATCTTCCTGCTCCAGGCGCGCCCGATTACGACGCTGTTTCCGTTGCCTGCTGATGTCCAGTTCACGGATGAGGATCTGCGGGTGTATCTGTCGTTCGGTATCCAACAGGGCACCTATCGGCCCTTCACGCCGATGGGGATCTCCACTCTCTACCTTATCGCATCCGGTTTCTCGACATTGGTTGGCTTCCCGCCTCGGGACCCGCTCTCTGGCCCGCGCTTCATGACAGAGGCCGCTTCCCGTCTCTTCTTTGATGTAACCGGGGCGCTGCGTAGTTCGTTTGGTCGCTCGTTGCTCGTACAGATGATGGCGCAGGCAGAGGTCCATGCAGCAGCGATCTTCCGGCACCTGCTCACCGACCCGCGTCTATCCCTTCTCAAGACGCCGCGACGTGCCCTGGTGCGGGCGCTCTTGCTGCTGATGGTCCGCTCACTTATGCCCTGGTATCTGCTCCAGGCGGTGATTGCGCCCAGGGCGGCACAGGCGCAGGTGTTGCGGTGCATTCAGCGCGTGCGTGAAACTGGAAGGCTTGCGGAGAACGCTGATGCCGCTGTTCGCCTTGCTGCCGTCAGGCGTCTCCTCTTTGAAAGCCCCCGCCTGTTCTTGCGGGTCTCTCCGGTCATGGTTGCTGGCATGCAGACCTTCGCCCTGGCAAAGTTTCTCCTGGGAGATCTCGCGACGGTTTCCGAGTGCCAGATTATGCTGCGCGGATCACCCTGCAATCCGACCACGCGGATGAATCTGGCACTGTGGGCCCTCTCGGAACAGGTTCGTGCCGATCCAGCAACAATACACCTTATCCAGGACACTCCTGCTGCTCTGCTTGCAGAAAAGTATCGCGCGGGGAGTCTGCCGTCTTCTTTGCAGCAGGGTCTCTCACACTTTCTCCAGGAGTACGGTCATCAGGCGGTTGCCGAGCTCGACCTGGGTCTGCCACGCTGGTCAGAAGATCCGGACTATGTGCTCAGTATCCTCGCCAGCTACCAGGCGTTTCGTGATCCAGCACTGGCACCGGATGCGCAGTTTCGCCATGCGGCAGAGGAGGCCGAGGCGATGATCGCCACCCTCTCGCACCGAATCACTCGTAAAAGCTGGCTACGTGGTTTGCTCGCCAGCTTTTGCCTGCGGCGTGCTCGTGCGCTCTCCGGCTTCCGTGAGATGCCCAGGTTCGTGCTTGCACTCCTGCTGGCACGAGCACGTTCGCTCCTCTTGTCTATTGGAGAGGAACTGGTGCAGACAGGTCGGCTCTCGAAAGCTGAGGATATCTTCTTTCTTACCTTGCCTGAAGCGAATGCTGCCATTGCCGGAACTGATATGCAGGCTTTTACGAACGCCCGCAGAATTACCTATGCACAGGAACTCACGCGTCGCCATGTTCCGCTCGTCCTGCTCTCCGATGGAACGGAACCAGTGGCGGAGTCACGAGACTCTGCACCGGCCCAGAAGATGCTCCAGGGAGTACCGGCCTCGCCAGGGATCGTCACAGGAAATGCGCACGTCATTCTTGACCCGCAGGGTGCTCGCCTGGAACATGGGGAAATTCTGATTGCGCCCTCTACCGACCCTGGCTGGACACCATACTTCCTGATGGCTGGCGGTCTGGTAATGGAAATGGGTGGCGCAATGGCACATGGTGCTATTGTGGCCCGCGAGTACGGCATACCAGCGGTTATTGGTGTGCAGGGAGCTACTGAGCGCATTTCCAGTGGAAGCCGCATTACTGTTGATGGCACCGCTGGTACCATTGTCATCGAGCCTGCGGAGGAAGCCAGGGAAATCCTTTCCTGAAAAAGACGTTCTGGACGAGGCGGTGGTAAAATGTCGCAGAGGAGAAATGAGACCGTCACGGAAGGAGTGGTCACATGAAGATACCACAAGAAAGACGAACTCAGCAATATCCATCACTTGACGTTTATGGGGCGTTGTATTTTGCCAGCAATGGTGCTATATGCTGCTCGTAAAATGGCGGTTGGTCCTGTTCTAACCAATGTAGAGGAGCGAGCAATATAGAGGGTATAGTGAGCTCCAGGGCTTGTTCCAGGGAACGTATTGCTTCAGTTTTGCCCTGAGAGCCGTAGATAATGGCTTGCCAGAAGAGAGCGTCCCACATGCCGGGACGCATGCGCTGGGCTTCCTTTAGTTCTGTCAATGCTTGTGCGATCTGACTGTGTAGCCAGAATGCGACTCCCCGGCAAAGATAGGCGAAGTAGCTTTGCGGGTACAGTACAGCGGCATTTTCTAGTATGAGTGCTGTTTGCGTAGTGGGACGTTGCTGACATAAGGTGAGCCAGGTACTTAGCCAGCAGGCGCGAGTGTCTTTAGGGGACATAGCGCAGTTGCGGGCGTAGTCGGTCTGAGCTTGTGCAAGGTCGCCCAGGCTCAGGTATGCGCTGCCGCGTCGACCGTAGGCACTTGCATAGTCAGGATCGAGTTCGATAGCGCGCGTAAAATCGGCGAGGGCCCGCTGGTACTCGTGCAGTGAAGAATAGACGAGGCCACGATGACTGTAGGCCCAGAAGTCGTTGGGATCGAGTTCGATGGTACGGTTAAGATCTGCCAGGGCCTTATCATACAGGTTCAGATGGCGGTATACGCGACCACGTTGACCATAACCCCAGACATAGGTTGGATCGAGAGCGATAGCGCGGTCAAGGTCTTCGATAGCGTGTTGATAATCCTTGAGGCGAAAGTAGGTGTATCCACGTGAACCATAGGCCCAGAAGAACGATTCGGGAGCAAGGGCTATCGCCTGGTTGTAAGATTCTATGGCGCGCTCATATTGTCCGACGTCACGGTAATTTTCGCCCTGTTGAGCATAGAACCAGGCGCGTTCGGGATCGAGAGCGATAGCGCGCTCAAGATCCTCGATGGCTTGCTGGTATCGATTGATAAAGCGATAGGCGCGTCCCCGACTGCCATAAGCCTGTGCATAGTTAGGATCGAGAGCGATGGCACGATCAAAGTCCTGGATGGCGAGATCGTAGTTGCCGAGATGGCGATGAACTTCACCACGACCAACATATACCCAGTCAAGGTTATTATCAAGCGCAATGGCAGCGTTGAAGTCCTGCAATGCTCGTTCATAATTTTTGCTAGAGCGGTAGGTGATCCCTCGGTTCCCATAAGCCCAGGCATAGTTGGGATCGAGGGTGATAGCACGGTCAAAATCTTCGATGGCATGTTGATAGTCACTGAGATTGCGATAGGCAACGCCGCGATTCCCATAGGCGTGTGCCAGTAAGGTGGGTGAGAATGTTGGGGCGTTGCCTATTTTACGCAAGAGCGCGCTTGCAGCCGTGATGTGCATCTGGCTCATAGGCTCTGCCTCTATATAATTCAGCAACAACGTAGCCAGTTCGCGTGCATCGGGGTTGGCCTGGTTGTAGAGTTGGACATGGGAGAGATCGCGCAAAACACGTGTGATCTCTTCATCCTGTTTCGTCAGGTCATAGGCGTGTAGAAGTTGTTCGGCTGCTTCCAGATGACTGCTTCCATCTGGTAAGAAGAACAACTGTTGAGCCAGAGCAATGGTCAGGCCAAGCCACTCTGGAATGCGATAGTATTCCTGCTGGCCCTGGGCCTGGATGGTTGCTAGCTCAGTTCTGTAGTGAGTAGTCAGCGCCCGGCGCGTGCTATAGCAATCATTAGGCGACCTCAGATAGAGATGGCGGCTGAACAGGTCTTCTGCCAGTTCGTGATAGCTATAGCGACCATCCTGAGTGCTAAGTCGTACAAATGGTTGTATGATGAGCCAGTGATACAGGAAGGGACGCTCGCTTGCAGGGATGTAATCGAGGGCAGCGAGGTCATCCTGGTTGAAGGGACGCGAAAAGAGTGAAGCATCAAGGACAAGACGGCGTTTGATCCACTCGTTTTGCGGTATCCAACGCAAAAAGTTAGCGACCACATCCGCCGCCGGATCGACATCCAAGCGTGGATCGGAGGTCAACAGGCTCAGGTAGAGCGGCAGGCCGCGCGAAAGTTGCCATATGCGATCGATACGCCCTGGATCTGCGATACCGCGTTGTAGCAGGTATGCCTGTGTCTCTTCGAAAGTAAAGCTATTGAGCGAGATATCGCAGATCGTATGGTTGTCGCGATAGGGTAGCCAGCGCTTTGGATCTTCAGGGAGTGAGCGTTCGATAGGAATGCGGCCTGCCGTGAGGATGACGATATTGCTACTGATCTCGGCTTCAAGGAAATAATTGAGTAGCCAGGGAGCAGCCTCGGCAGCCAGTTGTTCAAAAGTATCGAAGACCAGTACAATTCTGTGTCGGCGTTTCGTCCTCCACTCGGTACTTAGCGTTACCTGGCTTTCTGCTAAGCGGTTAAGCTCCGTGACAAAGGCTTTCGTCAGACTGCTCAGCGGATCTTCCAGGCGTATTGAAACCTGGCGCGTCTGTCCGCTCTGATAGCGATTCAAAACCTGGCTGGTGGTCAACTTAAGGCTCTCGCGCAATAGAGGACCAACGATAGGGACACCTTCAACGGCAGCACCGGCGAAGTCTGGAGCGCGCTGCAAGACCGCATCCTGTATCGTCTCCTGCTCATCTTGCTGTTTGCGTAGAGCCTCTTTATAGTGTATCAAAGCCTGCCTGAACTCGTTGTGAATATGCAATTGAGCGGTGAACTTCTCCATCATGCTGGCGGGAGTGGCCTGCCGCTCATCCACGATGGCAGCCATACAATACTCTTTGAACTCGGGGGAATTGGCCATTTCAATATAGCGATTGACGAGCGTTGATTTGCCAACGCCGCCATCGCCGTACAGAGAGATAATATTGTAAACCGGATCTTCGGGCTTCAAGATATGTTCAGTAAAGAAGTAGAGTTCGTTAGTGCGACCAACAAAGATTTTTTGTGCATCATGCAGGGGCTGAGGACCTTTTGGATCATTCCTCTTGATGAATGGCATGCAGTTTTATACCTCGCTTTAAGCCGCTACATTGATGATGATAGCCCGTGGATGTTCGCGTTCTTGTGGTATTGGTTCTCCGTCGGCAATGAGAGACTCTATATATAACTGAATGGCCTCTTTTGCCATTTCAATAGCTTCTTCAATCGTGTTTCCTTCTGTAACACAACCTGGTAATGCAGGTACTGTTACTGTGTAACCGCCCTGCTCTTCATCGGGATGTAGGATGATAGTATATTGATAATTGGTCATTGCTATGTCCTTCACGTCCTATGCTCAAAGTAGTTCCCGTAAACCATCCACTGTAAGTTCTGCTTGTTCTAGAATTGCTTCCAGGGTCTTTAGCCTCAATGTTTCGTTAGTATGCATTGGAACCGTGACTCGTCCTCGCTTTGTAGGGTGCCTTAAAATAATGTGGCTTCCGCGTTTGCGTACCTGGTGCCATCCATCATGCTTTAACGCCCTCATCACTTCAACCGCAGTAATACGCGGTAGCCTTGGGCTCATATTTATTGCCTTTGCCGTAACTAGTATATCACAACGATATGGAGATCGCATCTGCTCTCTATCTTTAGTATACAAAAAAAAGCAAATCAGCTATAGTAAAGGAATGTTCATTATTGGCAAGCACAAACTAATCTGTAGAGAACGAGGAACTGAAACATTTGGCAAACGATCCGCATCGCCCCAGCTACCACTTTTTACCACCTACAAACTGGATGAATGATCCCAACGGCGTCGTGCAATGGAAGGGGAACTATCATCTTTTCTATCAATACAACCCTTGTGGTCCCCTCTTCGGCAAAGCGCATTGGGGCCATGCAGTCAGTAACGATCTTGTACATTGGGCGCACCTGCCCATCGCACTTGCGCCAACACCCGGTACTGTTGATGAGGATGGCTGCTGGTCTGGTTGCATCGTGAATAACAATGGCGTGCCGACTATCATCTATAGCGGCAATCGCAACTGGAAGCAGTTCCCCTGTATTGCAACCAGCCAGGATGATCTACTCACATGGGAAAAATATGCAGGCAACCCGGTAATCACCGCTCCCGCGCCAGGACTGGAGATCGTAGACTTCCGCGACCATTGTGTATGGAAAGAAGATGGCACCTGGTATCAGTTGATTGGATCAGGTATCAAAGGCGTCGGAGGAACAGCGCTGCTTTACCGATCTAAAGATCTCCTGCAATGGGAATACATGCATCCGCTCTGTATTGGTGATAAGAGCACGACCGAAGCAATGTGGGAATGCCCGGACTTCTTTCCATTGAACGACAAATACGTACTGGTCGTATCGCCGCTCCCACTTGCCAGAACACTCTATTTTATCGGCACCTATAGCGACCATCGCTTTACTCCAGAATTCCAGGGTACACTGGACGCAGGCAGTCATTTCTACGCCCCTCAAACATTGTGTGACGACAAAGGACGCCGCATCATGTGGGGCTGGCTGCGCGAAGGACGCTCGAACGAACTCATCCAGGAAGCAGGCTGGGCGGGCATGATGTCCTTGCCACGCATCCTCACTCTGCGCCCGGACAATACCCTAGGCATGGTACCCGCTCCAGAACTCGCCAACCTGCGAGGCAAACATTACCATGACGCAGATATTACTGTGGCAGAAATACCTCAGACGGTGGAAGATGTTCAAGGGGCCGCGCTTGAAATAATTGCGGTGTTCGCCCGCGGCGATGCATCGGCATTCGGCATCGCAATATTCGGCTTACACGACCATGCAGAAGAGATCCCTATTCTCTATGACTATGCTAGTGGGCATTTGGAGATTGATAACACGCGATCCAACGCGAGTTCGGTAATCCATTACGAAGTAGAAAGTGGTCCTGTGACAGAGAATGAACGATTGAAGCTGCACATCTTCATTGATGGCTCTGTAATAGAGGTATTCGCGAATGACACGACCTGTATTACAGAACGCATCTACCTCTCCCACCACGACCATTCTGGCATAGGCCTGTTTGCTCACGGAGGCAACGCAAAAATCATCTCATTAGATATCTGGGAAATGCAGCCGATCTGGACACAGAGACAAGGGTAGCGGGCAGAACAGAACTAAGGATGAAGTGTTGTAGGAAAAGGTGCCTTACACTCTCTATAAGCGAGGCACCTTTCTCTTTTTCAAAAGGTATGTATAGGAATACCTTTTGAGATGCACCTGGATCTACCCCTTCACAGCGCCAGCCGTCAGGCCCGACACGATACGACGCTGGAGAATGAGAACCAGAATCACCAATGGGATGGTCACGATGATAGCCGCCGCCGCCAGTTGCCCGTAGGCAACAACGTGTTCTGCATTGAAACGAGTGATACCGACCGTCACTGGCTGGGCGCTCTCATCAGTCGTGAGAGTGAGGCCGAAGAGGAAGTCGTTCCAGACGGCGATGAACGAGAGAATTGCCGCCGCAAATACACCGGGCGCAGTCAATGGAATGATGACTTCCCAGAGGGCGCGCAGGCGGGATGCGCCATCAACGCGTGCTGCCTCCTCAAGATCTGGCGGGAGATCGCGGAAGAACGAAGTCAGGAACCAGATGGTAAGTGGCAACGTAAGTACCAGGTCCGGAATAATCAGAGCTGCATAGGTATTGTAAATGTTGATTACCCCGGTGAAAAGCACGAACAGCGGTCCCACCATAGCAATAAATGGGAACATATTCACCGACAGAATAGTGCCCAGTACGGCTGACTTACCCAGGAAATTCGTGCGAGCGATAGCATACGCGCAAAACACGCCAAACACCAGGGCCAGGATAGTAGTAACGACCGAAATGATCACACTATTGCGCAGATCCGGTAAGAAGAACGTCGAGTTTACCAGCACCTGGGTATAGTTGCTGAAATCAAGCTGTTTTGGGAACAGCGTAGGAGGCGAGACGTTAATCTCGATGCCATTCTTCACAGACGTAATGAACGTCCAGTAGAGTGGAGCAAGCGCGATAAAAACGATAACAACTACCGCAACGTAGCGGCCAATGTTTCCCCACATGGCTTTGCGTTCTGCTGTTGCCATGCGTGCGCGCGCCTGTGCCTTCGCAGTAATGAGGGTCTGCTCCTGTACTGCCATATTCTCTATCTTCCTTTCTTTGATAGCCGTAAGCTGCTTAGCTTTGCCGTGCCGGTTCACGCATCAACGTAACGAAAATGAGGCTAATGACAATTCCTACGAGGAAGACGACAACGGCTGCGGCCACGCCAGGAGCGAAATCCTGTGCTGTACCAGCAAACATCTTGAAGTTTGAATAGGAAGCCATCGATGGTACTTCTCGTGCTCCGAATATATAAAAAAGGTCGAATACGCGGATCGCATCCAGTGAGCGGAAGAGCAAGGCGATCAAGAGGGGGTTCTTGAGCATGGGCAGCGTTATACTCCTGAACTGTTGCCAGCGCGTACTGCCATCAACGCCTGCGGCTTCGTACAACTCACCAGGAATGACCTGTAAACCTGCCAGAATCAGAAGCGCCATAAAGGGAGTCGTTTTCCACACGTCCGTAATGATTGCCGCGACAACGACGCCGGAAGCGGTACCGACCAGACTGGTGCCTGGTGCCAGGATATGCACCCCTTGTAGGATATAGGTAACGATACCCGTCTGATCATTGTACATCAGGAGCCACATCTGAGCAGAAACAACGGTCGGGAAAGCCCAGGGAACAAGAATTGCTGCACGTACGAGTCCGCGTCCAGGAAATGTTTTGTTGATCAGGAGAGCAATACCCAGGCCAAAGAGCGTCTCAAATGCAACGCTGATCACACTATAGACGAGCGTATTACGAACTGCTCCCTGAAATTCTGCATCGCCGAGAACCGAGCCATAGTTGTGAAGTCCAACGAACGCCGGACTATTTATCAGAGGATTATCTAAAAGACTGATACGGACCGAATCGAGCATAGGATAGACCGCTATTACCAGTATAACCAGTAGAGTAGGAAATACCAGAAAATACGGTGTAAAGCCCCCACTCAGTTTAATACGTTCTAAGAGAGAAGGTCCTTCACTCGCACGAGTATCGGCTGCTTTTGTGGCCATAGCTCTTTTCCCCTTCATCTAATTTCTACAGTGAAGATAAGGACACCTGCAACGGCATCCTGGCCAGAGGGTACTCCCTCTGCAAGAACAGAGAGATAGACGGGCATAGGGGCAACCTGTTGGTCACCCCTATGTTTTACAGGACTACGACTTCACCAGAGTGTTTAGATCGTTAGCGAGAGTGCTCAATGCATTCGCAGGTGTAGTTTGTTTAGTAAGCGCCTGGAAGATGCGTTTCTGGATCGCAGCGGAGACATCAGTGTACTTGGGCGAAACCGGTCTTGGCTGTGCGTTCTGCAGGATAGGGCCGAGTTTGGCAAAGAGTGGAGCCTTCGCAAGCACAGCAGAATCGGTGTAGATGCTCTTCAGCGTACCAGTAAGTGTGGCATTGATAGCAATCGCTTTCTGTGCATCTGACTGGAGCGCGTAATGGACAAACTCCCACGCTGCATCAGGATTTTTCGAGAAATTGCTGATCGCCAGGTTCCAACCTCCGATAGCGGAATGTCCGGTCTGACCCGCCACCCCATAAGGCAACGAGGAGATATCGAACTTTCCAGCGATACTAGAACTTTTGGGATCGTTGCCCAGAGCATAAGCATACGGCCAGTTGCGCATGAACGCGGAGTTCCCAGCCTGCCAGGTACTGCGTGCCTGGTCTTCCATGTAAGTTGTGACGGCGGTAGGCGAGATCGTACCGACCCAGCTTGCCATCCTGGTCAGGGCCTGTACAGCCTGTGGGGAGTTGACTGTAACCTTCGTAGCATCGTTCGGGTCCAGCACAGAACCGCCGTAGCTATACAGAACTTCTACAAAGTCACAAACCACACCTTCATATTGGGCTCCCTGCCAGACGTAGCCATACTTGATCTTCGATGGTGAGACACTCTGAGCCGTTGTTGTCAGGTCATCCCAGGTAGCAGGAACGGTCTTGACAATGTCCGTGCGGCGGTAGAGGAGGCCCAGGTCCGTACGGAACGGAGCTGCCCAGAGCTTGCCCTGATAGGTGCAGCCCTGAATCGGTCCGGGGAGATAATTGCTGCGCTCACTTGTCGGCCACTGGCTGGTGGTAATTTCCTTTTCCCAACTATTAGCAGCAAACTGGGCAGGATAGACAATATCCACCGAAAATACGTCGATGGTGCTACTGCGTGCACGGAAGGTATTATTATAAGTGAGGAGCAAGCTATCGGTGCTGGTTGGACCCTGGCGCCATGTGACGTGGATACCTTTCTGTTTGCCAACACTATTGTTGAAGTTGTCTGCGACTAATTTATACGTGTTGGTGGTATCGCTCTCACTTTGCCAGACAATGTTAACAGTTTGACCAGCGCCACCAGAACTGTTTGAGCTACCACCACAGGCTTCAAGGAGGGAGACAGCCGCAGTACTGCTCAATCCTACAGCAATAGCGCGCTCAAGGAAACCACGCCGCGATAGGCGACCGGAACGGATTTTTGTGATAATTTCATCCAGGACTTCGTTCTGCTCAGGAATCATGCGAGTCCTCCTTTGGACTTATCGTCAACTGACGTAGATTGAAAACACTACATGTTATCACGTTTTAGCTGGAGTTTCCACGCCTGAGAGGTGTTAAAAATGGCTGGAGTTCTATCATAACTTCCCTGGTTATGATGCAACATCAGACACTCGATCAAACTCATGATTTGACCATACATTAGTAGTACGTCTGCCAACCATTCATGAGTTTCAAGTGAGGCATACTCCTTTCCGCACCAAGAGGTAGCTTTACAATTTTGTCATACAGGGATGCAGAGCTGCAAACTGTGTTTCTTTAGTAGAGTTTTGTTTCCGCATCGGAACTATACTCTTACGGCAGAGCTTTGTTCCCTTAGTGGAGCCGTTCCCCTGTATCGACAGTATAACAAAGACTACGCTATTGATGCTTGTGATCTCTCATTTATTTGCCTATGCTGTACAAAGCAGGCAGAGAGAGGGAGAATAGTCATGATTCTCAGATGTCTTATCCTGGAAACCATATGTTGTTGATAGAACTCGAAAGTTGTATAGTATTGATCATAGCAGGAAAATGGGCATACAATCTATGGTGACGTAGCGAATCCTCGAACAGAGCGTTCCACCCAGAAAAGGTGTGATAGTATGGAGATCCCGCCCCAGCAAGAACCTCTTGTTGAAGAAAATGGACGTGCCGACAGCGCTACTGAACGGCGTCAGCGGGATCTTTTGTCTATAGTGACGGACCCCATTTTGCAGACTCCGAGTTGGGGCGAGCGTTTGCAACCTTACCTGGTTGCTATGATGGAGACATGCTGGGTGGATGCTATTCTGGTTGCGCTGGCGAGTATTAATCTCTTTCAACGACGAACTCCACTGCTGCCACTGTGGGCACCTTTTGTTCTGATCGCGAGTGCCTTCTGGCTTATAACACACCTGGAACGGCGTGAGGTTATCAGAGAACAGGTCAGTAAGAGCGGGCAGAAGACAAAGATGATCTCTGGCTCGTCGCTGTTTATATTGCTGATAACGTTGCTTGTGCTACTTGTGATCTGGGCGAGTATCTACTCCTCTTCTTTACTTTTCTTTGATCCGCGCTGGCTGTTGGCGCTGCTTAATGATCTTTTTTCGCTGTCGCCAGACGCTTATTATGTATTTGTTCTCGTTGCGTTATCAGTCTATTTCTGCTGGCGTGGTATCCGGCTTGCGCGTCATACTATAGAACCGGGTCGTATCTTCTGGACGTTACGCCTGGGAATGGGTATTATTATTGTTGCGATTGTGCTGCATGCAGGGAGCGGAGCCGGATTTTTGAATGAACTTATCTTGCTTTGCCTTATCCCCCTTTTCCTCTTTTGTGCGCTGGTTGCGCATGCACTGGCGAAGGCGATATTTGTGCGGCGCTATCACCCGGTGGGTTTGCAGGGAAGTGTTGCTGTGCAGGAGCGAGCGTTACTGTCGATACTGGGCATCATAGGGTTAACTATTCTCCTGCTTGCTCTTGTAACAGGGTTCTTCGCCAGTCCAGTCTTGCTAGCTGATATACAACGAGCACTGGAACCTGTCGGAAGAGCTTACGATTGGCTGATCAGCGTGATTGCGTACGGCATTACATTCCTGCTTTATCCCATTTTCTGGTTGCTCTCACTCTTACATATCCACCCTGCTGTAGTAAGAATACGTCAATATCAAAATCCGCTGAGCAAGAACGTGACTAGATCCCAGAATGCTGATCCTATTGTGCTGTTTGTGGTGCCCATTTTGAAGATTGTGCTACCGGTGCTTTTTGTTGTTTTGATGGTCTGGTTGATGAGCTGGTTGTTGCGACGACGGCATCTCACACTGGTGCGACGAGAACAGCAGGATATGCATGAAAGTTTGTGGTCATGGAAGCTCTTCCAGGCCCAGGTGAAGACATTCTTGCTGGCAATCTGGCGGCGTTTCTTCCCACAACGTTCTAGCAAGCAAACACAGACAGTGATCGAAGAAATTAGCGGAGAGCCAACTGCACGCACCATTCGTGAGATCTACCGTGCTTTCCTGCACTGGGCTGCCAGCCGGGGCTATGAACGCAAAAAGGAAGAAACTCCCTACGAATTCAAACTACGCCTGCACCAGCAGCTCCCGCAGATCGAACCCGAACTTGGCAACCTCACAGAAGCCTATTCTACTTTGCGTTATGGTGGTATGGTGCCTGGTGACGCGGAAGTGACGCGTGCGCAAACAGATTGGGCAACACTGCAACACAAGCCTCTTGCATAATCATCTTATGGTAAGCATATACACCTAAAAAGATACTCAAAGATAGGTAGAATGCCAGATGGATAGCTCTACCCTCTTTGAGTATCTCACTGTAGGAAAAACTGGAAAATGCAGGACGTTTTGCGCTCTTTCCATAGCATATTTCCAGAAAGTGATTTTATTCACTGTTGAGGTGTTCTATAGAGGATGGGCATGGATCGATAAATCGGCGGACGCGATGAAATCGGGTCCCTACCGGGAAGGAGAGAGGGGCTGTATCTGGCCCTCTCTAACATGATAGGTATAGGCACTTTTCAGAATCTCAGCAGGAAAGCCTGTGAGATCGGTGGCTGTGAGAAAGACCTGTTCGTGCTGGAGCACCTGTTGCAACAGGTACTCGCGGCGTGTCTGGTCAAGTTCACTGAATACGTCGTCGAGCAGAAGGATCGGCTCATCGCCGGTGCTGGCGCGCATAAAAGCCAGTTCCGCGAGTTTAGTAGAGAGCGCAGATGTACGTTGCTGACCACGTGAACCATAGGTCAGCATATTCACTCCATTCACCTGGAATTCCAGGTCATCGCGGTGCGGTCCTAGCAGGCAGACGCCCTGCATAATTTCCTTCTTACGGGCTTCGCGTAGCTGGGTACGGTAATGTTCCGGTGCTTCAGCAAGGCTCCATGCAGCATCGACCTTGAATGAAGGACGATATATAATCTGCAAATGTTCATGACCACCGCTGATTGCTTCCTGAAAGCTACTGGCCTGCTGATTAAGGGCGGCGATCATCCTTTGACGTTGGTAGATAACCAGGTTAGCCAGCGTTGTCAACTGTTCGTCGAGGTAATCGAGCATGCGCGGATCTTCTTGCAGGTCGCGCACACGCTTGAGCAAGGCCGAACGTTGTGTCACAATTTTGCGATACTTGACGAGAGCCTGGCAGTAGCGTGGCTGTAGTTGGCAAAGCGAGCGATCGAGGAAACGTCGTCGCTCATCTGGAGAACCATCGACGAGATGCAGATCCGTAGGTGCAAACAGGACGACCTTCATCTGTCCAATAATATCCATCGTTCTTTTAGGGACAGTATTGAGTTTGAGTCGCTTGCGTGGTGTGTTGGCCGGCAGTTCAAGTGCCTGGTGACCAGATGGAGTGCCAGCCGCCATATCTGGTGGGGTAGGATCGAAGATAACAACTTCGAGCTGTATCTCATCGCTATTGCGCTTTACGTTTCCGCTGATATGAGCAACATGGTCGGATGCCTGCCAGTTGACCACCTCGCGATCGTTGCTTGCGTGGAAAGAACTCGCCGTGGCAAGCATCGCCACCGCTTCGAGCAGATTCGTCTTTCCCTGAGCGTTATCTCCGTAGAAAAGAAAGAGTCCTCGTCCCAGTGTAAGTTCGAGTTGTCTATAGTTGCGAAATTCGCTCAAAGAGAGGCGAGAAAGATACATGCGCCCTTCCACAAGAATTAGTATTGAAATTAGTGTTTGAAAATCTAGCGTTTTCTAGCGCTTCATAGCGTTTTCTGCCACCTTCTCCCACAGGATCGTCTGCCCTCTTTCCAGCAACTGGCAGTCTTTGGGCAAAGCAGAAGGCGGTTCGCCTTTCACCCGTTTGAACGCCAGTCGTCCATTGCTGTAGATGGAATTGATCTGTTTCAGATACTTCCCCTTCACGCGCACCACATCGCCCTTATGCAAGCCTGCTACTTCCTCGTTCACTTGATATTTCACCCGCCCCTGACCGCTTCTGGGCAAGTCATGGTACTGCCTGCGGGTCCGGCGTGGACGAAACGAGACGCGGTAGAAACGCCCTCGATGATAGGGAACAGGGAATCCACTCTGATAGGTGGCGATGCAGAGCGCATCCACATCGTGCTCCTTAGGGAGCCCTCGGGCTTTGCGCAACGTGGCTGTCTGGTAGCCAAAGAGCGTGGAGACCGCTGTCTGTGCGCCAAGAGTGGCGTACAAATAGCTCTTTCCCTGCATGGTGCGTTGCGCGATCTGATCCAGATGCCCATGTATGCCTGTGACCTTGAGAGTGATTTTCCCCTGATGCAGGTGGTGATGACATCGATCACACAAGGTCAACAGATTCTCAAGCGTCTCTTTTCCACCATGCTCTCGAAACACAATATGATGCGCTTCTAAGCGTCCATCACCTTTTCCACAGTGCTGGCAGGTGTAGTCATCACGCATGAGGCAAGCTAGACGCAGGTTCTCATCCAGCCGTGTTGGATCTTGATACTGGCTCCCTTTGAGCGTGGGGGTGTTCAAGCGTGCAATATCGACCTGCACATCTTCGATCACGATGGCGCTGATTAGTAGCGGAAGTTGTCGGATCACGCGGATCACTTCCTCCACATTGGTCTTGATCGACGGTGGGAGCCGCCCACTGCGCGTGCTTGAGGCACGGTTGCGGAAGCGAGCCGGTCGATACCAGCGTCGGGAGCGACGACTCTTGCGATGTGCCCTGCGATTGGTCAGTTTCTCCTTTACATCCTCTCGGTGGTGAATCTCGCCAGACAAGAGGATCTCTCCATTGCCCACACACGAGATTCCGGTGGTGTGACTGCCTTTATCGACGCCCAGTATGACTTCCTGCACCTGTTCTTCGCAGTCCCAGAGGAGTTTGATGGTAAATGGACTTCGCTTGATCACCCTGGCGTGTCCATCGCGTAATAACTTGCGGGCTTTGGACGGTTTACAGGGCATAAGTGGATTTCCATTCTGATTGATAACATACACAACAAGAGACATGCTTTAAGCTCTCCTTTCAGAGTAAGTGCCCCTCGCGGCTGTTCAATGGGCTTGTCGCGATCTGCACACCTTCAGCTTTTGCCTACCCTTAATACAGATCCATAGAGCCTGGAACTGGAGCAACATTCCAGGGTATGATCACTCATCGAACTGCTGCTTCCGAAGAAGCCCGCTGGTAGCTCCATGAAGCAGGCGTTAGAAAACGCTAGATTTTTAGGAACTATTGAGAACAATATGATGTGACAGGGCGACAGTAGGGGTGAGGCTTGCCCCCACCTGCCGCCCCATCCTCGATCAACATGCCCGCGGGCGGGAGCAAGCCCCACCCCTACGGGAAACCATTAGTTAGCGGTTGGTGCTCATCGGCATAATAACATATGTATAATCGTCGGGTCCAACTGGCTTCACTACGCCAGGGCGTGCGGCAGTAGTCACCTCAATGGCCACTTCTGGTGTCCCTAGAACCGCGAGTACATCGGCAAGGTACTTCACATTGAAGATGATCTGCTGCTCAGGTCCGTCAACAGCGGCATTAATTGTGCTTATGTTGTTACCCACATCCTCAGCAGTTGCTTCAATCGTGAGCGAGCCCGAGTCTGAACCGTCGGCGCTTCCGTTGCTGAGCTTCACCCGTGTAATGTTCGAACTATCACGCGCAAAAGGTGTTACGGACCTCACAGCAGCCTGGAACTCCTTCGTTTCGACCACGGCGCGTGTCGTATGTTCTTTAGGAATAACACCACGCACATTGGGGAAAGTTGCTTCGATCAGGCGCGAAACGAGATCAATCTGCTCGGTATGGAAAAGTACCTGGCTGCGATTGGGCGTCACAATCATCGTAACTGCACCCTCAGCGGGCAAGATACGTGCAAGTTCGGTCAGCGTACGTGCGGGAATAAGGATACTGCCATGCGATTCTTCGTGACCGGGGAGTGGCGCTTCGCGTACCGCGAGGCGGAATGCATCGGCGGCAGCAAAGGTCACCTTCTGATTGCCTACTTCAACGTGAACCCCCGTGAAGACCGGGCGTGAATCGTCGTCGGCAGCGGCGAACGCAACCTGATCAATCATATCTTTAAGCAATTTGGCATCCAGGATGACGGGTTCCTCTCCGCCTTCAGCACTGGGGATCAGCGGGAACTCAGAGGGGTCCATGCCTTTAATATTGGCACTGCTACGCAAGCTTTTCACATTGATTGTATGCGAGTCGTCTGGTACCGTAAGGTCAACGGACGCTGGCGGCAGACTGCTTACAAGATCAGAGATCAATTTGGCAGGAACTGTAGTCGTCCCCTCTTCATGAATTTCCGCATCGATCCAGCAGTTGATACCAATCTCCAGATTGGTCGCAGACAGTTTCAAGCGGCCATGATCGGTCGCCAGTAAAATATTGGCGAGTATAGGAAGTGTGCTACGACTTGAAACCGCGTGGCTTACTACGGACAGGCCACGGCTCAAATCCTGTTGTTTACAAGTAATTTTCACTGACAAATTCCTCCAGGCACAACCGGAACGCATATAAAATTTCTCAGCTAGTATAACGTATTCGGTCGGAAGTGTAAACCGTGCAAATTTGGTTGTAGTTCGTATTTTTGCACTGAGGAACCTGATCACCCCACCATGATAAAGGCGCGGTCCCCCCACTGTGGTAGGGGCGCGGTTTACAAGCCCGCGCATCGGCCTGGAAAACTATATAGCCAGATAATCCTTCTTCTGTCTGGTAAGCAGCAGAACGAACTGATACAGGGCAAACAGCTCCAGAGCGAAGGGCAGATAGCCTGAGTAGCCCAGTAAAGGCATTTCAAAGATTTTCCAGAAGCCCACGTAGGGAACAGTATAATACCATTTCGGGAGTGCGTAGAAATTCCACATCTCCCAGAAGAAGCCTGTCCAGAGTCCAGCCAGTGGGAGCACAAAGAAGCGCCAGTCTCCTACTGCTATATGTGCAATTGCTGACTTACGTCCCATAAAGTTATTGATGGGATCAAGGATCAGGACAACGCAGAACCAGATCAGCCCGAAGCAGTACTGTGGGAAGATCCACGGCAAGATGAAACTCGCGATGCCCAGCAATTCGATGAGTATCAATATTTTGAGTGGCAGGCGTGGACCAGGGTTATCGGCGGGGAGCCGTAGATGCCATCGTTTAAAGCTGGAGAGGAACTCTGCTGCCTCCATGACTGCTGGCAGAACAGTACTAAAATTGAGGGTGGCGATCAGGAAGAAAGTCAGGCGACTATAGGGTTGATCCATGACGTAGTGCCAGTTATTGACAGCGACGTTAAGTCCCTCAAAGATCCACCAGAAGACGCTTGAAATCAGAAAAAGCACAACATAACGCCAGCGCATGCGTAGAAGCAGCGATGTACCACGCCGTACTACTACCAGCGCATCCATAGTAAGGATATAGCCCAACCAGAGCGGAAAGAAGCTATAGCGGTAGAACGGTTCGACACGTAGCCAGGAGGCCGCCCAGGCGCTACAGCAGAGAGCGAGGCCGACAAAACCGTAGACGGGAAAGCGTTTTTTATACACTAGTTTTTATTCTCTGTACGTTCTAAAAGCATACGATGTAACTGCTCGACGACTACCTTCATATCCCCACTCAAATAGATGCCAGGAATCTGAGGTATGATGTGCGAATAATGAATAAAGACCTGTCCCCCAAAGGCAAAGATAGGGCGCGGTAGTGGGATCTTCTGCAGCTGCTGGCCCAGATTGACCAGGGCAGGCAGATACATTGGCATAGTTAATGAGATACAAACAAGCGCCGGTGACAGCTTCCCGATGGTATGGATCAGCCCTGCGATCTCAATACTTTGACCCAGGTAAGCCACATGTGTATCATGGCGGCGTAAGAAAAGTGCCAGCATCAATGCTGCAAGCTCGTGTGGTTCACCAGGGGCGCAACAGACAATCGTTAATGGACCTTTGCGAGAACCAGGTGTCACATGAAACAGATTCGTCAGTAGAGCACGAAAAAAGTTGCTGGCGAAATGTTCGATCGAGACCGTAATCTGTCCCTCGGCCCACAACTGCCCAATCTGCCACATGGTAGGCGTAATCAGCTCAGCACAGACTTGCTCGACAGGATAGATGGCTAGCATTGACCCCATCATCATCGTCGCCGTTTGTTCATCGAGATGACGAAATGCTTCGATCAGATGATTGCGTACCAGGCGCATATTGTGCGTTGGCAGGTAGCTATGCTCTAGATGCGGGGTGCTGAGTTGCGGCCAGTTGTGTATTGGTGGCAATTCCTGACCCTCTTTTCCCAGGTAACGATCTTGGTCCTGAGCAGGTTGCCCTGGGAGCAACTGACTTGTAACGACCTGGAAAATAGGAGGAGTATCGGCTGACTCAGAGGGTGTCTGCTGACTCAGTGTCAGATTTGCCAGTTGCTCATGTTCCTCGCGCAAGTAGCGGAAGAGAGCTATTGCCTGGCTAATCGACATACCTGCATCGACGCGTTCTTTCAGCCAACGAATCAAAATGATATCGCGTTCTGAGTAGAGGCGGTAGTCGTTATCGGCTCTTTCCGGTGAGAGTAGATCGTAACGACGTTCCCATGCACGTAGTGTTGGTGCAGCAATGCCTGTTTGCTGTACCACCGCCTTCGTATTGAACATGGGGGTATCTGAGTAGTATTCCAGATCAGGCCATTCAATAGAGCCTTCGTGTACGGTCATGTGTTCTCTCTCCGGTCATCCCAGCTCTGCGGAAGAGCATCCGTATAGGCATGAGGTTGTTACGGCTAAAGTAACACGTTACAACATATCATAATCTGATAGCTTAAGTCCAGTCTTTGCATATGATTTGTTCCATCTTATGGGTACTTTCCAGTTCATATGCATAATCAGGATGCATAGAAGATATATTCCGGGTAACAATAAGTGGGGGGATTATGGGTGTTCGTAATGCGTCTATTCAGGACTCTTCGCCGCAGCGCGGCTCGCCCTGGTTGTGTATGGGTAGGGGCCTCCTTGCGGGGGCCCATTGGCGTCAAGTTAAGGAGGGAGCCCTGCGAGGGGCTCGACGGAACAAACTCAACCATTGTTACCTTGACGCTTATGGGGTCTGCCTTGCGTGGGTCCTGGGAGGCGATCCAGAACCCCCAAACAGGGCCCACGCAAGGCAGGCCCCTACTCACTTAACGTAAATGCTCGATCAGCTACCAGGTTGCCTTTGAAGCTAAATGCCTTCAGACCTTTGATAGCACTTGTATCAACGCTAAGTTCTACTGAAGGAACATAGCCGCCTTGCTTCTGTACGAACAGTGTATAGGAGAGATGCTTCCCATGATGCTTTATCGCATCAGGTACATACCATGAGAGCATAATCGTCGTGGTGCAGTTTTTTGGCGTCACAGTCATTCCACCCCACATACCTCGTCCTGGTAGATCGCTTGTAGTGGCTGTTGGCCTGCCTATTGCGTCCGCGACTTTGGGCAGATTATAGCTACGCGAGCCAAGACTGTAATTCCCACTGGGGCAGTAGAGAGTGTCGCTGGGGGCCATAGAGTTACAACTACTGACCGGCGTAGGCGGCGTCTTTCCATGTTTATTCGGAACGGGAGGAGGTAGTGGTGTACAGAGTGGATGACCTGTATCGAAACCATCTCCACTTTGCAGTTGTGATGAACGAGGGACATAGATGCGCATATAGTCCGAATAGGTATCGTAGCCGTAGACAGGACCTGTCTGATTATAGTCAAGTGTAATCTTCAGGTTATGTGTGGCTCCGCCCTGTGCATCCAGCACAACGTCATCATGCTCAGTAGTATGCACATACTTGCTGGCCTTGCTGATGCTGACATTCGCCTGTACCAGCGCAAAGCCGTCCTGTTTGCTAAACGTATCCAGCCCACCGCTATAGCCATGATTAACCAGCCATTGCTCGGCAGCAGGATTGGTAAAGTAAATCTCAAGATCTCGTGATTGAAGATCTTTGCCAGCTACTTTGATGACATCGAGTAGTTGCTTTGTTGACAGGTGATGTACACGATCGAGCAGCATCTTCCCCAGAAGCGACGTAAAGGCCTTACGAGCCTGGTGGCTATTATCGTTAGCCTTCTGATGTTCAATTGCGATAGCGTTGTAATCCTGCTGATAATAGTGCAGGCGTGCTTCCAGATTTGATGCGGTAATAGTTTCGTTGTATTCCGCGACATGGATTGGTCCTGTTATATCAATGAGATGTCCAATGAAGGTTGGCGTGAAGGCGATATCGCCATCAACAGGACCACCACCCTCTTCCTGGAAGACCTGCATATTTATCCTGGCGGTTGTTGGATAGTCGCCGGACAGGTTCGAATCACGCAAGCCCCAGTTGCCAAAGTTCATCCAACTGCGGTACTGTGGTGGTGCCTGACGACCAAGCTCCGTACCGTTACCCGCATAGTCAAGCAATGCCACATCACGTAGTGTAAAGGAACCCATACGTCCGTTATCAACGCTCAGGACTCCGTATTGTCCTGTGAAGCCCCCGCCAGGGCGCAACTCGGCGTTATCCATCGTCTGGATAAGAAAGTTTCTTGGCTGGCCTACACCTAGCAACCACGTCACGATATCGACCATATCCTGGTTCTGTACGATCAGATTGCGTATCGCGGGCAACTGTGTTAAAACGCTAGCTAACTGGGCTTTCTGGTTAGCGCTGATTGGTAGATCTTTCAGTTGAACCTGGCTCATATTTTGCTGGATGTCGTCGATGTAGTAGAGCGCGTGCACAATCGCCGCTTTAATGGCCGCTACATCTTGTATAGAGATCAATGGCTGCCTTGAACTGCTAGCGAGTGGAGAACCATGTACAATATTTGCCGCAATGACGCCAATGCCGCTCAACTCCTGACCCATGCGTGATACATCCAGAGCTACCTGGAGCAGGTGCCGGGCCATCACGAGTTGACCAGCATATTCGGGCGAAAACTGTTGAACAAGTGAGTGGATGTCGGGACGGTTTGCCAGTTGTTGCAATTGCTCAAAGTCAGTTTCTGCGGCCTTCAGTTCACTCTGGACCTGCGCCAGTTTAGTGGGATTGAGAGCCGCCATCGGATCACTTTTCGAGACTGGCAGCAGGTTTTTGACCGTCATCAGGTGATTGATGCCACTGTGAGCCGTATTGCTCACGTTATTGTAAACGCCATATGCGGCCAGGCCCACACCAACTGGTATCAGTAAACCAAGCAATGTAGCTGCTACAATAGCAATACTGACAATGCGAAGGAATTTCTTCTGCTGTCCCCTGTCGTGCGTATCGCGCATCCAACGTCTACGGACTATGCGACGCCGTTGTACAATCTTCCCGGTTGTGCTGCGCTTTGTGCGCATTGCGTACTTCGGCAACAGATATGGATCCTTAGACGTATGCTGTGGCTCATCCAAAACAGCCACATCAGAATATGGAACGAGTGCAGCCTCTGTACTCTGTAGCGATTGCGGTTGTTCATCTATGGCAGCCGTAGTAAGTATTACCTCGTCATCTCCACGTGCTTCTTCTCCTTTAGCGAACTCCTGTTCTGGCTCATCTAGAGAAGCTGTTGTCTCCTGCTCCTCACGTGCAGACG
>WNFY01000605.1_pt1 | contig 42673 bp, 47 predicted proteins | sample 5400091 | NCBI WGS metagenome assembly WNFY01 (sample SAMN13153364, study PRJNA577476) | soil metagenome | isolation source: 60 cm soil or saprolite under grassland replicate 1 | place: USA:California | collected 2016-06-15 | reverse complement strand
GTGAATTATTTGACCGCTACTAAGGTCGACCTTGGGCTCTTGCTCAACTTCGGTCCTTCGGTCCAGGTAAAGCGCAAGTTCCGCGAATACAAACCCAAAGGATCGCTCTTAAATGCAATCCTGCCACAAGGTGATTCGACCTAATAGACTCATTCATTGAATTTGATCTCATGAATCTTGAAAATCCCGTTAATCCTGTCAAAAGGCATTCGCAGCTTCCACGATTGAATTGATTAAGGGCGGGCAAATTGATCAAAGCTTACTTCAGCAGGGCGTATCCGATTTTCAACGAGCAACCTCCGAATACATCAAGACTGCGGCCCCACTTCACGAACGTTTTGTTGAGCAACGGGAGAGGTTGGCCAAACTACACGGGCAAATTCTCCAACACCTTAGCAGCAGACTGGAACGCTTGAAGAGTGCCCATCAAATATCAGAGAAGACATCGTGGGTCCTGTATGCAGTGGGAACTTCTCTGGTCATCCTGGGCAAATGGCTCGAATTGAAGTGATCGTCCAACTATGGTCTGTTTATTGTCTGACTTCCGTTAGCTTCAAAACTGTTCTTACGGCCGGGTTGACTAGCTCATGATAAATCTCATCCATCCGCTCAGGACTGTAAGGCATGCGCTCGTCGAGCCACCATTTGAGCAAGCTGAACAGTTGGCTGGCCAAAAAATTCGACAGAATCGGAATGGGAATTGACGGCGCCCGCTCTAGATTCGCCTTCAAGCCTGCGGCGATCCTTCCACCCAGGTATTCCGTGCCGCTCTTGAAAAGCGCATCGGTCTTTCGCGAACGCACCAGCCCCTGATAAAACGGCTGGACATCTTTCAGATGCTCGAAGAGAAAAAGAACCGGAATGAATGAACCTTTACCCACCTGGCCCCAGTCGATTTGCTGAGCGCAAAAATCGAGAAACCTCTCCCAGTTTTTCTGGAACAGATCTTCCTTGCCGGTAAAGTGAGAATAAAATGTCGCCCGGCCCACATCAGCGCGCTCAATCACATTTTGCACGGTGATGTCGTCGAACCGCTTTTCCTGAATCAGCTCGACCATGGCGTGCGTAAGGTTGTGCCTGGTGCGCTGGGTCCGCCGATCGGGTTTCTTTTTAGCGCTCATCGCGACTCATTCTTGAACAACGAAAGCGCGTTTGTCCATTATCGACGACGATCAGTAAATTTCTTCGAAACAACCTGCTAATTCTTGAGGTAAAGTCAGCGTCACTTTTATGAAGTGCGAATGCAAAAAAGATCCGAGGGAGAATCAGATGAGACTAAGAAGTTTTTCCATGTTAGCCGGTACGGCTTTGTTAACGGTCTTCGTTTCAGCGTGTGCCGCTGTCGCCGAGCATCATTCCGCGCTATTCGGTAAACAACCAACGCAACAGACTTCAGCGCCGGCGAATGATACCGACCCGATTTCGGGCGAGTGGAACGTATCATTCTTTGTTCACGATTCGCCGACTCCGGCCACATTCACTTTTAAGCTGGCAGGCTCGAGGGTCACCGGCACCGCCTATTCCGAGCATACTGGAGCGGGCACAATTCGCGACGGTAAATGGGCCGATGGCAAGTTGAGTTTTACCCTCGATTTCGAAAAGCACGAATCCATCGAGGTTACGGGCACTTTGAAGGACGGCAAACTGGCGGGTGAATTTCACACCGAAGGTTTCACAGATAAATGGGAAGCTAAGAAGAAAGCGAGCTGAAAATCGGCCGCGTGTTTATCTTCCGAGTAGTTCAATCCCGCCGTGCGCGATCGCCAGCATGATGCAATCTTCGCCTTCGAGCGCGATGTGCGTATGCGCTGAACCGGCCTCGTTGATAACGTACTCACCCGCGCGCACCTGACCACGCGTGTCGCGATATCCACCCTGGAGGATGAAGACCTCTTCGATGCCGGCGTGGCGATGGGCAGGATAACTGCAGCCGGGTTGCATGCGAATCAACACCCTCGCGTCGTTGCTTTGCTCATCGCGCCGGAGAATGTTAACGAAGATTCCCTTGTAACCCGTCGCTTGCCAGGTAATTGAGTTGAGGTCGAACACGGCAGTGAGCGGTGAGCAGTAAGCAGTAATACGAATGACTAAGAGACAGTCCCGCTTATGCTCGGGCGCTGCCGGCGATCGGATTGTGGTTGATGATCTCAACGATCGCGTAAAACGGAATCTTAATGATCTCGCCGTCGGCGCGCTCGACTTTGACGCTCGGTGTGGTCAGCGCCTGGGTCATCTTCATGCTGCGGATGATGCCGCGCACGCGATGCCCTTCACGCGTCACAATTTCCACGTTGTCACGACCGTAAAGCGGCTGCAGGGCCGCCAAAGCTTTGGTTACTTCCATAGTTGGATCTTGCTTTGCGAAGATTGATTGACCTTTGCAATATACTTGTTTGCGTCCAAATCGTAAACTCGCGGCGATCTGTTCATCCGAACAGCGCGGTAAATTACTCGCAACCGGCGGCGGTGAATCCGCGTATAATTGGTCGTCAGCGGCGGCCACTCAATCTCAAAAAGCTCCTGGAAGGTCCGGCATGCAATCTAAAGAAAAACTCAATGAAACCCGCCAGAATTCGGGTGATCAGGGCGATGTCAAGATGTGTCCGCAATGCGGCGCTCCCATGCCTGGCGAGATGCGTTTTTGCCGTTCCTGCGGACAGCGCCTGGGCGAAGGGCCGGCTGAATATACCGAGACAGTTCGTTTTGCGAATGGCACGGCCCCACCGAACGGCCGATGGACTTCGCCTTTCACGCCAGGTGTGCACGCGCCGATCGCGCAAACGACTTGCGGCCCAGGACGGCGCCGGCGGCGCCTCGGATTCACGGGCATGACCTGGATTTGGATTGCGCTGGCACTTTTCTTTGCCAGCGGCGGGGTAATGAGTTTGTTCAGACGTGGGTCTAACTTCCGACCACTCCGAGCGAGTGTGACTGCCAACCGCTCGTACTTTGGCATCGATGGGTTCGACAGCGCGAATGGCGGCGCCAGTTTCAATGCGGTTTCGCCACCGGGTGGGCCCGCCGATAAAGCCGGCCTGGTCGGCGGTGACATCATTACCAGTTTCGACGGGCGCGAAGTGAAAAATGAAGACGATATGATGAGCGCGCTGCGTCAAACTCCGATCGGAAAGACGGTCGAGGTGATCTATCTGCGCGATGGCGAGACTAAGAAAACCCAACTGACGACAATTTCGAACGGCGAACTCGATCAGCTGGAGCGCGCTTATAGCAACAGACCCGAAGGCCGGGGATTGTTCGGATATGACAATGGCAACACCAAACGCGTGATGGTTCCCGAAACCGATACCTACGGTGTGCGTCTCGACGACGTCAACCCAAACCAGCCGGCGGACATTGCCGGAATAAAAAATGGCGACATCGTTGTCGAATTCGACAAAACTCCGATTCGAACGGAACAGGAGTTCCTGGCGCGGGTACGTCGCGCTCTGCCGCGCAGCACCGTTACGGTCGTGGTAATTCGCGATGGGCAACGGATTGAGATTCCGGTGAGGATAGGCAAGGCATAGAAGAACTTCGGTCTATTTCGCAGCGTGTTCTTTCATTCGCGCTTCCATCTCACGCCGCACTTCTTCGCGCTCTTCTTCAGTTTCGTCCGCCTCGAATGCTTCAAACAGAGCATAAGGCTGCTCGCCAACCAGACGTAATTCCCACGCTTCCCGGCCTGCCTGAGAAGGACGGGCAAACCATAACGCGTCAATCTCGGCTTCGCTGAACGCATCATCCTTAAGAAGCTCGCTCGTGGCAGCATCAAAGCCGTCCCTGGTTTCCGGACGCAGCAGAACGCGGCGCAAGCGCCAGCCATGACGCAGATACATGGCGATGATCTCATGAAAGAGTTCAGCTGAAGCGGCCGCCATCGTGTGTGAAGTATAACGAAGTTGAGGTTAGCGAGTCGTGCGATTATGATGCTTGGACGATTCAAGAAAACGAAAGCGCGAGTACGAACGGACCTTTGACGCCGCACAAACACGAGAATTCACCTTTTTACCAGGCGCTTGAAACTGCGCTAAGCCAGCGAAATAACAGCCTCACAAAGATCGCTGAATCGCGTGACGCGGTTGCCCGCCGGGTCCTGCACGACTATGGCGCAATGTTCGTCGCGAACGAGAGTGTTCTGCCTCCGCCGGTTTGTGTTTTCACGTACGAAGAAGAGGTAACTGAGTTTCAGGAGCGCGCGGGTTTTCGCGCCGTGAACATGGGCGGCGCAGTCATTGAGTTGCAACCAGCGGCGGCAAACGCGCTGTTGCAGGCGCGAGCGGCGGCGCAAGCGCAAGGACTGGACATTACTCCTCGCGATGGCGCTGAAGCAGCCCGGCGCAGCTACGAAGATACCGTGCGCTTGTGGAATTCGCGCTTTCTGCCGGCTTTGGATCATTGGCAGAAACTCGGCCGGTTGACTGAAGAGCTGACGAAGCGTTTGCGGGCACTGCCAACGGTGGAACAAGTCGCAGAAGTCTTGGAACTGGAGAAGCAGGGAATCTTTTTCAGTAAAGATTTTTCGAAGTCGATCCTTTATTCAATCGCCGCGCCGGGAACGTCGCAACACATCGCCATGCTGGCTTTCGATGCGAATGAATTTCTCGATGAGCGCATTCGTTCAATCCTTGCTCAGCACGGTTGGTTTCAAACCGTGCTCAGCGATCTGCCGCACTTCACTTTTCTGGGATGGCCGGAAGCAGAATTGCCCGCGCGTGGTTTGAAGCGCGTCGAGGTTCACGGCCAGAGGTTCTGGATTCCGGATGTGGGCTGAGAACTAACGGCGTCAGCATTTGAAGCCTACTGGCTATTTTCCGATCGAGGCGCTCAAATCCAGGGTGCGAACTAAGCGATGAAGATTGGTTCGATGCAAACCAAGTTGCAATTCGCACTTACTATTCCTGGTTTGGAAATACCAGCTACTTTCCGTTGGCGGCTTTCAAATTCAAATTGCGAATCAATCGGTGAAGATTATTGGGATGGATGCCTAACGACTTAGCTGCCTCCGTGTAGTTGCCTTCCGCGTCTTCAATGGCTTTGGCTATTAGTTTCCTCTTCGCCACTTTGATCGCTTCATGAAATTTGTTTCCGGCAGGACCGCCACCATGGTCAGCTTCGCACACCGTCCCGGGCAAATCCTCTGGAGTGATCAGATCAGTTGAGCCAAGCACAATCGCGCGCTCGATGGCGTTTTCCAGTTCGCGCACATTGCCCGGCCAATCATGCGCGCGCAGTAAGGCGCGCGCTTCCGGCGATATTCCTTTCACTCGCCGCTTACACTTTTTGCTGTAGACCGCGGCAAAGTAGTTTGCCAGCAGCGGAACATCCTCAGGACGCTCTCTGAGCGGCGGCATCTCGATTGACACTACGTTGAGACGATAGAACAAATCCTGGCGAAAGCCCTTTTCTCTGATGGCTTCCTCGAGATCGCGATTCGTGGCGGCGACGATCCGCACGTTAACTTTGATTGGACGCGTTCCACCGACGCGTTCAAACTCTCGCTCCTGCAAGACGCGCAACAGTTTCACCTGGATTGACGGCGTCAGCTCGCCTACCTCGTCCAGAAAAACCGTGCCACCGTCGGCGATCTCCAGCTTGCCGCGCTTTAGCGCAATCGCCCCGGTGAACGCGCCCTTCTCGTGACCAAATAACTCGCTCTCCAGCAAGGTTTCGTTCAGAGTCGCACAGTTGATGGCCAGGAAAGGCTTCGTTGCCCTGTCACTGTTCAAATGGATCGCCTGTGCCGCCAATTCTTTTCCGGTTCCGCTTTCCCCAAGAATCAGGACGGTTGAATCCGCAGGCGCAACTTTCGCGACAAATTCATAGACGGCGCGCATCGCCGCACTTTCGCCAATCATTTGGTGTCCGATCTGAATCTGTTTCTGCAATCGCTGATTTTCGCCTTCCAGCATCTCGACCTGTCGCGCATTTTCGAAAGCAATCGCGGCAACTCCTGCAATGCCCGTCAACAACTGCAAATGCTCTTCATCAAAGCGAGCATTGCGGTCGCTGGTGTCGAGATAAATTACGCCGAGCGGTTTTTCGAAAACCAGCAGCGGCACCGAAAGCACCGAACAGACGCGCGCAGACTGCAGGCTCGGCACGTCGCTGATTTCTTTATTCTCAAAGATTCCGTTGCTGAGGAGCGCGAGGCCATCGCCCAGAACCTGGTTGGCGATAGTTCGACTCACCCGCACCGAATCATCGGCGCCGGTCAGCCGATTCCAACCACACACCGAGGTGAATTCATTGCGGTTCTGGTCAATGAGGAGAATCGCGCTGCGCTCTGCCGGAATCACTTCGAGGATCAGCTCGAGCAGGCGCCTTTGGAGCTGTGACAGTTCCCGAATCGAATTGATCGTGGTGCTGATTTTGAGCAGCGTGTTCAAATTGCGTGCGACGCGCGCGGTAGGCGGCAGTTCAGCGAGCAGTTCCGGACGAAGATAAAGGGCGTCTTCGCGGTTCAGCCTGACCGTCGATCGGGTAACCAAATCTCCCTCATCCATTTGTATTACAGGTGCCCGATCGTTCTCGGCTTCCCGGATCAGGAAAAGCGAGACGACATCTCCGAAAGCAACCTGATCGCCATCCGCCAAAGGTTGCTCCTTGACCGGCACGCCATTCACGAACGTACCGTTGTAGCTGTCGAGATCGACGATCGTGAATTCGCCGCGCTCGGGTTTGATTAGCGAATGACGCCGCGACACGGAAGGATCGTTAAAACACACAGAGTTCGCTGATTCACGCCCGATCGAGACTTCATCTCCTGAGATCGGAAACGTCGTGCCCTTCAACGATCCACTAATAACGATGAGGCGGGGATTCATCAGGAAATGCTCAAAAGTGCAGTAATTTGAGTCGAGCGCCCAAACGTGAACATTATCCATTCAACCGTCAGAGCTTCTGACCTTCTCTTAGCGCGTGAGTTTAGCATATCGAAACTGATAGTTGGCCATCAGTTCTGATATTGCTCCTTAGCCGTCGCCCGGGTTTTGTCTTCTAAGCCCGCTAAGTCTGATCCGGCAGCTAATCAATTACCAATTATGGCACTTGGACGTCTTGCAGGAGTTCTCGCTTGACGCTCATTTATCCCTTTCGCGCCACGGCATAGCAATCGCACAGAGACCCGTTCACCGCTTGAGTCATAAGCGTATACGAAGGCGGAAGAAAACGCCGACGGGAACTGCGCCGACCAGGAGGTAAACAAAGGAGACTGATTATGGAAAAGCGAATTTACATTGCGACGTTGACAGTGGCTCTGATTGGTCTTTTCGCTGCCGTGCCGGCAAAGGCCCAGTTAGGCAACCAGCGATTGACCGCCAGCATTCCGTTCGAGTTTATGGCCGGCAACAAAACTCTGCCTGCGGGCGAATACGTTGTGCGCCAGATGAACGGGAGCTCCAGAGTCTTGCACCTCAGGAGCAAGGACGGTCGGGCCAATGCAATGGTCCAGGTGATTCCGGTCACTGGTGGCGCTCAGAAGAACGCCAAACTGATCTTTCACCGCTACGGAAACCGTTACTTCTTTGCGCAAGCCTGGACGGTCGGTGAAAGCAGCGGCCTGGAAACACCAAAGACACGTCGCGAACGCGCGATCGAACGCGAGCTGGCGGGCCTGAAAGCAGCGAATGCGGAAGTCGCTCTGGTGACGGCGCGATAACCTAAACGAGCCGAACCCGATGAGCCCCACGGCGACCACAGCAAGCATTGAAAATCAATCAGGAGAATTCGATGCGTGCTGATGAGATGCAGCCCGAAGTCCCCAAAGCTTCGGGCTGCGGGCCGGTCAAAGCGATTCGAAATCGCAGCAAAAAGCTTTACATCGCGGAAATATTTGAATAGCCTAGCGCCGCTTTCCACGAATTCGTTCGCAGTTTCGTACCTCGCGCAATCAAGGGGACTCGAGCGTAGCAAGGGTTCACAAGAATGAAGTGATGTGTCCACAAGAGATTCCCAACCAGACGCATAAGGAGAACCAAAATGAAAAAAGATTCAGCCCTCCACGAAAAAACCTCGCGTCGTGCTTTCACAAAATCCGTAGTAGCTACCCTCGCCGCGGCGCCGATCGCGGCCTCGATGTTGAGTTGCGGGAACCGGGGCGGCCCGACCGAGGGACCATCGACGGCGACCCCGACACCGGGGAGTACACCATCACCAACGTCCGCTACTGCCACCACCGCCGGACCGAAGAAGACAAGTTGCGATTTCCCCGGTCCTGAGGAGCATATCCCTCCAATGGACGTTAATGGTGGGGGATCGCTTACGATCGAATCAAAGAACAAGCTCGATACTCAGAATCCCAATGCACCGTTTACTTACACAGAAACCGACATAACCAATCCGGCTCAACAACGGTTCGGAGACCTGCATAAGGTAAGAGTCATTACAGACATCGCCTCGCGTCCTTTCGTACTCGATGATTTCTATACGGGGTTACCTTCTGGCTGTCAACTGTTGTTGTATTACCAAAATATCAAGACGCCGCCGCCGTTAACGGATCTTAATGACGTCACTTACGATCCCTTCAACTTTCAGCCCGATGATCCGGATGTTCGAATTGTCGGTGGCGCGGGTGGAACGAACGTTTTCCGAATCGTCGTAAAGTCGAAGAGGCTTGGTAACGAGAAGAGTCACAAGCGGATTCGTCCGAATCGCTACCGTCATGATGACGGCTCAGGCTTGGCCAGACACTTTCGCATAGGCCAATGGAGAATTGTCGATAGAAATGGGGTGACCATACCGGGCTTCGAGGACAACGGGGCGGAGAATTATCATTTCTATTTGACGTTTAATGATTTCCAGCCATGAAGCGGTCGGGCGATCAGGTTACGTTGCCGATTGGAGGCGTTGCCGCGGTTTTCGCGAAGCTGGTTCATCCTGAATGCAAAGCCCTTGAGGAAAACCTGTGCATGCGCTTGGGGCCGTGGTTAGTTGTGTCGGCGGCGGTCAGTTTGCGAGACCGAGTTTGGAGTTATTGAGATGTCCAAAAGAAAGCGCATCATCCTGCTGGTGTTAGTCGTCTTCTTATTGCTTGGCGTTACGCTGGCTGTTGCCAGCATTGTCAGGTATAGACAACAACCGCCGCCGCCGGTCATAGGACTGGACACCGGAGACCACGAGATGTTTCACGGCGTCGAGGTAGCAGCGAAACAGATTTTGTTCAAGTTGGATCATTGTCCTTCCGTTGATGCGCAATCTCTGGCTGCGCAAATGACGAAGTTCGCAAAGGAGCTTACCAACGACGATTCTATGGTCGTTAACCAAATCGGAAATGGTTGTCTCTTTCTTGCTCGTTCTTCGCGATTAACTGTCCCGCAGCTCCTGACCGCTTTTAATTCGTCTGCAAAGGTTAAGCAACACCTGGCTTCACTTAACCTGACATCCAACCTCGCTTATGCCGAGCCAAATTTCGTGATTCGCGCCAAGCCAAACAAAGGGGACGGACCCGTCGGACCCCAGTATATCAAAGACTCCTCAGGGAAAAGCCGGGGGCAACTCAGGCGCGGCGAAAGAACGATCGGTCTAATCCGGCGTACTGAACCCGAGCCCAACGACGCTTACTTTCAATCAACTCAGCAATGGGGTCTGAAAAATACACCCAATCCAGGAATCGATATTGATGCTGTGTCCGCATGGCAACGTTCGATTGGCTCACCCTCAATCGTAGTCGGCGTGATCGACACAGGCTTCGATTACGACCATCCGGATTTAATGGACAACGTCTGGAAGGCGCCCAATGACTTCGATGTCACACTGGGCACGGAAACTATTCACTGTAGCAAAGACAGTCACGGATACAACGCTCTGGCGCCTACTCCGGAGCGAGCATGTGACCCAACCGACGAAAGCGACGGTCATGGAACACACGTCACAGGAATTATCGGCGCCGTGGGTAATAATGAAATTGGCGTTGCGGGAGTTAACTGGCAAACGTCACTAATGGGACTGAAATTCATCGGACCTTTCGGGGGGCTTGTTAGTGATGCGATCAAGACGATTGAATTCGCCATTCAAGTACAAGAGAAGTTCCCAACTGAAGGTAATGTGCGGGTGCTTAATGCCAGTTGGGGATACGGTGGAAATGCTCGTTTGTCTGACGTAGCGTCGGACTTATACTCAAACGCCCTGAGAGATGAGATAGCGCTGGCTAATGAAAGAGACGTGCTCTTTGTGGCTTCCGCCGGAGAAGATGATGGCAACGATAATGACGTGAATCCTCATTACCCCTCTGGATATGATCTTCCGAATGTGGTTTCCGTAACTGCGATTGATCAATTTGGAGCGCTCGCCGAAATTGGCGGTCCCGGCGGGAGTTTGTCCAACCATGGAAGTACTACCGTCCACCTGGCGGCGCCGGGCACGGTCATTTACTCGACTTACCCTCGCGTTCTGCACGACGACGGTTATTTTCAAAAGAGCGGGACTTCAATGGCCACCCCGTTCGTTTCCGGTGCTGCTGCATTGATCCTTTCTGTAAACGGCTGCGACCAGCTTCATGCTTCGGAATTGAAGAATGTGATTTTGGGCGGAGTGGTAACTTCGTCAGTGCTGACCCAGATTTCTACGGGCGGCAGACTTAACGTCAATCAGTCAATCGAGCTTTGCCGCAACTAATGCAAGTTACGCCATGCAAGGTGTTGGCGCGGAAGTCAGCGAGTAATTGCGAGAAGATTATCAGCGTCTTTGCGTCGCCGTTTGATATCGGGCCTTTGCAGGTAGCTGTTGAAAGGTCCGGCTCCCCACTTTTGCTGAAGGTCAGCCAGCAAGCGATCGATCTGAGCAATCTTTTCGTGGGCACCGGCAATATCGTTCAGTTTCTGGCTTGCCTGAGCGGCAATCAGCCAGGCCCGCCACTCCGATTCTTGTTGGCTGCTCTTAGCAAAGCGTTCCTGAGCCTCTAGCGCTCTGGTCAGCGCGCTTCTCGCATCGCCGTTTTCAAGCAACGCCTCAGCATTGGTAAGCAACGTCTCGGAAACCAAATGTTGATCATTGACGCGTTTTGCAAACTCAATTGCCTCCTGGCTGGAGCGCAGACCGGCGCTGCTTGAACCCGAGCGAATCTGAATCAGGCTAAGGTTGTATCTAGCCTCGACTGCAGTGTGGTTGGGTTGACTTCCCAACAGACTCAAGCACTGTTCGGCTTTGACTTTGGCATCGATAAAGTGCTCTTCGCTGAGGCCGATTTCAGCGTCAAGCAAGGCAATCCTGGCCAATAAGACCTGTTTATAATTGCTATCCAGGCGATTAGCCACCGGCGGCACTTGATCAATTAATTCGCGCGCTTGTTCATAACGACCTACCCTCCATAGCATTTCGCTTTGATCAAGCAGGAGGTAACCGATAGTCAAAGGGATATCCAACACTTTGTAAATGGCATAACTTTCTTCGAAGTTGCGCAGCGCTTCGGGATAGAGTTCGAGATCGGCGAGCAGATTTCCAATCAGAAGATAGGTCGATGCCAACTGAGACTGATCGTTTGTTTGCCTGGAAAATTCAAGTTCCGTTTGAAAGTCCTGTAGCGCACCCGGGTAGTCCCCTTGTAACAATTTTGCTCTTCCTCGTAAGAGGACTGCTTGCGAGAGTTCCTTTTTATATCCACCCTCCTGGAAGTACCTGAGCGCGGGCTCCAGATAGTTGAGTGCCTGATCCGTATTAATTTCCTGTTGGATGTAAAGCTTTGCCAGAGAAAGCAACGCGCCGGCCTCGTTCCGACGGCCCTTATTCCGTCTGGCGAAATCGAGCGCCTGCTTGAAAACCTCTTCGGCCTCAGCATATTCACGCCTCACTATGTGGGTGTTGCCCAGGTTTATTAGTCCCTGTGTGGCAAGGTTGTCTATGCCATTACTCTGAGCGAAATTCACAGCATCGATGGCGTACTGCTTCGCCTGCATGGTATTACCGCGTGAATACAAGACGCTGCTTAACTGGAGCAAAACCTTTATTTCGTGGTACTCGCTTTTGGAAGCGCGAGAAAGCTCGAGCGCCTTTTGCAATTGTTCCGCGGCTTCAGATAGTTTTCCCATCTGATTCAAGAGAGCTCCGCGTTGGTAAAGCACTTCCGTGCGTCCTTCAAAATCACCTAATGTCTCAAAAAGAGCCTCGCCTTTATCAAATGCGGCACTCGCGTTGGGCAGGTCTTCTTTGCGACCGTAAAGAACGCCTAAGCGAAGAAGAGCTGCCGCGTATCGCGTATCCTTAACAGTGGCAGTTTTATAGTTCTCAATTGCTTTATCAACCTCGTCATGCTTTTCGTAAGCGCGTCCCAAATCCAGATAAGCCTGTGCTTGATTTGGCTTGATCCGGACGAGTTCGGCGTAGGATTTAATCGCTTCGGGCAAGTCTCGCGTGATTGTCGCGCGAATGGCATCCAGATAAAGCGCATCGACGGGCTCCAGAGCAGTGCGGTCTGGAACAAGCCCATCGACCTTGAGGAGTTCAAGCTGGGCGCGATCGGTGTAATCAAGCTCGGTCCAGGCCTCTGCTAGTCGCGCATGTGCCAGGGAGAACTGATCGTCTTCCTTCACTGCCTGCTGGAGTATTTTGCTGGATTTGAAAAACGCTCCTTCGCGCAATGAGTCAACCGCGTGATCATACAAACGTTGAGCTTCCGGCGAGGGTTGATGCGAAGACTTGCGTGTCAGAATCCGCCATGCCAAACCGAGTACCAAGACAATCGCAATGCCTACCGATAAGTAACCAACTGAAAGCCGCGGGCGTCGAAAGATGTCAGAGAGCGTGGCCAGTGCACCGGTGTGCCGTGCGCCGACCGCCGATGATGGCAGGATCCGAGTGACCGCGCGATCCTGACCCCGCGCCTGTAAATTCGCGCGAGCTGTTTTCAATTCGGCAACAAACTCATCCATGGTTTGATAGCGGTCCTCGGGCTTTTTCTGGAGCGCCTTGAGCGTGATGCCATCCAAATCAGCCGAAACGTCTGAGTTAAACTGCGAAGGTGGGGGCGGATCATCGCGAATGACTTGCGCGCAAATCTCTACTTTGCTTGAGCCGTGGAAAGGAGGTCTGCCGGCGATGCATTCGTAAAGCAGCGCGCCTAACGAAAACAGATCGCCGCGCGCGTCGACGTCGACGCCCAGCGCCTGCTCAGGAGATAAATACATGGGTGTCCCGACGATCACGCCCTCCAGCGTGTGGGTGTTCAGCAATGTCTGGCCTTCGGGGTCTGTGCCCTCCAGAACACCCGGATTAATCTGTTTAGCCAGACCAAAGTCGAGCACCTTCACTTCGCCGCGCTGGTCGATGGCTACGTTTGAGGGCTTGATATCGCGGTGAATGATCCCGTTACGATGCGCTTCGGCCAGTGCTGACCCAACCTGCTCGATTATCTCGATGGCCCGCGGAATGGTGAGTGCTTCTTTTTGCATCAAGTCAGCGAGCGTCTCGCCTTTCACTAATTCCATCACGATATAGGGCTCGCCTTCGGCCGTCTCGCCATAATCGTGGATGGTGGCGATGTGTGGATGCGAAAGTGCGGAGATAGCACGCGCTTCTCGCAGGAAACGAGTGCGAAAGTGCGGCTCTTCGGTGAGGCGGCGAGCTGTTAAGGTTTTGATCGCCACGCGGCGTCCGAGGACCGTATCTTCAGCAACGTAGACAACACCCATCCCGCCTTCGCCGAGTTTCTTGACGATACGATAATGAGAAATGGTGCGCCCGATCATGCGCTGATTATCCCTTGCTGTCGGGAAAATGAGTCCAGGAAAGAGACGATCGATACCGCACTAAACTACTTGGGGCGGACGGAGAAAAGTTCTACGTTGACCGGCGTATTCTGCTCCAAAGCGTGACAACTTTCAAGCATTTCCCTCGAGAACTAATAGACATGTACGGGCGGTTCTTTGTGGTAAGCTAGCGCAGACCGGAGAAGGGAGTAATGGGTGCGAAGACGCGACCTGGATGGCTGTCCGATTGCCGGTGCGCTTCAGCTAATCGGTGACAAGTGGAGCATGCTGCTGGTGCGCGATTTGGTCGCCGGGCCCAAACGCACGACTGAATTACTGGCAGAGTTGCATCCCATCAGCAGTAGGACGCTCATGGGCCGGCTGAAGGACATGGAGCGGGACAAACTGATCCTGCGGCGCAACCTGCGCGGCATTCCTCGCCACGTCGAATATGAACTGACGGACCGCGGTCGAATTCTGATCCCGTTGCTTGAAACCTTGTTAAGACTCGGACGCGCGCTGGAGTGCAATGACTGCGAGGATCGCAAGCGACGTCTTGGTTATTACTGCGATTACTGCCCGGTCTCGCGTGGAGAGCAAACCTTCATAGAGGAACCTGCGCCCGTTCGCGAGCCTCAGCCCGCCCCGCGCCGCCGCCAGAAGGATGATTCGATTGTGCTGTTGTAATTGCTGAATTTAGCCCAATCACGAAAGCCGGCTACTTTTCATCCAACACACCTTCGGCCGGTAAATTACACAAGACTTCACCGGTAGGCATAATGATCCGTTGATGGTCGGGTGTGATGTGCTCACCTTCGATTGTCACTTCCTCGCCCGAGGGCATTTCGATTGGCAGGTGATCGAGAAAACGCTCGGCATCGATCGCCGACATGCAACCGGTGCCTGCGGCGGTGACTGCCTGACGATAAAAAGAGTCCTGCACATCGCCACAAGCAAAGACACCGGGAATATTCGTAGCGGTTGAGTGGCCAGAGGTCTTTAGATAACCAATTCCATCCATGTCCAATTGGCCCTTGAACAGGCCTGTGTTCGGTTTGTGGCCGATGGCAATAAAGACACCGTGACAATCAAAGATTTTCTCTTCGCCGGTCTGGACATTTCGCAAGTGCACGCCAGTCACTCCCTGGTCCGGGGTGCCCAGAATCGCAGTGACATCCGTATTCCAGATGAACTTAATCTTGTCATTTCGAAATGCTTTCTCCTGCATGATTTTCGACGCGCGCAGTTTGTCGCGGCGATGAACCACGAAAACTCGCGAGGCATAACGCGTGAGGAAGGTCGCCTCTTCCATCGCTGTGTCGCCACCACCGACGACGACCAGGTGTTTGTTACGAAAGTGCGGCAGCGGACCGTCACAGGTTGCGCAGGCAGAAACCCCATTGCCGCCGAATCCGTGTGGCGTCTTCGCCTCACCGGGAATGCCAAGCCACTTCGCGGAGGCGCCGGAAGCGATGATTAGAGTTTCTGTTTTGATGGTGCTGTCTTCAGTATAAAGAGTGAAAGGCCTTTGGCTCAGATCAACCCTGGTGATCCACTCTTCAAGGAATTCAGTCCCGAAGCGTTCGGCCTGTTTGCGAAACTCGACCATCAAGTCGGGTCCCTGTATGCCTTCGGAAAAGCCGGGATAGTTCTCGACATCGGTAGTGATCATCAATTGGCCGCCGGGTGTCGTCTGCTTCTCGTGATCGGCCGGCGCGTCGATCAAGAGCGGATTGAGACTCGCGCGGGCGGTGTAAATTGCTGCTGTCAGACCGGCTGGTCCCGACCCGATAATCACGACCTGGCGACGAAGTTCTTTCTGGCTCAAACTCTTTTGATCTCCTTCTAATTTAGTCCTGAAAGCCTGGCAAATCGCAGGAAATGTATGGCGTTTTCGGTTGCGCGTATAGTATAACTATTGACGTACAAGTTAGTCGAACCGGATTGCCCCAGCCAGTTAACGTGCCGAATCGGATCCACCTTTCAACCGAGCACGCTTTGAGATTGCGTTGAGTACCAGCTCAAACAACAGCTCGAATAAATCGTCTTTGGCCCGAGCGATTCACCGGATCGCTGTGCTCGGCGCCGGCACCATGGGTCACGGCATCGCCCAGGTCGCAGCGGGCGCAGCCTACGCGGTTGTAATGTTTGATGTAAGTACTGAAGCGCTCGCGTGCGGATACCAGGCAATCGAACGCAATCTGGCGAAGGGGATACAGCTCGGGAAGATTACAGATCAAGATCGCGAAGAAACTTTGCAACGCATTCGCAGCACGTCGAAGCTGGAAGAGATTAGCGATTCCGATCTGGTAATCGAAGCTGCGCCCGAAGTCCTCGAACTAAAACAACAAATGCTGCGCGAGTCGGAGTCTTTAACTAAGCCGGAATGCATTTTCGCGACGAACACTTCATCATTGTCAATTACTTCCATAGCTTCGGCCGCGCGCCGCGCTGAGAACGTGATCGGCATGCACTTTTTCAACCCCGTGCACATCATGCGGCTGGTGGAGATCGTTGTTGGTAAACAAACGAGCGAGGAAACGGTCGCCACGATTCAGACGGTGGCGAAGCAAATCAGGAAAGAACCGATCGTAGTTAAGGACGTTCCGGGTTTTGCCTCCAGCCGTCTCGGCGTGACGCTGGGACTCGAGGCGATTCGCATGTTGGAAGAAGGCGTCGCCAGCGCGCGTGACATAGACACCGCCATGGAACTGGGTTACAACCATCCGATGGGTCCGCTGCGATTGACGGATTTGGTGGGTCTGGATGTGCGATTGCACATCGCTGAGTATTTGCACGCCGCGCTGGGATCAGAATGTTTCCGGCCCCCGGACATGCTGAGGCGAATGGTTAGTGAAGGTAAGCTCGGCAAAAAAACCGGCGAGGGTTTTTATGAATGGAACGGGCAGGAACAAGCCCAAAGGGCTTATACTAAATAGCCAATCTGAGTTAGGCTTTCGTCCGGCAGCGAAAGCTTCATTAAATAAAACAGTGAGACTATCGTGTCGGCTCCGATGAATACGCCTTACAAGGATGAAGAGAGACGTTTTGCGCTGCGCATGGCTCTGCGCCTGCCGATTGTCGTTTCGGGTCGCGCTGAAGACGGGGCAGCCTGGAGCGAGCCAACCGAGACCGACGACATTTCAACTTCCGGAGCTCTCTTTCATCTCAATCAAAAAGTCAGCCGCGGCGAGAAGCTTTATATTCGGGCCCACCGGCCCGATGGCTCTCCCACAGAAGTTACCGCCATTGTCATCCGCGTGTCGCCCGCCATCTACGGAACTGCGCGCGTGGGCGTCCAGATCAGCGAACCGAGCGAAGGCTGGACGCGTCTTTTCGTCGCCTGGGTCGCGGACGAACAACCGGCGGCCAGTGATGAACCTACCTCCTCAGGGTAAATCAGCCACATTTTCCATTTATCATTTCGCACTATTTCGCACTTCTCATCTGCCATTTGTCGGAGCGTTACAACGCGTCTCGACGAGATCGCGGGAGATTCGCATGCCAGGATCTGGCAAGATTTCACACCGCATTAGCGTCGCTCTCCTCTGATGGCAAATGAAAAATGCCCAATGAGAAATGGAAAATGATCCTTGTTCTGTGGTTAACTTTTGCCAAATACGCAGACTGGAGAGAACAAAGTGACCCGAAGTTACGAAACTATTCTGGTCGAACGCCGCGATCGCGTCGCAATCGTGACGATCAATCGTCCGGAAAAGCGCAACGCCCTGAACATTCAAACGCGCACTGAAGCGGCTGCGGTATTGGACGAATTAAGCGCCGACGATTCGGTGCGCGTCGTCATTCTTACCGGCGCCGGTGACAAGGCATTTATCGCCGGAGCGGACATCGCTGAATTCTCCGAGCGGACCGCGATCTCGCAACGCGAAGTGATGTTACAGCGTTCGCTATTCAATGCTATCGACGGCTTTCCTAAACCAATCATCGCGATGATCAACGGCTATTGCCTCGGCGGCGGCTGCGAGGTGGCGCTGGCGTGCGACATTCGAATCGCGAGCGAGAAAGCTTCGCTGGGGCAGCCCGAAATCAACCTCGGAATTATCCCCGGCGGTGGTGGCACGCAGCGGCTGACCAGATTGGTGGGGGAAGGCAAAGCGATGGAAATGATCTTAACGGGTGAAATTATTGATGCGCACGGCGCGTTATCATCTGGTCTGGTCAATCATGTGGTGCCGGCCGATCAACTGGAAACCAAGACGATAGGTATTGCTAATCGGATCGCTGAGAAAAGTCCGATTGCGCTGCGAATGGCAAAAGAAGCCGTCAAGCTGGCTGCGCGATCAAATCTCGATGAAGGCCTGCGGCGCGAGGTTGACCTGTTCGCGCTTTGCTTTTCGAGTGAAGACAAAGACGAAGGAGTGAAAGCGTTTCTGGAGAAGAGAAAGCCGGAATTCAAAGGGAAGTAGTTGGACGGGCGCCACTGCCCGCACTTTTATCAAACGATGACAAGTGATCTGGGAGCTGAAAAATGGGCCGTGCTAAGCGATCGTGGTTGCGAAGCTAAGAGGCTGACTTATGAGGAGGCAAGGCGATTAGTCCACCGGCTTACCGGCGAAGGGCGACATGGTTTGTGTATTGTGACTGATCGAGCGGCGCGACATCTAAGTTCAGTGCCAGAAAAACAATCGATCCCAAAAATCTCCGAACTGGCCTAGCGGCTCAGCCGCAGCACCTTGCGGTGAGGCTTGCCTCACCGACGAGTTACCGCCAGTTTTCCCAGAGGCTGCGCCTCGGCTGCGGAGGCAGGCCTCGATGCAAACAAACATCTTCCGACGGAAAGGCAAGCCTTTCCGCAGGGTGCGGCGGCGCAGCCGCTAATCAATCGTCAACAAGACCTTTCCAAAACTCTCGTTTGATTCAATCCGTTGATGCGCTGCCCGTACGTCCTGCATTTTGAAAATCCGATCGATGACCGGCCGCACTGTTCCAGTCGCGAGTAAGGGCACGACATGCCGTGCGAACAACCCGGTCGCCGTGGCTTTCTCTTCGATCGAACGCGTGCGAAGTGAGGTTCCCATAATCCTCAGGCGCTTGCTCATTGTGACTGCGTAATCGATCTCACCTTTGGAACCGCTGACTGTGCCGACGGAAATCAATCGACCTTTGAGGGCAAGCGATGCCAGATTCGCCTGCAAATAGGCCGCGCCTACGAGATCGAAAACCACATCGACACCCTTTTCATCGCTCCATCGCTTCACGGCTTCCACGAAAGCTGTTGGGTCGCCGACGACGACCAAAGATTCATCCAAACCAAATTCTTTGGCGCGTTCGAGTTTGTCTGCCGTGCGCGACGTGCCAAAGGCGAATGCGCCGGCAGCCTTCACCAACTGGCTCGCCGCGGTGCCAACGCCTGAGCCGGCCGCGTGAATCAGCACTCGCTCGCCCATTTGCAATTGGCATTGGGTGAAGAGCGCATCATGCGCTGTCATGAAGACTTCGGGAATTGAAGCTGCCTGCACCCAGTCGAGATTCGCTGGAATTTCCGCGAGAGTGCTTTCGGGCACCGTGACAAATTCTGCCTGGGCACCGCCGCCGGTGATACCGAAGACACGATCACCAACTTTCCACCTATGAACATCCTCGCCAACTTCCGCCACTTCTCCGGCGAATTCCAGTCCGGGAATTTCCTGCGGATAACCCGGAGGAGCAGGATAGCGACCCATTCGTTGCAGGATATCGGCGCGATTCAACCCAGCCGCGTGCACACGCACACGGACGCGATCGGCGGTCGCCCTCGGCGCATCCGTAACCTCGCGGATTTCAAGTCCTTCGACGCCGCCGAAGGAAACGATCGTGACTGCTCGCATAGGATTAGGTTCTTGATTTCCAATAACCGGGCCGGCGTCTCCAATGTGCGACAGCCAGAATGAAGATTCGTTCGGCTTCGACCCGGTAAACTATCGAGTAAGGGAATTGACGAATGAGCCGGCGACGGAAGTCGTCGAACAAGATCTGACCAGTCAATGGCTGCGTCTCGATCGAAGCAAAGGACTCAGAAATACGTTGAAGAAAGATTTCTCCCAATCCGGGGTGGCGAGTTTCATAGAATCTTATCGCTGCTTTGAATTCTTCGTCGGCATCTTCGTGAAGAGTTACTTCAGGCATCGCAACAGTTCACGCGCTTCGCGAAGAACCTGATCTGCCGGCTTGAGGTTGGCAGTACCTGCTCGAATCTCCGCATCGCGCCGGCGAGTCTCTACCATCCAAAGTGACTCGGCCTCTTGATCGACAGTTTCGTCGAGGCTTTCGATCAAGGCATGAGCTAATGATGCTCGCGACTCGGGAGGAAGCATCAATAAATCGTCTTTAAGTTGTTCCAGTTCAGTCGCCATCTTCAATCTTGAGTTTACAACAATGCTCGAGCGCGCGTCACCACATTCTCAACATTGAATCCGAGGTTTTTCATTACCACATCGCCCGGCGCTGAGGCGCCAAAACGATCGAGGCAAATCACATCACCCGCTGGGCCAACGTATCGATCCCAACCCTGGCGGACGCCGGCTTCGATCGCCAGGCGCGCGGTGACGGAGGCAGGCAGAACTTCGTCGCGATAGTCTGCGGATTGTTCTTCGAAGAGCTCAACACAGGGCATTGACACTACGCGAGTCGGCACGCCGTCTTTCTGCAATTGCTCGCGAGCTTCCAAAGCCAGAGAAACTTCGGAGCCGGTGGCGATCAGGATTAGTCCTGGATTGGTTTGCACCCTCCCTGACGGTCGGGTTTCTGCCTCATCGGCTTCCGCCAGAATATAACCGCCGCGGCGCAAACCGGTCGCCGACGCATAAACTTTGCGATCGATTAATGGCACCTTCTGTCTCGTCAGCGCGAGCGCAGTCGGCGCGTGACGACGTAAGATCGCGAGCCGCCAGGCTTCGCGGACTTCGTGCACGTCGCCAGGACGAACTACGAACAGATGGGGAATCGCTCGCAGCGCGGCCAGATGCTCGATGGGTTGATGGGTCGGCCCATCTTCGCCCAGACCAATTGAATCGTGCGTGAAAACGTAAATCACCTGAATTTCCGACAGGCAAGCAAGGCGAATCGCCGGCCGCATGTAATCGGAAAAAGTCATGAACGTTCCGCCGTAGGGAATCAGTCCTCCATTCAAAGACATTCCGGTCAGCGTCGATCCCATCGCATGTTCGCGGACGCCGAAATGAAGGATGCGGCCGTCGTAACTAACGGGTTCAAAATCACCGCCGTCTTTGATGTCGGTGTTGTTGGATACGCCGAGATCGGCTGAACCACCGATGAGCATCGGCAGGTGCGGCGCGAGCGCGTTGATCACCTGACCGCTGGCCACCCGAGTAGCCACCGGCTTCGCGTCTTCGAAACCGGGCAAATGCTTTTCCCAATCTTCCGGCAGTTCGCCGCTCATCGTTTTCGTCCAGAGTTTGCCGAGCTCCTGGTGTTTTTCCTGATACTTGCCGACCAACTCGTCCCATTCCTTTTCCTGTTGCGCTCCGCACTCAATCGCCGCGCGAAAATGCGCCAGCGCCTCATCGGGAACGTAGAAGAACTTGTCTTCCGGCCAGCCCAGATGCTTTTTCGTTTCGCGCACGGCGTCTTCACCGGGAGCGTCGCTGTGCGCCTTGCGGGTGCCCGCGGTCGGCATGCCATACCCAATTGTGGTTTTGACGGAAATCAGCGAAGGACGATCGGCAACTGATTGCGCGTCGCGGATCGCACTTTCAATTGCAGCGAGATCATTTCCATCGTCCACGGTCGAAGTGTGCCAGCCATAAGCTTCAAAACGTTTCGGCACATTTTCTGAGAAGGCGAGCGAGGTAAAACCTTCGATGGTGACGTGATTGTCATCGTAAAGATAGATCAGCTTGCCGAGTTTCAGATGGCCGGCGAGCGAAGCCGCCTCAGACGCTACGCCTTCCATTAAGTCGCCGTCGGAGACGATTGCGTAGATGTAGTGGTCGATGAGGGGAAAATCTTTCTGATTGAATTTTGCTGCCAGATGCGCGGCGCCCATCGCCATCCCGACTCCGTTTGCAAAACCCTGCCCCAAAGGCCCAGTCGTAATTTCGACGCCGGGCGCCAGTCGATATTCGGGATGTCCCGGTGTCTTTGATCCCCACTGGCGGAAATTCTTAATCTCGTCGAGTGAAAGATCGTAACCCGAGAGATACAGCAACGCGTAAAGCAGCATGCAGCCATGGCCGGCCGAAAGCAGAAAGCGATCGCGGTTTTCCCATTTTGGATTCCTGGGGTTGTATCGCATGAACCGAGTCCAGAGGGCATACGCCATGGGCGCTGCGCCCAGAGGCAAGCCCGGATGACCTGATTCAGCTTTCTGCACCGCATCGATCGCCAGGGCGCGAATCGTATTGATGCAAAGTTGATCCAGTTCAGGGGTGACGTCAGATTGTTGCTGCATTTTTGCGCTCATGGTTCTGGTTTCAAGTTTCAGCTTTCAAGTTTCCGGTTCGCTGCGCGTTCAAGCTTTCCCCCAGGCTTCACGTCCAAGTAAGACTTGAGACTTGAAACGACCGAGTCCTTCCGGCCCTGTCCAGAAAGGAACTCAACAGCGACGCCAGGTCAGGGGCCCCTGCGACGGTTGCTTCATCGAGCACTCATTGCGGCCTGGTCTTTGAAAACGCGCAACAAACTTCGGCACAACTCGCAAGCGCGCGTGGCGATTACTCTGACGGCTTCACTACTTTTTTTGTTTTGTGAACGATCTTTCGTCCCACGTTTTTGCTTTTTTGCCCCACACCCTTGCTGCCCTCGGCAACGTTCTGGCCAAATTCGCCGGCGCCCTGGCCCATTTCCTGACCAGCCTTAATCGGCTTTCTCTTTGCGATGTTCTTGCCGAAACGCTTACTGCCACGACCCATCGATTGGCCCGCCTGGCCGTAAGAGTGTTTGATACCGCGACGCCGGCGTTCGCGCCTGTGCCGGCGATGCCGGCGCGGCATGATTTGATTTGAGCTTGACTGCGCGGTCTGATTCGTTTGCTCTTGCAGGCGAGCCCTGACCGGCTCGATAAAACAGAGTGCAAGCAACAACACGAGGAGCAGAAAAGAAAACTTCTTCATGTGGACCCCCTGAATCCAAAAGATCAGTGCCAATTTTTTGAGGGTTTGCTGAGCGTCCAGCATCTCACACCGTCCGATAATTAGTCCAGTATTCCGCGGCAAAATATTGTGGCCGGCAGAAGTCATTCGAAAAACTTTTCGTGGTAATCGCTCCGCGCGAAATGATAATCTGCTTGTAAGGGCCCGCGCGTCATCCAGGCTCCTATCTGCCGGCGGTTTCGTTTGGAGCCCCTTACGGCCGAGCTTCTGACACACCATTCTTATGGAAGCACAAACTCTAAATTGCCCAAACTGCGGCGCCGCGATCGCATCGGACGCGCCGTTGTGTCGGTACTGCGAGTCAAAGCTCGCAACTATCGTCTGCCCTTCATGTTTCGGCATGATGTTCATCGGCAGTAAGCATTGTCCGCATTGCGGCGCATCGCCGGCCGAAGCAACGGCCGCCTCTTTATCCGTCCTCAAATGTCCGCGCTGCAAAGTCGATATGTCGTCAGTGAAGATTGGTGGCACGCCCGTGCGTGAATGCGAAACGTGTGCCGGGTTGTGGGTTGAAGCTTCGGCATTTGAAAAGATTTGCACCGACCGCGAACAGCAGTCGGCGCTCCTCGGTGCAGCGGCACCGCTCGCGCATCCTCACATGGCGGCCGAATCCATTACGGTGAGCTATGCTCCCTGCCCACAGTGCGGCCAACTGATGAACCGAATGAATTTCGCGCGCTGCTCAGGTGTGATTGTGGATGTTTGCAAAGGCCATGGCACCTGGTTCGATCGCGATGAACTGCGAGAGATACTCGAGTTCATTCGGAATGGTGGCTTTGAACTCGCTCGTCAAAAAGAGAAACTGGAAATTGAACGGGAGCGGCAGCAATTGCACGAAGACCAACTGGTCGCCGCGCATCGCTCGGGCACCGTGCGATTGCTGGATGAAGACGATGAGCGAATCAGCGGGCTTTCAGCGGCGCGAGGTTTGCTAAAGTTTCTGATTGAATAAATCACGGCCGCTCAGAGTCGCTGCTGCCCGCCTAAGATACTTACTCGCATTGCGCCAATTAATCGCCACTGTGTAAGGCACAGTTGAACGATACCCGACGTCGAACCCCGGACGGCTCTTTTCTGAGATGAGCTTAGAAACATGAATCACGGCCGGCTCGGAAATTCTCGCCCACCAGTATTCCCCATCCCGATAACAACTCAATGCGTTAATGAGATCAGTCTTTGATTTGTTTTCTGGCAAGCGCGCGAGAATCATTTCGACCTCGACCGAGACCCTTTGCAGATCGCTTTGAAAAACGTGAAGAAACCCGCCCCAACGCACGCCCTTCTTCAAAAGCTGCGAGGGATTTGTAAACAATTACTTCGCTTTCTAGCAGCCTAAGATTTGAAATTGCCTGACGGGCCAATGCTTCATTTTGGTCAGGTCCGGGTGTTGCCGATTGGCGCAGCGCAGGCGCCTGGCCGCGCGCGGATAGACCTGCGGCCAGAAAGATCACGAGGAGGGCAAGAGCACGTGGCATTTTACCGCTAACGCAAGTCGCAGGACTTGCGACCGAATTGATTGCGCGTTGCCGCAACGCAAGTTACCAACTCGCGGCGGCGGCCAGAACTTTGGTTGCACAAGATATAAACTCGCAATATGATCCGCCTTCCTGAGCGCCCCGCTTGTGGAAATCCAAATGTCGAATCGGTAAGGAGCCTGTGTGATGCGCAACGCAAAATCTCTTTTAACTCTGCTCGCCGTTCTGATCACCACAACCATTTTGCCCGCACAATCTGCGCGTCGTCCTTTGAAGCTCGACGATTTGGCGCGGCTCCGCGACGCGCGCGACCCGCAGATTTCACCCGACGGGCAATGGATTGCTTATGTCGTATCAACCGTCGAGGTGAAAGACGACAAGAGTGTCACGCATATCTGGATGGTTGGTTACGACGGCAAAAGTGATCGGCAGCTTACCTTCAGCCAGGACAGCGAAAGCTCGCCCCGCTGGAGTCCCGACGGAAAATTTCTCGCCTTCAACTCATCGCGGCCGGGCAAAGCGAAAGGCAACCAGGTGTGGCTGCTGGATCGCAGTGGCGGCGAGGCTTATCAACTAACCGAATTGAAGGGCCGCTTGCAGACATTTGAATGGTCGCCTGATTCGAAACGACTCGCGCTGGTGATTGGCGATCCTGATCCTGAAGCTGACGCAGCTGCAAGCCCATCACCGGCAGGTTCCCCGAAACCGCCAAAGCCAATCGTCATCGATCGCTACCGGTACAAACAGGATGGCCAGGGATATTTGTTATCCGGGCGTCATACCTACATCTATCTTTATGACATCGCGACGCAGAAACTGGATCGACTGACGAAGAGCAAATGGGACGAGTCGTCACCTTCGTGGTCGCCGGACGGAGCGCGCATCGCGTTCATGAGCAACCACGTCGACGATCCGGATCGAGATCCCGCGGCGCAGTTGTACGTGGCTGATGCGCAACCAGGGTCAACGGAGAAACTGTTAACGACCCAGGCCAATCGCGCCAGTCGCGCGCGGCCCGAATGGTCGCCGAGTGGAAAGTGGATTGCATTCCTCGAAGGCGACGAGAAAAAATTCGGCGCCTACAACATGGAACACGTCATGTTCGTGCCGGCCGACGGCAGCGCCGCGCCGACGCGGCTGAAAGCTATAGAAGATCTGAATCGCGGCGTGTCCGGGCTCCGTTTTGGCGGCGGGGGCGATTCGCTGATGGCTTCAGTTACCGACGACCGATCTGTCTATCTGATCAGCCTCAATGGCAACTCGATCACGAAGCTGCTCGATCCGCCGGTCGCCGTTTCCAGTTTGTCGACGGCTGGCGGCCACGCCGTCGTGCTTTCCAGCAGCGATACCAAGCCCACTGAAATCTATGCAATCGAAGGCAGGGCGCTTCGTCAAATCACTCATCAGAACGACGCGCTGATGAATGAACTCGACCTCGCGCAAACCGAAGAAATCACTTTCAAGAGTAAAGACGGAACCGAAATCCATGGCTTGCTGACATTTCCCGTCGGTTATGTGAAAGGGACGAAGGTTCCTTTGCTGCTGCGCATTCACGGCGGTCCGAACGGACAGGACGCGCATTCATTCAGCACCGAGCGTCAGGTGTTTGCGGCCAATGGCTACGCCGTACTGGCGGTCAATTATCGTGGCAGCGCCGGCCGCGGACAGAAGTATTCACGCTCGATTTTTGCGGACTGGGGTCATTACGAAGTCGAAGATCTGGAAGCAGGAGTCGATCATGTCATCGCTCTCGGCGTTGCCGATCCCGAGCGATTGGGGGTCGGTGGCTGGAGTTATGGCGGAATCCTGACCGATTACATGATCGCCACCGACACGCGTTTCAAAGGCGCGACCAGTGGCGCGGGCACGGCGTTCACGGTCGCTTTCTATGGTACTGATCAGTACATCATTCAGTACGATTACGAGATCGGCCCGCCCTGGAATCCAAAAGCGTGGGAAACCTATGTGAAGATCTCTTATCCATTCCTGCACGCTGATCGAATTAAGACACCGACATTGTTTCTCGGCGGCGAACGCGACTTTAATGTGCCGGTGCAGGGCGGCCAGCAGATGTATCAGGCGCTGCGCAGCCTCGGGGTAGATACTCAACTAATCATTTATCCCAACGAGAATCATGGCATCACGAGGCCCAGTTATGTGCGCGATCGGTATGAGAGATATCTGGCCTGGTACGACAAGTATGTGAAGAACCCGACGAGTTCGAAGAAGAATGTAGCGGAGACTGGGAATCGCTGAATTGGGATCCTATGAAGAAAGCGGAAGGATGATAAGAAAAATAATTATTGCCTTGACTCAATAAGTTTCTCTGCCTGTCGCCAATTAATCGCAGCGGTATAAGGCGCAGTTGCCATGAAGGCGGTGTCTGAAGGAACGCGTGTACCTTCCAAAAAACCAGGCATGGAAACATTTACCACGCGCGGCTCATAAGTCTTCGCCCACCAGAAGGCGCCGTCCTGGTAAGAATTCAGGTGGTTCACAAATTTGCCAGGCAAGTCGCCGCCGTAAACTGGTTCAGTTTTTCTCTTGTTGGCGGCTTGGGTGTAGGAGTATCAGTTGCATTGGATTCGCTTCGTTTGCATGGGCCGGAAACCCGGAATATGATTTCGTTTTTCCAGGGAGGTTAGTGATGAATCGTCCACTTGAGTCCGAATACGCTCCATACTATCGCGGCTACGTCGCGCAGGTTGCCGAGGAGGAGATCCTTCCGGTGCTGCGTTCGCAAATCGACGCGCTGGATTTGCTTCTCGATCAAGTGACGCCCGAGCGCGAAACTTATCGCTATGCTGAAGGCAAATGGAGTATCCGCGAGGTCATCGGCCATCTCATCGATGGCGAGCGGGTGTTCGGCTATCGTGCGCTCTGCATTGCTCGCGGCGAAAACCAGAACCTGCCGGGCTTTGACGAAAAGGAATACATGTTGAGCGCGCCTTACAATCGCGTTGACCTGGAAGATCTCATGAGCGAGTTTCGTCTCGTACGCCTGTCAAACATTGCCATGCTCCGGAACCTCGACGAAGAAGCATGGTCACGGATCGGCACTGCAAACGATGCACCAGTTTCAGTACGCGCTTTAGCCTTCATTATGGGAGGCCATATCCGACATCACATGGGAGTTTTGTCCGAACGGTACCTTTTCGCCGCGTCAAGCTGAACCTATGTTCGTGGGTCGCAAATTACCGGCAGTTGCGGTCGTGGGCATTGCCGCCATTGTTTCGTTTGGCCAGCCTGCCGTGCGGGATTACCGGCGGGCGCATGAACATCAAATCGTTGCCGAATTCACCCAGCTACTGGCAATTCCCAATGTTGCTTCCGATCGCGAAAACATCCGTCGTAACGCAGCTTTCATCCTCGGGATGATGGGGCGGCGCGGCCTGCATCCCCAATTGTTGCAGGCTAATTCAAGCGACACTCCACCAGCGGTTTACGGTGAATGGAAAATGCCGGGCGCGACGCGCTCGGTAATTTTTTACGCTCACTATGACGGCCAGCCGGTCGATCCCAAACAGTGGACTGCATCGCCGCCGTTTCAGCCAACCTGGCGGTCTGCGCCGGTCGAAGCCTCCGGACAGATCGTGAGCCTGCCGGCGAACGGTGAGATCAATCCTGAATGGCGTCTATACGCGCGCGCAGCTGCCGACGATAAGGCGGGGGTGATCGGAATTCTAACGGCGTTCAATGCCTTGCGAGCGCAAAACATGACGCCGTCAATGAACATAAAATTTCTTTTCGAAGGCGAAGAGGAAGCCGGCTCGCCACATCTCGGCGAGATCATCGACCGAAACAAAGACCTGCTGCAATCAGACGCCTGGATCATCTGCGACGGCCCGGTCCACCAGTCAGGACGCAAGCAGGTGGTGTTCGGCGTGCGCGGCGATCAGAACGTCGATGTGACAGTCTATGGCGCGAAGCGCCCGCTGCACAGCGGTCATTACGGCAACTGGGCGCCGAATCCCGCGATGCTGCTGGCGCGCTTGCTGGCGTCGATGAAGGGTGACGGCGGTCGAGTGACGATCGCCGGCTGGTACGAAGGTGTCGAGCCGCTGGGTGAAGCCGAGCGCAGGGCGATTGCGGAAGCGCCGACTTATGACGATGAATTGCGGGCGCAACTTGGTCTGGCGCGCACGGAAGGAAACGGAAAGAGTTTGCTGGAGCTAATCAATCAGCCTTCGCTGAACATCAACGGCTTCAGCAGTGGCGATGTCGGCGCACTGGCACGCAACGTGATTCCGACAACTGCCACCGCCGTGCTGGATTTGCGGCTGGTCAAAGGAAACGATCATCAGAGGCAGGTCGGGCGTCTAATCGATCACATTCGCCAGCAGGGATTCTTTGTCATTGATCACGATCCGACCGACAGCGAAAGAAAACAACATGCGCTAATCGCAAAAGTCCTGGCGCGTTCTGGCGGTTACAACGCCGAGCGCACCCGTATGGATCTTCCCTTATCGATCGCGGTAATTGAGGCAGTTCAATCAACCTCGAAAGACCCAATCGTGAAGCTGCCAACGTCGGGCGGCAGCCTGCCGCTTTCGATTATTACGGACCGCCTGCGCACGGTGACGATCACAGTGCCAATTGTGAATTACGACAACAATCAACACGCCGAGAACGAGAACCTGCGCCTGCAGAATCTCTGGGACGGGATTGAAACGCTGGCCGCGGTAATGATGATGAAGCCTGGCCTTGAATAATTCGATCCAATTCGTTTAGCGGCGGGCTACTGCCCGCCGGATTCGTTAAAGATGCGTAATCAGCAACGGGCAAGAATATTCGCGATTGGGCTACTGCTCCTCGTTTCGTCTTCGGTTGCGATGGCGCAACGCGGCGGCAGAGCCGAACCGCTGCGGATTGAGTTCAAACGCGGCGCGACCAGCACCACAATCAGCGGCACGGTGCGCGGCAGCGAAGAGGCTGAATATGTCCTGTCGGCTAAGAAAGGCCGGCGACTAATCATCAAGCTGATTTCCGTGCCGGTTAAGTCCTCTGTCTTTCAACTTCTTGGCGAAGACAACGACACGCTCGGCCTCGAATTCGACGCGAACTTCAGTTACTCAGGCGTGTTGCCAAAGACGGGTGACTACTTCATCAGCGTGCGACGGCCTACGGAGGCCAAGGGGACGTCGCGTTACAAACTCATCATTACGGTACGTTGAACGAGGCCGGTGAAGATGCGAAAGATCATCGTCTACATTGCTACCAGCGCTGACGGCTTCATCGCGCGCAAAGACGGGGCGGTCGATTGGCTGGATCGACCGCGCCCCAAAGGCAACTACGGCATGGGCGATTTCTTCAAGTCGATCGATACGATCCTGCTGGGACGAAAGACGTATGACATTTTCTTGCGTTTTCTGAAAGAGGGAAAGGCCGCCCCGGACGTGGGCGTCATTAAGCACTATGTGTTCTCTACCAGGGCGGCCCCGAAGAAAGTTGCGGAGGGATTCGAGTTCGTTACAGAGCCGATCAAGAAATTTGCGAGACGTCTGCGCCCAAAGAAAGGCAAAGGCATTTGGATGATGGGCGGCGGGGGCATAATTGCGTCATTCCTGGACGCCGGCGAGATTGATGAATTCTTTATCCATGTGATCCCCATCTTGATTGGCGAAGGCATTCCACTAATCGCGCCCCGCCACCGCACCGTGCCGCTAAAATTACTTTCAAGCAGGAAGTTCTCTGATGGAGTGGTGCGCTTGCATTATGCGGTGAAGGCAAAATCATCCGCATGAGGGGATGGATCAAGGCGTCACGCTCATATAGATAACCGTCTTGATGCGCCGGGTGGTCAGTACCACCCGCTTCCGCTCCTCTCCCTTTGGGAGAGGTGGGGTGAGGGCGCGAAGCCTAGCGGGTGGGTCCAATATTCATCGCTGAAATCACGCGCTGAGCTGCACTTTTTCGAAGACCTGATGGAGAAGAGATTCATGAACCGCTTGATACTTCTGGTTATCCTCCAGCTGTTGCTCATATTCACGCCGCGTCCCTCATTCACGCAAAACCCAACCAACGCAAATTATGAAGTTTACGCGCTCAGTTATGGCGTTTTCCCTGACTTCCCGGTTTCGGCGCTGTTAGCCGGCGCAGACAAAACTCGGAAAATCGATTTGCAGATGATGGTCTGGCTAATCAAAGGGCCGGGCGGCAAAAATATTCTGGTTGACACCGGCTGCTACCACGATAGCGTGATCAAAGGAAAAGGCATTAAGAATCTAATTAAGGCTTCAGAGGCCGTGGCGAAGCTCGGGCTAAAACCGGACGACATCACCGACGTGATCATCTCTCACATGCATTGGGATCATGCCGACGGTATGGATTTGTTTCCCAACGCCAGGATCTGGATTCAGAAAGATGAATATGTTTATTACACGGGCGCCGCGTGGCAGTCCGACGGAAAGCACGGCGGGATAGAACCGGACGACGTGCTCACTATTGTAAGACTCAATACCGAGCACAAAGTTAATCTGGTCGAAGGCGAACGCGAGATCATCGATGGCATCAAGGTCTATACCGGCGGGCGACATACTTTTGCGTCGCAGTACGTCAGTGTCCGCACTGCCAGCGGCACTGCCGTGATCGCCTCAGACAATATGTATCTTTATGAGAATCTGGAAAAGCACGCGCCCATCGCACAGACGTTCGATGCCGACTCAAATCTGAAAGCGCAGGATCGCATGAGACAGATCGCCTCACGACCTGATTTGATCGTACCCGGCCATGATCCCGCCGTGTTTGTGAAGTTTCCACAGCCGGGCAACGGCGTGGCCCGGATTCAATAGCTGTGACTGACAGGATTGACAGGATTTACAAGATTTACATGACTAGACAATCGCAAAGACAACTACTCCATCCTGAAAATCATGTCGATTCAATTAGCTTCGGCGGGTTTTAGTTTCTTCGCCGGCTTCTGCGCGCCTTTTTCGATAAACACGGCGACTGTGGTGGCTTTACCAACTGTTAGTTTCTGGTACCTTTAGCTCCAGATCCTATCCCGGCACGATGCTCGTTTCGGAGCAGATATGAAATTCTTAAAGCTACTTCTACTTTTATTGCTTCCTGCGACGGTTCTGCCTCAGTCGAAACCGATCGTTGAGGACAAAGGCAATTTCGGCCTTCACGTAACGAATGACAGCATTATCCTGCACCAGTATCTCGAGCGGGAGAACCAACTCCTGCTAATTGGTTACAAGTCGCTCCAACTCCTGGACCTCACAAATTTCAAGGTGTTAGAGACGCGGCCAATCGATCTGCCCACGGCCAATATTCGCCATGATTATGAGCTCAGCAGTTGGGTCATAAGCCCGGACGGGCGGCGCATGCTCGTGTTGGGATTGAAGGATGCGCGCACCAAAACAACGACTGAATCAAAGCAGGCTGCATGGGTTTGGGATTTGCAGACGGGGAAACGCATTGCCGTACTGGATCGGCCTGACAAAATTGAAAACGGCTGGTGGAGCGACAATGGCAGGACGCTCATCACGATGGACGTTCCGTTTATCGACCCGCTGATTAGAAAGGTCAACATCAGCTTCTGGGATGGTGAAACCCTTGGTTATCAGGGCAGCGTTTTCATCAACAACATTACCTGGATGTATCTGAGCAAAGACGGCCAGCGTTTCTTTGCCGCGTCGGGACAAAGAGGAAACCTGTTTGGGATAAAGTATGTAAGCGATAAAGCGGGCGTCATCAACGTGTGGAGGACGAAGACTGGCGAGTTGGAGAAAACGATTTCTGTCGGCAATGACAATTTCTCTCCCAAGACGCGAGAGATCGAAATAAGTCCCGACGAAAAATTCCTGGTGTTCGTGAACAAGCACAAATCGAGTCCCGCTCAGCACAGATTGCTGGCGTGGGAAATTAACGAAAGTGTGCGCCCGAAGTATGAGCTTCAACCTCGGCCAAAGATCGACGATTCGCGAATCGTGTTCAGCCCGGACGGAAAATACTTTGCTTTGGACGTCGGCAGGAATTTGCAGATTTATGAGACTGAAACCGGCAAGCTAAAGGTCGAGCTTCAGAACGTTGAATTGCCGTCTTATGGCTGGTTGGACAACGAGATCATCGCCAGTGTCGATTACAAATCGAAGAACTTTTTCGAAATGGGCAAAAAGCTAAAGGCCTTTGACGCCATGAACGGCCAAATGCTCTACAACCACAGACTCGCCTACCGAGAGGTTGAGATAATGGACCCTAATTCTGAGTTTGGTGGATCTGAAGTTGTGATGACACCATCCTGAGGCCTCATCCGACGAAAAAAATATTCATGACCAGCAGCGATCAATTCGTGAAGATATTTGATTCACGCACGGGCGATCTCCTGCAGACCGTGGTTCATCCGCTGATTGTCGTCGGCAAGAACGGGAAACCGAAGTTGACTCACGGAAATACGGTCCTTTCCGCCGCTTGGTCAAAGGATGGCAAGGCGCTGTATGTCTTCAGCGCTAACCATCAGTCCGTCTCTCTTTGGAAACTGATTGACGATTAGACTGGCGGTGGTAGAAAGGCGGCAACCGGAACTCATTTTTCGTTGCAGCGGATCGGCGGACGGCTGTGGCGTCAGCAACTGCAAAACGATCATTGATCCCGCAAAGAAAATCGGTAACACGCGGATGAAATAGAGGAAATAAGGCTCGGGCCCGGAAAGATCGGGAATCCACAGGAAAGACGCCTGGCGAAAGTCGATCGAAATGGTAATCGCGCTATAGAGCGCAAAAAGAAACGGCATCTGAATCAGCAGAGGCAAACAACCGCCGAGCGGGTTTGCTTCTTTCATCAGGCGCAGTTGCTCCATCTGCAATTCCTTCATGCGCGGATCGCTCTGCTTCATTCCTTTCAATTTTTCCTGCAGTTCTTTCATGCGGGGCGCGTACTTCTGCGCTTTCTTCATTTTGCGCGACGACTGCCACTTCAGCGGGAAGAAAAGTGAGTAGATGAAGATTGTGAACAGAATAATTGCGACGCCGTAACTGCCGGTGAGTTTCTGCAGCTCATTGATCGAGAAAAGAATCGGCACCGCCAGGCCGCGGCGCATCCAGGCGAGAAATCCGTAGTTAATTGCTTCGCCGAGATCGACCTGTGGACCACCCGACTGTTTGATCTCCTCACTCGCGTTCGCAAGCAGCTTTTGATCTTTCGGACCGACATACAGTTCGGTCTTTGAACCATCCGCGGGCACCGGAACCAATCCGGTAACCAGCATGCGTTGCTCGGGCTTGTCGTCGACCTTCTGCTCATACGAAACAGAACGATACTCCAAACCGGAAATCGGTTTCGCAGGTACCGCGATCATGGCAAAGTAAGTATCGCCAACACCCGCCCATTGGACCGCGCCGTCAACAGCTTCGCGATCGACGGGTTTGATGACCACCGACTTCAGACCCAATCCTTCCAACAAGCGGTTGACGAGACCCGAGCTCTTGCGATCGGCATGAACTTCCTGGGCATTGATCCGTTGCGCTTCACCGTTGACGACTGAGATTCCTTCCGGCGCATATAAATAAAAAGAGTAATGATCGATGCCCTGATCGCCGATGTTGGGCCCGATGGCGAGCGCCGCTTGTGGAATAACCTGGCCATTTCGCGAAAGTTTGAGCTCAATTTCAGCAGAATAACGATCGGCCAGGAATGTCACGCTCTTTGTAACTTCGAGTCCGGTCGCCTCATCATGCAGCGTAAAGTCGACGCGCTTTGAGCCAGTGGCTACATCAACCGTATCGCCATTCGCATCACCGGCAACCGTGAAGTTCTTTGACGCCAGCACGGGGTCGACCGCCGGGTCACCGGTAACCACTCGTAATGGCTGAAAAACTTGATCGGGCGAAACACCCGCGGGCGTTGCGGCGATCAACTCCAGGGGTTTGGGATTGGACTTGGTAGACGACGCCGCATAAATATCTCGGCCGGTGTTCTTGTTTTTCTTAACAATCCAGCTGGTCGCCACGGCGCCGCGACTATCGAACGTGGCCTCGTATAGGGGCGTGACAATACGAATCTTGCGCTGCGGACTAGTGTCAGGCGCGGGCGCAGGAACCTGGGACGCTGCTTGGACGGGCTGCGGTGTCGGCGTCGTTTGACCAGTTGGTTGGGGCGAAGCTTGCGCGGTCTGCTGATTGTTTGCGTTGACGTTCGGTTGTGGCGGCTTTACCGGCGGATAAAGATAATTCCACAGAATCAACACCGCCGCCGAAGCGACCAGAGCCAGAATGAATCGTTGTTGCTGTTGCATTTAACTGTTTTGGAGTATCGCCTTTAGGCGGGCCTTCTCCTGATTCATAATTCCGCCTAAAGGCGGTACTCCAAACTACTTCACCGGATCATACCCGCCGGCGCAAAACGGCTGACAACGAAGCAGTCGCCAGATCGCCATGCCAATTCCACGCAAAGCACCATGACGTTCAATTGCTTCGCGCGCATATTCGGAACAGGTCGGAACAAAACGACAGGACGGCGGCAACCAGGGCGAGATTACTGCTTTGTAGAACTTCAAAAGCGAAATAAGAATAAAGCTCATCGCCTTTTGCGCGGCATAGACTTCAGTCTGTACTAATCGATCACAGACTAAATGCTATGCTACCTAGCCTGCCGCTCGGCACGAGCGACCTCATCAATGATCCTACGAAATTCGCGGAATCGAAGTTCTTCCTTCACAACGAGCAATGAACGCTTCGCATTCAAAACCCAGTCATAGCTCTGCTTCAATCCATTCAGGTCGCCGGCGCTGCGCCGAAAAAGTTCGCGCAACAAGCGCCTGGCGCGCGTCCGATCGACTGATTTTCCAATTGCCCTGGTCGATGCCGTCACGCCCAGACGGTGCTCGCCTGATTCGTTCACCCGTAAAAAAGCGGCCATCAAGCGGCCGTCATAACGTTGCCCTTCGGCGTATGCTTTTTGAAACTCCGGCCGCGCGCGCAAACGGCGTCGTTTCGGCAGCACTTCTTTTACTTTCCGGGGTGCGTCGTTTAAGGAAACCAAAGATTCAGTAGTGCGACGGCGTCAGGCGTTTGCGACCTTTCGCGCGCCGGCGCTTGAGCACGAGGCGGCCGTTCTTGGTCGCCATGCGCGCGCGAAAGCCATGCGTCTTGGCGCGGCGGCGATTGTTCGGTTGAAAGGTTCGCTTCGGCATAGTGAAAGATTCCCCCGTTCAATGAAAACACTTAGCGTAACGGCGCAGCAAACCGATGTCAAGCAACGATGCAACGTGCCTTGACGCGTCGCAAAATCGCATGTTAGCCTTCAAAGCTTTGACACGCATGCAATTGGGTCACTGTAGTTGAACAAGTGAAGTTCAGTCTGCCGTGAATGAATTCCGACGCATCGGGATTCAAGATCTGAAAGCCGAAATCCCAGCTTAAATCAGTTAGCCACGAATGCTTCCGCTCGGCCTGGCCGAAAACTCAATTCAACTTGTGCCTGATGGCACATTGATTCTGCATGTTTTGATCATCCTCGTGATGGTCTATGTCCTCAACGCGACCCTCCTGAAACCAGTCAATCGCATCCTGGAAGCGCGCGACAAGCGCACCAAAGGACGCTTGAGCGAAGCGCAACAGATTCTCAGCGACGTGAGCGAGAAATTGAGAGAGTATGAGCGCGCTTTGCGAGAGGCGCGCGGCCAGTCCTATGCGTTTGCGGAGAAGGAGCGCGCCGCCGCCCTGCAAGAGCGGCAAGTGAAGCTTAATGAAATGCGGGAACGACTGGCGGAATCGATCAAACGCGAGAAAGAAGGGATTAAGCAGCAATCCGAAGAGGCGCGCGCCACACTCGAGGTAGAATCGCGCCGCCTGGCCCGCGAGATTGGTTCCCGCGTGCTGCACAGGTCGCTGAGCGACGCTGATCTCAACTAATCGACATGATTTGGAATTTCATAACTTCACCGTTCGTCGTTTCGATCATCGCCGAGGAAAAAGGTTGGTGGGCGCGTATCGGACCCTATTTGGATTACCCCGGCTTTGAAGCATGGAAGTTCTTAAACCTGGCAATCTTTGTAATTGCTCTTTATCTCATTTTGCATCGGCGGTTGTCCGCCGCGTTTTCCGATCGGCGGGATACGATTCGTCGCGATCTCGAACGCGCGAAACAGGAACGCGATCAAGCGGTGGCGAAATTGAAAGAAGTTGAAGAGCGTCTGGCGCGCCTTGATTCGGAGGTGGCAACGATCCAAGAGCAATCCAGGCGTGAGGCTGCGGAAGAACGTGAGCGGATCGCGCGCGCCACGGAAACCGAAGTCGCAAAGCTCAGCGAGCAAGCCGAACGGGATATCGAAAGCGCCGGCAAAACTGCGAAACATGATCTGCGCCGCTTTGCGGCGGAACGAAGCGTGGCGCTCGCCGGAGAAATGATCCGCCGGGAATTGCGTCCGGAAGACGATGCGCGCTTGATCGATCGCAACATCAAAGAGCTCGGAGGAGCGGCGTAATGAGTGTCCAGACGATCGCCCGCCGTTATGCGTCGGCGCTCGCCGACGTCGTCCTGGAGCGCGGCGAAGCGCGCGAAGTCCAGCAGGAACTGATCGCCTGGGAACAGATGATCCAATCGGCGCCAAATCTTCAGGAAGTTTTGGGTAATCCGACGGTCGGGCTCGATCAAAAGGGGGCAGTACTCAACAAACTAATCGAGCGAGCAAAGCCGCGACCGACCACGATAAACTTTCTCAAAGTGCTTTTGCGGAACCAGCGGCTGACAGAACTTAGCGAAATCAATCGTAAATTCACGGAAATTCTTGACGTCCGCGCGGGCATCGTCGCCGCCAAAGTAATGACGGCGCGCTCGGTCCCTGAAAATGCACAGCAAAAACTTCACGTCAGGCTGGCGGAGATGACCGGCAAAAAAGTGCGGGTTGACTTTGACACTGATCCGGAATTGATCGGCGGCCTCGTGACGCGAATCGGCTCGACAGTTTACGACGGCTCGGTGCGCAATCAATTGGAGCAAATTAAAGAGAAAATGGCGGGCTGAAAGGATTGCCGATTTTCGATTGCCAATTGCCGATTCAAATGCGGATCAAAAATTGGCAATCGGCAATCGCAATCGGAAATGACATATGGAACCAATCAAAGCAAACGAAATCAACGAAATCATTCGCCAGCAGATCGAGAATTTTGAAGCCGGCGTCACGGTGATGGAAGTGGGCACCGTGATCAAAGTCGGTGACGGCATCGCCGAGATTCACGGCCTCGAGAAAGTTATGGCGGGGGAGCTGCTCGAATTTCCACACGACGTGCGCGGTCTGGCGTTGAATCTCGAAGAAGACAAAGTAGGCGTGGTGCTCTTCGGCGAATTCCAAAAGGTCAAAGAAGGCGATCTGGTGAAGCGCACCGGCCGCATCATGCAGGTGCCGATAGGCCAGGCACTGGTCGGCAGAGTTGTGGATGCGCTGGGAAATGCTGTCGATGATCGCGGGCCGATTCTTACTGAAGACTTCAACCCGGTCGAACGCATCGCGCCCGGTGTAGTCGATCGCCAACCAGTGCGCGAAGCATTGCAAACTGGTTTGAAGGCGATCGATTCAATGGTGCCAATCGGGCGTGGTCAGCGCGAGCTAATCATTGGAGATCGACAGACGGGCAAGACGGCAATTGCGGTGGACACAATTATCAATCAACGCGGCAAAGGTGTGATTTGCATCTATGTGGCGATTGGTCAAAAAGCTTCCACGGTCGCGCAAGTCGTGAAGACTTTGCAGGATCACGACGCGATGCAATACACGATCGTCGTGAAAGCGACCGCTTCCGATCCGGCGGCGATGCAGTTTCTTGCGCCTTACTCCGGCGCAGCGATGGGCGAGTACTTTCGCGATCGCGGGCAGCACGCGTTGACCATCTACGACGATCTTTCGAAACAGGCGGCCGCCTATCGCGAAATCTCTTTGCTGCTGCGTCGCCCACCCGGCCGCGAAGCTTATCCCGGTGATGTGTTCTATCTGCACTCGCGCCTGCTGGAACGCGCGTCGAAACTTTCCGACGCAAAAGGCGGAGGTTCGCTGACGAGTCTTCCGGTGATCGAGACCCAGGCCGGAGATATCTCCGCCTACATTCCAACTAATGTAATTTCAATCACCGATGGGCAGATCTTTTTGGAAAGCGATCTGTTCAACGCCGGCATCCGGCCGGCAATTAACGTCGGCAACTCTGTTTCCCGTGTAGGTGGCGCGGCCCAGATCAAAGCGATGAAGCAGGTGGCCGGCACTTTGCGCCTCGACCTGGCGCAATATCGCGAACTCGCGGCATTCGCGCAGTTCGGTTCGGATCTCGACAAGGCAACCCAGGCACAGCTCGCGCGTGGACAACGGCTGACGGAAATCCTGAAGCAGCCGCAATACCAACCGATGGACGTCGAGAAGCAGGTTTTGATCATCTGGTCGGCGACCAACGGCTTCGCCGATGATGTGACGATTGAAGACATTCGCAAATTCGAAACTGAACTGCTGAGCTTTATCGAGAATTCCCATCCGGGTGTGCTGCAGAATCTGCGCGAAAAGAAAGCAGTCACCGACGAAATCCAGAAGGATCTCGAACAGTCTCTCAAGGATTTCAAGGAAGTGTGGGCGGATAAAGCCCAGGCGGCCGCAGCCGCATAATAAGTAATGAGTCATGAGTGATGCGTGATTATACGTGATGAGTAATGCGTTATGCGCGAAAGCCCGCCACCTACTCATCACTCATGACTCATCACTCATCACTTTGCTCTAAATGGCCAATCTTCTAGACATTCGCCGGCGGATTAAGTCGGTCAAGAACACACAGCAGATCACCAAAGCCATGAAGATGGTTTCGGCGGCGAAGTTGAAGCGCGCCCAGAACCGGGTAATCAATGCACGCCCATTCGCCAACAAGATGACTGAGGTACTCGGTGAGCTGGCGGCGCAAACCACGGAAGACTTTCATCACCCGCTGCTCGACTCCCGCGGCGATGAACGTTATCTCGTGGTTCTGATCACGGCTGACAAAGGCTTGTGCGGAGCTTTCAACGCGAATCTGATAAAGGCCGCCCAATCGTTCCTGAAAGACAACGCCGGCAAGAATATTGAGCTACTGACCGTCGGGCGGAAGGGACGCGACTTCTTTCGCCGGCGCGCCCAGCTTGCCGGCGAGTACATTGGACTGACCGGCAAAGGCCGGGTGGAATTTTCAGAAGCGCTCGATGTCGCGCGCGATATTGTTCATAGATTCACGGCCGACGAGGCGCTCGACAAAGTGTTTCTGATCTTTGCCGAGTTCAAGTCGGTGTTGACTCAACGAGTCGTCGTCGACCAGTTATTGCCGATCTCGCGCGTCGCGGAAACCGCAGACGATCCCGCTTCGGCCGCAGCCAAATCCAGAGATTACATCTACGAACAGCCACCGGCTGAGATCTTCAGCCGCCTCTTGCCGCGCCTGGTGGAAACGCAAATTTTTCGCGCCTTGCTGGAATCGATTGCCTCCGAACAGGGAGCGAGGATGACGGCCATGGATTCCGCGTCAAAGAACGCCGGCGAATTGATTTCAACGCTGACGCTCAACATGAATCGTGTTCGTCAGGCAGCCATCACGCGAGAGATTATCGAGATCGTTTCCGGCGCCGCAGCACTCTAGTTGGAGTACCGCCCTCAGGCGAGGGGTTTTTGAGTGACGCGTTTAGGCAGCCCTTGAACCACCAGGGTTCCGCCTGAAGGCGGGGGACTCCGAACTCTTAATCCGGGTTCGGCCTCCCACCAGGGCCGCGCCGTGCTCGCGTCTCATTTCGAATCTGCTCAAATCGCTGCCACTGTTCCGGCGTCAAAACCTGTTGCAGGCGCTGGTCTGTCTGCTGCCGAATCTCATTAACGCGTGGCTCTGATTCCTTGCGCAGGGCTTGTAACTGCTGTCGGGCGTCGCCAAATATTTGTTGCACTTTCGTTTTTTGATCGCCGCTGAGTTGCAAACGCGTGGCGAGTTGCTCAAACCGATCGCCGCGATCTGCCGAACCGCGCGCGCGCGCCCAATGATATGCGTTCAAGGCTAGTATCCCGCTGGTAAAGCCCAGAGAGAAGATCACGATTGCCACGCCGCGAAGCTGCCATTTGTTTCGTAGAGTGTTGTCCATAACTACTTGCCCTCGTCATCGTCAGCGTAAATCGCGCTGAACACCTGATCATCGGTCAATTGATCATTCTCATTCTGATCCAGCACAACGGCTTCGGCTGAGTAAGGAACCAGTGCGGCAGTCTGTTGAGTTACCGGCTGAGTCGCGGGAGCGACAAAAGTCAGGACCCCAAGCGCCGCGGTGGTCGCGGCCATGGAAGCCACCAGTGCACCCGTCGCCCTCCATAGCCGGCGAAATCCGGAAGCCTTATTAATTGCCTGCTGTTCGCGCCACGCCGCCAATACACGCGTTTGAAAGAATGGATTGGCGTTGTGGGCCTTGTCAGAAGCTTCGTCAGCATGCTCCTTGAGTAACAGCGTAGAGATTTGGGCGGCTTCGAAAGCTCGATCGCACGCAACGCAATCTTTGATGTGCGCGCTTATCGTCAATCGATCATTTTCAGTAAGAAGCGCGAGAGGCGCATTATCGAGAATGTCTGTGATGTGATCTTTCATTGTTTCACCTGCGCTTTCTAATTACTGCACCCTCCCTGACGGTCAGGTTTCTGCCTACTGCTTTCTGCCTTCTGCTTTCTACCTACTGCTTTCTGTTTTCAGCACCCTCCCTGACGGTCGGGTTTCTGCCTAACAGTTTCTCCAACTCCTCACGAGCCTTCCTGCGCGCGCGAAAAGCTCGGACTTTAACTTTTGACTCTGACCAGCCGGTCAGCTGCGCCACTTCACTCACCGAAGCATCTTCGCCATCTATCATCGTTAACGCCAGTCTATCTTCGGGCGCGAGCGTTTCCAGCACTCGGGCGGCCAGGTCCGCGACTACCAGATTTCGCTCCGCGCCACCCGGATGTCCGGATGCTGTCCGGGAAACTTTTTTCTCCAACCAATCAACTTCATTGTCCGTTAAGTCAGCCGTCACCAGTTCCGGCCGCCGCTTTGCCGTGCGAAGAATATTCAAGCACGTGTTTGTCGCAATTCGCGTCAACCATCCTTCCATTGATCCGCGTCCCTCGAAACTCTTCAGCTGCGCGAACGCCTTCAAAAAAGTTTCCTGTGCCGCTTCTTCGGCCAGACTCGCTTCGCGAAAAAACCGATGCACAACATGAAACACTCGCGAGCTGTATCGTCGAACAATCTCAGCGAACGCAGACTCATCTTCCGCGCGCGCAAGGCGCGCCAGCTCGAGGTCCGGCGTTTCTTCGTAACCGTTCGACAGAAGCGCTCCTCAACTGGATTTGGCGAGGAGGTTTGGAGTGCCGCCTTCAGGCGGAGTGTGACGATGTTCGCCGCCTGAAGGCGAAACTCCAAACCATTTATCCGCCATTTCCACTGGGGACGTTTATTCGTTGTCGCGCGGTCCGCCCATGCGCCGGCCTGCGCCGCGATGGTCTTTGAACTGCGCTTTCAACTGTTCAAGCTGGGCCTTTTGCTCGTCGGTCAGAACGGCCTGCATCTCCTGATTGAGCTTAAATCTTTCGCCCATCAGCTTGGCCTGCAAACCCGCCATGTCCGTCAATTTCTGAGTGGCCAGCGCTTCATTGAACGTACCGCCTTCACTCGCCTGGCGCAACTCCTGCCGCTTGGCTCGAAGCTGCTCCTGCAGCGGTTTGTTGCGTTCCGCAAAGCTTTCGCGGATCAGTTTCATCTTCGCTTTCTGATCGTCCGTTAAATTCAGACGATTAAAGAGAGCGCCACCTCCGTGGAACCCACGCTTCCCGTCTTCACCGCGCCATTCGCGGCGAGGACCTTGCCCGTTTCCCCGATCGGTTCTCACCGACTGGGCCACGGCAATCGAAGCAACCAGGACAACAGCGGAGAGAGAGGCTATTGCCAGCATCTTAACCTTTCCAAGTTTTTTCATATTCGCTCCTATTCCTTGTTCTAAATCGCGAGGCTTTTGCCTCTCGACTGGCTAGACACCGCCAAGCCGGCTTTGGTTACGGTCCACCGAGGTCAGTACCAGCCGCGTCAGCCGCTGGGTCAAATATGCCTCATGAGTTGAACAATTAATCAATCTGCTTACGCAGATGGTACTGACCGCTCCTCGCACGTGTAACTGCTTTGGGCTTGCCGGTGTCTAGAGGAATAGCGCCCGATTTGTTGGGGAATTTGCGGGCACATCAAAACCCTTTGACAGGAAGAACATATGTCGACCGAAATTATTAGAGAGCGCCCCTTGTCACACCGGCTGGGCGAAACAACCATTAACTGGATCAGAGTCGCGCAGGAAAACCTGCTCGGCCGCAAAAAGCAATTAATCATCGGTGTTGCCGGGTTTGCAGTGGTTGCTGCCGCCGCCTTTTATTTTTGGGGAGGCCAGACAAGCGCCGCTCAGTACCTCACGGCAA
>WNFY01001458.1_pt1 | contig 42721 bp, 39 predicted proteins | sample 5400091 | NCBI WGS metagenome assembly WNFY01 (sample SAMN13153364, study PRJNA577476) | soil metagenome | isolation source: 60 cm soil or saprolite under grassland replicate 1 | place: USA:California | collected 2016-06-15 | reverse complement strand
AGATGGACATCGCCCGTCCTGCGTCGGTCATAATCGGTACCTATAACGATGCCAACATAATTGAGTCCACGCTTGCGGCATTTGCGGTACAGAGCTTTCGTGATTTTGAACTCGTCCTGGCTGACGACGGATCAGACCAGGATTACAGCCCCGTACTCGCAGCCTGGGCGTCACGCTTTGCGCACGGAATTCAGCACGTCACGCAACGGAAGCGTGGTTTTCGCAAAGCTCGAGTCCTCAACCGCGCGGTCATACTCAGCCGTTTTGATCCGCTGATCGTAAGCGATATGGACTGCTTGCCTCATCGCGATTTTGTGCGAAACCATCTCGCAAACGTCGAGCCCGGGGTAGCGGTCACCGGCCGCCGGACACATGTGAGCCGCGACGTCATGCGCAGTCCAGAAAAGATTCTTGAAGGCGGCTTAGGATTCGGTCCGTTATCGCTTATTGGATTTCGGTTCAGAGGAAAGGCGCGCATCATCGAGCACGGATTCATTTCGCCCATACTTTATGAATCGCACAACCGCCGTTTACACGGCAGCAATTTTTCTGTTTGCCGCCGGGATATCGTCGCGGTGAATGGCTGGAATGAAGAATTTGAAGGCTGGGGGGACGAGGACTCAGACCTCGGGGTGAGATTGCAACATAGCGGCGTACGACTTCGGAACCTGAGAAATAAAGTCATCCAATTCCATCTGCTCCATGATCGGCTGCCTAAAGTGAATCCCCAAAACGAAGAGCTTTTCACGCGTACACGCGTCGAGCGGACCACACGGGCGAAGATCGGGATCGCTGAAAGCAATGCCGCAAACTTCACCATACGTCTTTATGGTGCGGCGGACCGCGGTTCTACAACCACGAATTGTTAGTCTCGGCCCGCGCGTTATATGCTTGCGCGGTGAGGCAATCGGCGGGGCGATCTCCCACAACTCCACTCTACGTCGGCCTGGTGATCACGTTGGCTGCGGTGGTCGCCTACTCTGGGTACGTCACCAACCGCATCGGCAGCCTACGCCGGCTGCAGGACGATTTAATTGACCGGAACCGCAAAGACTCGCTTCAGTTATTGCGCATTCAAAATGAGCTCAACTCCATCGGCATCTCCATGCGTGACATGCTCGACACCGGTGCACTCGACCAGGGCGAGCGGTATCCACTCACCGCTTGGCGCCCGCAGTTCGAACGGATGCGCAGTGACCTCGAAGACGCATTTCAACGTGAAAAGCAGGTTTCTCCTCAAGGCCGCACAGACGATCAGCAGCATTACTTGGAAAGTTCGCTCGCTCAATTCTGGGACGCGGTGAACCGTACATTCGATCTGGCCGGCAACCGCAAGGAAGCCGAGGCAGGCGAACAGATCAGGATTTCGTTACAAGCCCGCCTCGCCGCCCTTACCACGGCTGTCGCGCGGTTGCTCGTACAAAATAACGAGAGCGAAGAGCAGGCTGCGGCCCAAGTCAGAGGAATCTACGATCGCGTCCAGCGGCAGGCTTACATCTTCGTCACGGCCATACTCGTTGCCATCGTTCTGACCAGCCTTTATTTGATTCGCTCGAATCGAAATGTTTTCAATCAGTTGGCTGCCCTATCAGAACAACGAAGCGATCTGGCGCAGAAATTGATTTCTACACAGGAATCCACTCTCCGGCATATCTCGCGTGAGTTGCACGACGACTTCGGACAGATCCTCACCGCAATGGGCGCGATGCTGGGGCGCGCTCGCAACCAGGTCGAAGAAGGATCGCAATTGCACGCCGACTTGCTCGAAGTCCGCGAGATCGCGCAGAGCACGCTGGAAAAAGTCCGCAGTCTGTCACAGGCGCTGCATCCGGTCATGCTCGATGAAGCAGGTCTTGAGCAAACTATCGAGTGGTATTTGCCGGTTGTGGAAAGGCAGACGGGTATTGTCATATCCTACGAGAAATCCGGAACGCCGTTTCCAGTTAACGCAAGCGCGGCGGTCCACGTGTATCGCGTTCTGCAGGAAGCTTTGAACAATATCGCCCGGCACTCGGGGGCGAAGCAGGCTTGGGTGCGGGTGCAGTTCGCGCCTGAGCATCTGCAACTCGAAGTGGAGGACCACGGTTCAGGCTTCTCTGGGGTTCGCTCTCGGCAGGGAATTGGCCTCGTCGCCATGCGTGAGCGCGCGGAATTGTTAACCGGGACGATTGCGTTTGTCCGGCCTCCTGAGGGAGGATCGTTGGTGCGAATGACTGTTCCTCGAAGGATATTGGAGCCGCATGCCTGAAGAAAAGATCTCCGTGCTGCTGGTGGACGATCACAGCCTGGTGCGCCGCGGATTCCGTCGCATGCTCGAGGACGAGCCCGATCTTCATGTGGTCGGTGAGGCCAGCGATGGTGAGGAGGCGGTCAAGCTGGCACGGTCGCTCGCGCCTCGTGTTGTCATCATGGATTGCGCGCTCCCGGGAATTAACGGCCTGCAGGCAACGCGAAAAATTCTGCAATTCGCGCCCAATACATTGGTGTTGATGCTCAGCATGCACACCGAAGAGACCTGGGTGCGGCAGGCGCTTGACGCAGGCGCACGTGGTTACGTCCTGAAGAACGCGATGGATCTGGAATTGGGCGCAGCGATTCGTCGTATTGTAAGCGGCGAGACCGTGCTCGACGAGCAGCTTGCGAAACAAGAATCGCTCAAGGGTGAGCGCAACGCGGGATTGACGCCGCGCGAAGTTGAAATCCTGCAGCTGATCTGCGGGGGCAAATCCAACAAGGAAATCGCGGCGCAACTCGAATTGAGCGCAAATACAGTCGCAGTCCATCGTGCCAATATCATGGATGCGCTGGGAATACACAAAACGGCGGAACTGGTTGTGTATGCGATCCGCAATGGTCTGGTGAACGTTCCGTGAACCGGCGAGCCTTTCTCTCAGCTTCCGCGATTGCGGCAGCGGCAAGTGCTTTCAGACCGCTCGATCTTTGGGGAGCTCCGCAGGCAGGACTGGGTTTTCATTTCACAGAGGTCACCGGCGCCGCCGGAATCAACTTCAGGCACAACAATGGCGCATACGGCGGAAAGTTCCTTCCGGAGACACTCGGCTCAGGTTGCGCATTTCTCGACTTCGACGCCGATGGCTGGCAAGACATTTTGCTCGTCAACAGTGCTGATTGGCCTGGTCACGTGCGTCAGCGTTCGACTCTCAAGCTCTACCGCAATAATCGGAACGGCACCTTCATTGACGTAACTCACACCGCAGGCGTTGATATCGAGATGTACGGCATGGGCGTGGCTGTCGGCGACTACAACAACGATGGCTTTCCCGACATCCTGATCACATGCGTCGGGCAGAACCGGCTTTTCAGGAATACGGGCAAAGGCACGTTTGTTGATGCCACAAATTCGACCTTGTGGTTTGATTTCGACCGAGACGGCTTACTGGATCTTTTTGTCTGCAACTACGTCAAGTGGGCTCCGGAACACGACGTCTTTTGTAGTCCCGATGGCAAGCACAAATCCTATTGCACACCGGAAGCATATGTCGGGCAGACCAGCTGGCTATTTCATAACCGCGGAAACGGCACGTTCGAAGATGTGACCGCTTCAAGCGGCATTTTCGACAGCAGTTCGAAGTCGCTGGGTGTCGCTATGTTCGACTACGAGCATGACGGATGGCCTGATCTGCTGGTCGCGAATGATACGCAGCCGAACAAACTGTATCGCAATCTGCGAAATGGCACGTTCAAAGATTCTGCAGTCGAAGCAGGAATCGCATTCAGCGCCGAAGGCAAGGCGCGCGCTGGCATGGGCGTGGACGTCGGCGACTTCGACAACTCCGGACGAGCCGGAGTTGCGATCACCAATTTTGATAACGAGATGATCGGGCTTTACCGCGCGGATGCGAGGGGTAATTTTTCGGACATTGCCGTGCAAAGTGGCATTGGGCTGCCGTCCAAAACCACGCTCGGCTTCGGGTGCGCGTTTGCCGACTACGACCTCGACGGCTCTCTCGATCTGGTCGCTGTCAACGGTCACATTGATGACACAGTCCGAAACGTGCGCAACGTGGGCTACGCACAACCCCCGCAATTATTCTTAAACACTGGAAAGGGAGGCTTCCGCGAGGCCGGAGCGGAGACCGGCGGAACCTTCAATGTGCCGAAGGTCGGGCGTGGGCTGGCAGTGGGCGATTTCGATCGGGATGGCGATGTTGACATCCTAATGACCACGAATAATGGCCCAGCGTATCTGTTTCGCAACGATCAGACAGCCGGGAATCACAGCATTCGATTCAAGCTTGTCGGGACAAAATCGAACCGCGATGCCATCGGCGCGCAGGTGCGGATTTTCTCTGGAGGATCCACGCAAAGTAGGACTGTGCGGAGCGGGTCGAGTTACCTGTCACAATCGGAATTGCCGATCACGTTTGGGTTGGGAAAACGGGACACGATCGAGCGTGTGGTGATTGATTGGCCGAGCGGCCGTACCGAAGAGTTCAAAGGCCTCGCCGCCGGAAAATCCTACGAAATCACCGAAAGCAAAGGCATGAAACCGGGGACGGGATTTTAGACAGAGTCCTCAGACCATTGGGGCAGCCGTGGAAGAGCGGCTCTTCAGAGCCACGTAACGGAAGCGAGATAGGCTGCCCTTTAGGGCCTGCGAAGCTAAAGCTCGTTTCACGTTCGCCTCTCATTGACGCAGCCATGAATGGCCGCTCTTCCGCGAGACCCCACCATCAATGAAACACGGCGTAAAGGGCTTCCAACCCATTCGAGGCTAGTATTTTTACGCTATTGTGCTCTCTCTGGCTTCGATCAAGAATGTCCTCAACGTCCTCATAAAGAAGTGGCCACCTCCGGCCTGAAACTTGAGGAGTTCAACCCACGAATCCAAAGCCGCCCGATGAGGGCGGTTTCGGATTTTTAGTTAGAAGTTCCTTTCTGCGCTGGTTGCGCTCTTCGCGCCGTGCGTATAATGTTCGGTTCCGGCACTCCACATCGAGGGACCACATGTCGAATTCTGATCCGCTCTCCCCAACGCGAAGAAATTTTCTCGCAACGACAAGTGGTGTCTTAGCCGGAGCGGTTGCCGGCCCGCACGCTCTTTCAGCCGCCATGCCGCAAACCGGGGCTGCGCCGGCCGTCGCGCCTGGCTCACGGCGAAAGATTCCAATTGGCGTCTTCGATCCTGCATTTCCCGACCTCACCCTCGATCAACTGGTGGAGAAGTACGACAATATGGGAGTGGAGGCGGCCGAGATAGGCACAGGGGGATATCCGAACAACAAGCATTGTCCGGTGCCGGAACTGCTCGACGATCCCGCGAAGCTGCGCGCATGGCAAAAGAAGTTTTCGGACCACAAGATTGAGGTCGCGGTCCTGAGCTGCCATGGCAATCCTGTTCATCCGGACCGGACGATCGCGCAACGCGATTGGGAAACGTTCCAGAAGACCGTGCTGCTTGCGGAGCGGATCGGCGTAAAAGTCATTGTGGGTTTTTCCGGCTGTCCAGGCGGCAATCCGAATGACACGAATCCGAACTGGATTACTTACCGCTGGCCTCCGGAGTATGCCGCAGCTCTCGACTGGCAATGGAAAGAAAAAGTGGTCCCGTATTGGAAGCAGGCTGCGAAGTTTGCGCGTGAACATGGAGTTCATCGCATCGCGCTCGAAATGCATCCGAATTTTGTTGTGTACAACCCGCTTACGTTGTTAAAGCTGCGCGAAGCCGTGGGCGAAGAGATTGGCGCCAACAACGATCTGAGCCATCTGTTCTGGCAGGGCTGCGATCCGATTGAAGTGATTCACATGCTTGGAAAGCAGGGTGCGATTTATCATGCGCACATGAAAGACACCGTGCTTTATCCCGACAAGGTCGGCAAGTACGGTGTGCTGAACTTCGTTTTTGAAAAGCAGGACCTGAAGATCGCCTCCGACGCTTTTCGCGCGGTGGGATACGGGCACAGCGCCAGCGTGTGGAAATCCATCGTGCAGGCGTACATGGATGTTGGATACGAGGGAATCTTGAGCGTGGAAAATGAAGACCCGATTCTGTCGGGCGAAGTCGGTGTAGAGCGCGCACTGTATGTGCTTAAGAATGTCAGGGAAGAGCTGCTGACGGAACAGGTTTAACGGGGAGATGGGATTGGCATCGCACCTTACTGCGTTGGAGCAGCTCAAAACTGCACCAATCGCTCGTGATGTGATTCGGGCAGATGCGGGTGTCCGTTACATCAAGTTAGGTGAGGGTGGCACTTGGGCTGCCGAATGCATCGAGCGCTCGATCATCAGGATCGGTTTTGATAGCGATCGACCCCAAGCGCCTGCGTGGCGGTCAGATGGAACGACATCAGGACGTATTGGGCTGGTAAAGTTTCGGGCGGCACTGCAACGTCGTATACCAACCAGCTCAAGAACTTCTACCTGGACCAAGGTGAAACCTTATGGTTTACCATCCACAAGCATCGGCTGTACTGGACTCTTCTGGGAGGAGTTGAACCACCCTTACGCGACGAGGCTAGCTCATTTCGGAAGTGTTCGGGATGGTCCTGTTCTGACCTGAACGGAAACGAGACTAGCAAATCTAGACTTGCAGGCTTCATTGTTGCAAAGGAAATCTTCCCCGGTACGAGCTGTCCTCTGAAAGATAAGGAACGCGATTACATTTTGCATCGAATCAACGGCAGGAAATTGCCGGAGGTTGAACATGCTGAGAAATCTCTTGAAATGTTGGAGTCCGACTGTTTGAACTTGATCAAGCTGCTGGACTGGCGGGACTTTGAGACCCTCGGAGGTTTGATCTTTGAGACAAGCGGATGGCGAAGGGTTTCAGAGGTCGGTGGCAGCCAGCCAACAACAGATATCGAACTTGTGCTGCCCACCACAAATCAGAGAGCATTCGTTCAGATAAAGTCCTCCACAGATCAGAGGCAATTCGATTCGTACGAGTCGGAGTTTAGGACGCGGCGAAACGAATTTGATTGGATGTTTTTTGTATTTCACACCGGGCAGATTACGACGAAAAATCCAAAAGTACGTATTCTTGGGCCGGGGGAGATCGAGAAGATGGTTGTGAATGTCGGATTAACGCAGTGGGTCATAGAAAAGGTGTCTTAGGCGAACCTGGAGGGCAGATGGATCGTAGAGCTTTTGTCGGAACTGCAGCAGCTGCAGCTGTAATGAGCCGCTTCAGTTGGGCTGCTGCACAACATCGCGTCGAAAAAATCGGACTCGAACTCTACACCGTCCGCGATCTTCTAAAGAAGGATTTCGAGGGAACACTCGCGAAGGTTGCGAAAATCGGCTACAAGGAAGTGGAGCTTGCCGGTTATCTGAACGACCTTCCAAACGTAAATCCACCGGTAAAGCGCGTGAAGGAAATGCTTGATTCGGATGGATTGGCCGCACCGTCGTCGCACGTTGCGTACAACATGCTGTCGCCCGAGAATTGGCCGAAAGTGATTGAAGCCAGCAAAATTCTCGGACACGAGTATATTGTGAATCCTTCGATTGATCGGGAACTAACAAAGACTTCGGACGGATGGAAGCGCGCTGCGGAGACCTTTAATCGCGCGGGCGAAGAGAGCCAGAAATCGGGAATTCAGCTCGGATATCACAATCATGTTGAGGAATTCAAAGCTCTGCCGGACGGCAAGCTGCCCTACGACATTTTGCTCACCGAGTCCGACCCCAAACTGCTAAAGATGGAAATCGATTTGGGCTGGGCGCATGAAGCGAAGGCTGATCCGCTTGCCTATTTCGCGAAATATCCTGGCCGGTTTCCGCTGGTGCACGTGAAGGACTTCGACAAGAACGGCATGATGACCGAAGTAGGTAGCGGTGTGATCGATTGGAAGGCAATCTTCGCAAAAGCCGACCTTGCAGGAATTAAGCACTATTTTGTTGAGCACGATCAGCCCATGATGCCGATGGAAAGCATTCAGAAGAGTTATTCGTATTTGGAGAAGTTGAGGTTTTAGGATCGGCAGTTGGCATTTAGCCGTTGGCATTTGGTGCTTAGCCTTCGGAAGCACGCACCGCGAGGTGGCCAAGTGCCAATGCTAATTGCTAGTTGCTAGTTGCTAACCGTCCACCGCGATCTATACGGACGAGAAACCTTTCATGGCCCAGTTAACTCGCTCACCCAAGGTTTACGACGTCTGCATTATCGGTTCCGGCGCGTCCGGGGGAACGGCCGCGAAAATTCTCACCGAGGGCGGCCTGAACGTGTTGATGCTCGAAGCCGGCCCGCCGGTGAATCCCGATAAAGATTTCAAAGAGCATGTATGGCCCTACCAGCTTCCTCATCGCGGGGTAGGGGTCGGAGGAAAAGCTGCCGATAATTTTGGCGAGTTCCTGGCGCCGAACGGCGCGTGGGAGATTGAAGGCGAGCCGTACACCGTCGCGACCGGATCACGCTTTCGCTGGTTTCGCTCTCGCATCGTAGGCGGGCGAACCAATCACTGGGGAAGAATCGCGCTGCGGTTTGCGCCGGTGGACTTCAAGTCTCGTTCCACTGATGGCATGGGCGACGATTGGCCCATCACATATGAAGATGTCGCACCTTATTACGACAAAGTGGAGTCCTACATCGGCGTTTTCGGCACCAAGGAAAATGTTTCGAGCGCGCCGGATGGTGTTTTCATGCCGCCGCCCAAGCCTCGCTGCACCGAGAACATTATCAAGAAGGCTTGCGACAAGGTCGGCGTGATCTGCATTCCTTCACGCCTGGCAGTGATCACTCAGCCGCACAATGGTCGCGCACCGTGCCACTACTGCGGACAGTGCGGTCGCGGATGCATCAGTGCATCGAACTTCAGCTCCAGTCAGGTGATGATTCCATATGCTGAGAAAACGGGCAGGTTTACGCTCGTTACCGGCGCTATGGCGCGAGAGATAGTGGTTGGAAAGAGTGGCAAGGCCGAAGCGGTTTCGTACATTGACAAGGCAACGCGCACGGAAAAGAAAGTTTTTGCCAAAGCTTTCGTCGTCGGTGCCAGCGCCTGCGAATCTGCGCGCCTGCTGTTGAATTCGAAGTCATCCCAATTTCCTGATGGACTTGCAAACTCTTCAGGAGTTATTGGCCGATATCTCACCGATAGCGTCGGTGCTTCCGGTGGCGGCGTTTTCCCGCAGCTCACCAAAATGCCAGCGCACAATCACGACGGCGTTGGCGGCATGCACATGTATATGCCGTGGTGGAAGTTTGATCGCAAGAATGATTTCCTGCGCGGCTATCACATTGAATTCGGGGGCGGAAGGAACTTGCCCGGGGTCGGCGACTTTCATTCGCTTTGCGAATATACGGAAGGCTACGGCTCCAGTTTGAAGCAACGATGCCGTGAGTCGTATGGGACATACATTGGCTTCGCCGGCCGTGGTGAAATGATTCCCAACGAGCAGAGTTACTGTGAGATTGACCCGAACACGGTTGATGAATGGGGTATTCCGGTGCTGCGCTTTCACTGGCAGTGGAGTGACAACGAAATCAAAATGGCGAAAGATATGCAGGAGACCTTTCGCGCCATTACCGAAGCTGCCGGCGGCACCTATTATTCACGGGCCACTCCGGACGGACCCCATCCGTATGGCATTGAAGACGGCGGCGTGATTATTCACGAGTTGGGCTGCGTGCGCATGGGAAGCAATCCAAAAACATCGGCTTTGAACGGATATTGCCAGGCGCACGACATGAAGAACGTTTTTGTCACGGATGCAGCGTCGTTCGTGAGCAATCCGGATAAGAATCCCACGCTGACGATCATGGCGCTGACGTGGCGAGCTTCGGATTACCTCATGGATGAGTCGAAGAAGGGAAACCTGTGAGCTCGAAACTTTCTCGCCGCGACGTTCTGAAATCGCTCGCCATGAGCGCGGCCGCGACTTCTGTGCTGCGCGTGATTCCGGCTCAGGCGGCAGAGTACGCGCACCACATGATCGCGGCAGAGAAGGCTGCAGCTCCCGCAAAGGGCTACACGCCAAAGTTTTTCAGGGCCCACGATTACAAAACATTGCAGACCCTGTGCCAGACAATTTTTCCCGCCGATGCTGATTCCGGAGGCGCAATCGAGGCGGGCGCTCCCGAATTCATCGACCTCCTTACCAGTGAGAACCAGGACTACCAGCGCATCCTGGGCGGCGGGATCATGTGGCTGGACAACACCTGCTCTGACCGTTATGGCAAGGTCTATCTCGACTGCTCGGCGGAACAACAGAAAGAGATTCTGGACAAAATCGCGTACCGTAGGAATGCGGCCTCGGATGCCACGCTTAGTCAGGGAGTCGAGTTCTTTTCGTTCCTGCGCAACATGACCGCGGACGGCTTCTTCACTAGTGAGATTGGGATCAAGTATCTCGGCTACGTCGGTAGCACCTATCTCACGGAATTCCCGGGATGCCCTCCGGTGCCGGACTAGTTTTTTCCATTCATTAAAAACATGATTGTCATTCCGAACTCGCGCGCTGCAGCGGGCGAGAGAGGAACCTTACGATGCGCGTGGGATCATCGGCGGCGTCAGTGGGGCCCAAGAGGCATATGCGTCGGAACAACCCAGCCCGCCGCGTGGACGCGCCAGCCGACGTAAGGTCCCTCTCTCGGCCGCTTGCGGCATCCGAGTTCGGGATGACAATCACGGGAGACGTTGCAATGCCGAGGGGCGCGCGCTGGCTCGAATCAGCTTTTTTAACGCTGCCACAATTACGTCAGGCCGGTCTCTCGGCACATCATGTCCACTACCTGAGGCGATCACGAATTCGGAGTTAGATGAAAGGTGTGCTCGTTCTTGCTGCAGGCGGTTCCACTCGGCCTCGCGGGTTGAGTTTCTTTCTTCGCTCGGATCACGCGTGATCACAATCAGAGGGATGGAACCGATGCTCGTAATCGCTCGGGCCTCGGCCGCGCTTTGTGGAAAGCTTGACCACTCCCGATAATAGATTTCGTAAAGGGACGAGCGGCAGCTGATAGCCCGCTTCAGTCCGCGAATCTCCGGAGGTGCGGCACCGCCGCACCATCCTCGCCACCGCGGAAGGCCGAAGGGAATTGCTGCCTGTATCAGCCGAAGCCGCACCCGGTCGCGCCATCGCAACCGGGCCATCATTTCGGGTAGTGACGTGTCAACCAGCACCACACCAGCGACTTCGTCCGGAAATTTCTGCGCAAACATCAGCGCGCTTAATCCGCCGAAAGAATGCCCAACCAAAATGTACGGCGGTGCCTCGCCCGCTGCGTGCAACAAAGCGTGGAGTTCTTCCGCCATAATACTCGGCACGCGTGGTTTCGGGCTGGGATCACTCCATCCATATCCGCCACGATCGTAGGCGCAGACCCGCGCGAATTGGGCGATCTGCGGCTGTACAAGATACCAATCCAGATAAGAGCCCTGTTGTCCATACTCGAGAACTACGGTTTGTCCTTCGCCCGAGCAAGTCAAGTGGAGACGATAGCCGCCGATGTCCACCAGCTTTCCGGGCGCGGGATAAAGTTCGCGGTCGCGCCTTTCTGCCCGCTGTTCATACAGCAGGCCGACTGTCGCGAGAAGCAGAAGCGCGATCAGCTCCAGACAGACGACAATACGAGCAGTTCTGATTGCGTGATGCGCCAGCGCATCGTGACCGACAGCCTTGGCAACCAGAAAGGCTAAAACCAAGAGAGCAGGAATCGCGAGGGCAATGATCAGCGCCGATCGTACCGGGTGGAATGTTGCTTCGATTTGTGCCTCCGCCTGCGAGATTATAACGTCCTGACGCGGGCGAGGCGCCCGCGCCACACAACAGCTGGTGTACATTGAAATGCATTTGGTTTCATGTCCAGAAGGAGGACTTTCCATGGCGATGGGCGGCTACACGGCTCCAGGAAGGATGGTTTTGCATACGATGGTGACCACACAATTTGAATTGGACGGCTTCCGCGTTGTCCGTACGCTCGGAGTGGTGCGCGGAATTGTGGTGCGGTCACGCTCAATCTTCGGAACTATCGGTGCAAGCTTGCAAACCCTTGTCGGCGGCAACATTACGCTGCTGACGAATCTCTGCGAAAGGACGCGCGCTGAAGCGTTCGATCTTATGCTTGCTCACGCAGCCGAATTGGGTGGAAATGCCGTTGTGGGTGCGCGCTACGACGCCACTGAGATCATGCAGGGAGTGACCGAGGTGCTTGCGTATGGCACAGCGGTGCAGGTCGAACCAGTCAATCGTTCCTGAATTCACCCGGTCGCGGGGGAGTGTTGGCATTTCTCGACGTGTTGAGGCTTAACGCAATACTTCGCCAACCATTTTGTCCAGGAATTCCGTGACCGTCGGAATCACGCTGGGCTTGTCTTACCACATACCTTGTTCCGGCTCGAAGCGAAGGCTGATGTCGTTTTGGTTTTATTGCTGAGTTCCAAAAGTCACTTGTGAAGCATCTTTTGCACTTCTCTTTGCCGCGCAGTTGCCATACTATTCTGGCGAATCTTGCCGTGGAGGAGTTTATGAGAAGACTCGCCGCAATCCTATTTGTGACCGCATTGTGCGTGCCGGCTGTGGCGCAGTGGCAACGGTGGAATCTGTCTTCTGACGAGCAGCAGCGCTTTGATAGCTACTACTCACGCTGGCAGGAATACCGGCAAAGAAATGACCGGGAGCAGACCACGAGCATGGAAAAGCGCATGCTCGACGTATATGCGCATTACAACATCCCGGCACAAACACCCTACTGGCGCGTGGCATCGAATGCCAGGTCAGGCCACAATCAGTGGAGAAGACAGCTTTCGACGAACGACCAGTCACGATTCGACAGCTACTTCTCGCGTTGGCAGGAATACCGTCAGCGCAACGACCGTCAGCAGATCGCCAGCATGGAAAAACGCATGCAGGATGTCTATGCGCATAATCACATTGCGTCCAACACGCCTTATTTCTGGGTCGCATCAAACGCTCGCGACGAAGATTGGGACGGTTGGGAGCGTGACCGCTGGCGTGGCAGGCTTTCTCGCGAAGATCAGGGAAGATTTGACAGCTATTACACCCGCTGGCTCGAGTATCGGCACGATAACCATCGTGACGATGTCGCCAGTATGGAGCGCCGCATGCGCGACATCATGGATCACTACGAAATTCCGGCGCAAGTTGGGTATGAGCAGCTTGCATCCACAGGAGCTGGATACTGAGTTAGCGGCTGGTCACACGTACTGCATCCTGGGGCCGTTTCCTCTGGCGGCCCTAAGCTAGTTACTGCATTTTTCGCTCGAAAATCGGGCAGATCCAAGTTGGCTGAGTCCGCGGGGCCAACCTCAATCGTGGTTTTTCAGTCATAAACTAATGATTTTCGGATAAAAAAGGCGCAGCGAAGCTTCTGCCTGCTTGGAGGATTCACTATGAAACACATTTTCAGAACGTTAGCTGTGTTGATCGCGATGACGCTGCCCGCACTGTCGCAGCGGATGCCGGCTGATGACCAGGACAGATTCAACAGTTACTACGCCCATTGGCTGCAAGATCGGCAGACCGGCAATCGCGATGACATGATTAGCATGGAACAGCGGATGCAAGATCTGATGAGCAGATATTCAATTCCGTCGGACACGCCGTACGATCAGGTGGCGTCCCAGTTCGGAGGCTACCGCCCACGTGAATACGATCGGGATGACCGCGGCAGTGTGGGACAGTGGCAGGGAAGATTGTCAGAAGATGATCAGAAGGAATTCAACAAAGAGTATGGCAAGTGGATGGATTCCCGGGCGAAGAACGACGGCGATGACATTGATAAACATGCGCGCAAAATGGAAGAGATCATGGCGCGATACCACATCGCTCCTGACACTCCGTTCGATGTGATCGCCACTTCAACCGGAGACTCGCGACATTACGATTATCGCCAATTCCAGGGCAAGTTCTCGCCGGATGACCAGAAGAAGTTCGATCACGAATACCGCGAGTGGCAGGAAGAACGCCGCGAGGGTGATCGCGACGGTGTGGCAAAGCACGAAGGTAAAATGCAGGAGCTTATGGCGCGCTACAACATTCCGCGCGACGTACCCTATGATGTGCTGGCCTCGGGCAATCGCGGATACTGAAACAATGGACTAGAGCGGAAATTCCGGATCCGATAGCTAGCTCAAAATCCCCATCCTTGCTGCCTAAAACGCGGCAAGGATGTGGGTTTCTACTGAAATCACACGGTGAATCAACCAGTATTTCTAAATTCATCCGGCTAACTTCTGCATTCCACTGGCGTTCTCCCGTACACCAACCTTGGTACCGTCTGTTGTACTTCGGTTACATAGCCGGAGTACAACACGCACCTGCGAGGTCAACAGCCCAACGAATAGAGGCGAGGCGAACTCAACCTACCACATATAGATCGCGCATGCATCTGCCTCAGGAGTGATTTCCGTAAAACAGGCATAAAACCCTGCAAAACGCGGGATTCTGTCCTGACCTCGCCTGTTTAACGGTTGATATATGCTCAGTCCACTTAATCCACTCTGAGTGCGTTTCAGAGAGGATCCTTCTCCCAACGATGTCCTGCATGGGTGGACATGGCAGGACAGAAACTCTGTGGAAAGGAACGATATGGCAGATTCACGCGAAGTCATGAACATTCGCCAGGCGTCGCAGTATCTCGGCGTCAGCCCGGACACGCTTTACAAGTACGTGAATGAACAGAAAATTCCGGCTTTCAAGCTAGGGAACCGGTGGCGTTTTAAGAAATCCAGACTGGACCAGTGGATGGAAGAAAAGTCCAGCGAGATGGAAGTGAAAGTAAAGAAAGCGAAGGCGGCCAGCCAGGCTGCCACATAAAAGGCGGGCACATGTTTGGATTCTTTGGATCGAAATCAATCGTTGGCCTGGATGTTGGCTCTTCCAGCATCAAGGCGGTCGAGCTTAAGAAGGGTCGCGGCGGAATTGAAGTCGTGCATCTTGGGCTGGAGGCGCTAGCGCCGGATATCGTAGTGGACTCGATGATTGTTGATTCGGGCACAGTCTCGAGTGCGATCTCGAAGCTGTTCGCGGAAAACGCGATCAAGACCAAGAGTGTCGCCACCGCGGTCAGCGGGCACTCCGTGATCGTCAAGAAGATTTCTCTGCCTTCGATGAGTGATGCGGAGCTGGCAGAGACGATCCAGAAAGAAGCCGCACAACACATTCCATTCGATCTGGCTGACGTCAATCTCGATTACCAGATCCTTTCTGAAGATGAAGGCCAGCCCCATATGGACGTGCTGCTGGTTGCCGTCAAGAAGGACAAGATCCTGAACTACACCAACGTACTCTCGATGGCCGGCAAGACTCCGGCTATCGTGGATATTGACGCGTTGGCCCTGCAGAACTGTTACGAGTACAACTATGAGCCTTCACCAAACCAGGTTGTGGCTTTGCTGAACCTGGGTGCGAGCGTGATGAACATCAACATCGTAAAAGGGACCACGCCGTTGTTCCCACGCGATGTCAGCGTGGGTGGGCATCAGTACACAGACTCGCTGCAGAAAGAGCTGGACTTGAGCTTCGACGATGCGGAAGCACTGAAGCTGGGCCGGAAGGTAGGAACAGTCAGCGAAGATGCCAAAACGCCGATCTTGCAGCAGGTGACGGAAATCATCGTTCTGGAGATACAGAAGACTTTTGATTTCTTCCGCGCCAGCGCTGCAGGCGAGCACATCGAAAAGATTCTGGTCGCCGGCGGATCATCGAAGGTGCCGGGATTGCTGGAAGCGTTGCGCCAGGAGTTTTCGTTGCCGGTCGAGATCCTGAATCCGTTTCAACGGATCGCGCCGCCGGCGGAGGGCCTGGGAGTGCAGTTGATTGACAACAACGCCGGGCAGTTGGCGGTTGCAGTCGGTTTGGCCCTGAGGAGCTTTGAAGAACTATGATCCGAATCAATCTACTGGGAACGGCTCGAGCGAAAAATAAACGCGGGTCAGCGGCGGCAGCTGCGCCGTCGATGGAAATCGGCGACGTTGGATCACCGACGGTCAAGATCTTGGTCGCACTCGCCCTTTTCGCCGGAGCCAATGGTTATTACTGGTATTGGCTTGGCCATCAAGCCAAGAACATTGCCGACAAGATGCAGGTTGCCGAGCAGCACAACCGGCAACTCTCGGTAGTAAAGACGAAGTATCTCGAGCGCCAGAAGCAAGCCGACAATTACAAGCAACGGGTGGATGTAATTGATCAGCTCCGCAGCGCCCAAGCCGGCCCAGTCAATTTGCTGAACACGATTGGCGACACGGTGAATGGGACTGAGGCAGTCTGGCTGAGCAGCATGAAAGACCAGGGCGCGAACATTTCGATTGATGGCATGGCACTGAGCGCCGACGCCGTGGCTACTCTGATCGAGAACCTGCAGAAGACCGGCTTCTTCAAGAACATCGAAATTAAGGAAACGTATCAAGATGAGCAAGTGAAGGACATGCAGGCCTTCAAGTTTGAACTGACTTGCGAAAAGGGAAGCGCAAAGGGAAAGTCCTAGGGACGACAACATGAATTTTAGCGAGCTATCTGGAATCAAGCAGTGGGCTGTGACGTTGGGTGCGGCGGCTCTGATCACCGTTGCCCTCTACTTCACATATTTCAAAACCCAGCGGGGCGCAAATGCCACCGCACAGCAATCTCTCGACGCGAAGCTGCAAGAGAATGCGCAGCTTGAGCCGTATGTGACGAAACTGGCTGAGATAGACCGCCAAGTAGCTAGCCTGCAGCAACAGCTGGAGATCGAGAAGCGGATCGTTCCTGACGAGAAGGAAGTGGACGGCTTCATAAAGATGCTTGATGCCGAAGCCATGAAGTCAGGAATTGAGCTCCGCCGCTATACCGCGCAACCGACTTCTTCTAAGCAGTTCTACACCGAGGTCCCGTTTGAGGTTGAACTCGACGGCCCGTACTTCTCGATGCTGAATTTCTTCGACCACGTGGCCAAGCTGGAGCGCATCGTGAATGTGTCGAACCTGCTGGTCGCAAATGTAAAGAAGCCCACAGAAGCCAAAGCCAAGCATACGTATCAATACGCGCCCAATGAGAGCGTGGTCGCTACCTGTGTGGCGACAACATTCTTCAGTCACGACACTCAGCCGGCGGCGGTTATCCCGGCTGCAGCAAAAGGTAGGGTCCGATGAAGCGGAATCTGGCGTTTTTGCTAATCATGACGGGTGCCACGCTGGCGCAAACGCCAACCGTGGCGGGAAAGCCGGCCGCGAAGCCATCAGCTGCGACGGTCAAGGCGGTGCCTCAGCAGACGGCGCCGAAAGCACAGCCGAGCGCAGTTAAAGTGAGCGCTTCTCCGGTACAAAAGCCTGCTTCGGTTTCAGTTCAAGTCGCGCCTGCGAAACCAGCCGCGGCGGGACCAGCCAAGGCGGCTGCGGTTGCGAACTCTTCGCCAAAGACCGGAGCAACGACTTCAAAAGCCAACAGCCCAGCTGTCGTATCCGCGAAGCCTGCGGCTGCGCCGGCAAAGATCGCGGTTGTGAAGGCGAAGCCCTCTCCAGTGCCGGCAAAAAAAGTGGCTGAGGTAAAAGTTCCGGCGAAAGTTCCAGTAAAAGAATCGCCAAAGCCGATGGCGGGAGCCAAAGGTTCAGTCAAGGCTCAGACTACAGTAGCCGTGCAGGACACCAAAGCGACAGACACTGACAAGAAGGCTCCCAAGGCCATCAACGCCGTGGGCCGACGGGACCCGTTCGTCAGTCCCGTTGTGAAGCTGGGATCGGTGGGTTCGGGATGCAGCTCCGGTAAGCGCTGCCTGGCCATTGACCAGATCGCTCTCAAGGGAGTTGTGAAATCAGACGTGGGAATGATTGCCGTAGTCGTGAATGCAATGGACAAGGCTTATTTCCTGCGCGAGAACGACCCAGTGTTCAATGGTTACGTTGTAAAGATCACCGGCGATTCCATTGTTTTCAAGGAAACGTTTCATGACAGGTTAGGCAAGTCGCTAACCAGAGATATTACAAAGACGATTACTCGGCCAGCGGTTTAAGAAGCAGTGGCCGACGAGTTTGGTAACGAAAATTACAAGACTGAGCAGATGAAGGCGGGGAGACGGGAAATGCGAAAGCAAACGCTGGGAACAATAATCGCGCTGCTAGCCATTGTACTGGCGGCAGGCGCGCAGACTCCAGGGACGGAACCAACAGTGACGCGCGCTGCGTTGCAGAAGGTCACGGTAGTGCCCGGAGATAGCGGCATCAGCATCGAGATGACGGCCAAAGGTGCCGTCACACCCAAGGTGGAGACACTTTCCTCTCCAGCGCGGATCGTCGTGGACCTGCCGAACACGGCAGTGGCCACCTCGATGAATCGCATTCATGTCGGCAACAACGGCGTGAACAGCGTGCGCATTGGGACCGACGCCCGCGCGACTACACGTGTGGTGGTGGACCTGGATCGGCTCTGCAAGTATGAGTTGGTGCCGGGCCCGGGCGACAAGCTGACGCTAAAGCTGCAGTCGTCTCCGATGGCCGCGCAGAACGCAAGCGTACCGGCGAAGCCGGCCACACCGGTGACCACGGCCAAGCTGTTGCCCCCAGCCGAACTGAAACCGGAGCTGAGCGAAACCGCGGCAACCGACTTCGTGGTTGTGGATCCCGCTTACGCGCCGAAGAAAGATGTTGCCAGCATCGAGCCTCCTGTACGCGCGGTAGAGGCGGCGACGAAGTTCGTTGAAAGACCGGAAGGAAACCTGCTGCCCGCAGCGAACGCGGGTATGCAAGGAGCTGATCAGTCTTCAAGCCCGGCGTCCGCTCCAGCTGCAAGCCCTGCGATTCAACCCGCAGTTAATCTCGCAGCCGAACAGAAGACCCATCCTCAGGCGACGAGCGGCCCGAAATATACGGGTGAGCCGATCTCGGTAAACCTAAAGGATGTTGACTTGAAAGATTTCTTCCGCCTGATCCACGAGATCAGCGGATTGAACGTCGTGCTCGATCCAGACGTGAAGGGTAACTTGACCATCGTGCTCGACGACGTGCCGTGGGACCAGGCTCTTGACATCGTTCTGAAGAACAACACGCTCTCGCGCCAACTCGATGGCAATGTCCTGCGCATTGCGACGGTTGACACTCTGCGCAAAGAGGCAGAATCCCGCCGCGCCGCTCAGGAAGCCGAGGCGCTCGCGGTCGAAAAAGTCCAGGTCACTCGTTTCTTGAGTTATGCCCATTCAAAGGATGTTGCGACAACGCTCAAGAAGTTCCTGAGCCAGCGCGGTGACGTAGTGGCCGATGAACGCACGAACGCAGTTATCATCTCGGACATTCCAGCGGTGATTCCGCCGATTGACCGGCTGATCGCGCAACTGGACCGTAAAACACAAGAAGTGGAAATCGAAGCGCGCGTGGTGGCTGCGACCCGCAGCTTTGCCCGCGACATCGGTACTCAGTTAGGACTTGGTTGGGGTAACGCTGCGACTGCAGTGACCGGTCAACAGGGAAAGACTGCACCTGCAACAGTCGCTGGCACAACGACAAATGTACCTCTGTTCTCAAATCTGGGAGCGGTCGGAACGACCAGCGGTATCGGCATTGCGAACATCAGCAGAGCTGTTCAATTGGATGCGATCCTCACTATGGCTGAATCTCGAGGGCTGTTGAAGATTCTGTCCAGGCCGCGCGTGGTTACACAGAACAACATCATGGCGGTTGTGAAACAGGGTGTGCGCATCCCGGTGGTTACTCAGGCCCAGTTGGGTGGCCCTTCTACAACGACCTACATTGATGCTTTCCTCCGCTTGACCGTGACACCGCAGATCACAGCAGAGAACACAATTTTCTTGAACGTGGACGTCGAGAACACGACCCCAGACTTCGGTCATGAGGTCGGCGGCAATCCAACCTTGATCACACAGCAAGCGACCACCCAGGTATTAATCACGGATGGTGGAACGGTGGTGATCGGCGGCGTAATTCAAACCAACAACTCTGTCGCCACCAGACAGGTACCGGTGCTTGGCAACATTCCGTGGCTCGGCAATCTGTTCAAGGAGCAGAGTGTTACAACTTCGACTCAAGAGTTGATCTTCTTCATCACGCCGCGGTTGATCGAGACATAAACACAATAACGTCGGGACAATCGCGTACGTTGGGATAGGTTAGAAGCAAGCAGCCGCCGGAATCCTGAAGTGTCAGGAGCCGGCGGATTGTTTTTGGGAACTTACGCGATTTTCTTTGACGCGGCCATCTGTAAGATGGACAGCGGCAGCTTTACTCTGCGTGATGCGGCCTCGTCGACACCGACTACTTCAACTGCGATTCCACCATCTTCTGGGAAGGGATCCGAAACCAGCTTCATTTCCTGCCCATAGAGCCTTACGCGGTTAGAACGCGTATAACCAAGGCTGATTAACTTCCGGCACGTATCGTGGTCCTGGGAGCGGTCAACCTCTGCTGTCATCAGTTCACCTTATCGCCGCTGTAGCGGCTTCGGGGACAGTCTAACCGAAAGCGTGAAAAATTGTTTGTGGAATCGGGATTGTTGTATAAGTTATTACATATCAAAGGGTTGCAGCGCCTCCATTACTGCTGCTTCGTCTAGGATAAACTCGTATTCATGGATCACGAAGGCCGGCTTGGCAGGTTGTGTCAAGTCATGGAGCAACGCAAGCTGGGGGCGCTTCTGATCACACATCTGCCGAATATCCGCTACCTTTGCGGGTTCACAGGCAGCTCCGGGGCAATATTGGCCACGAACGCCGATGTGACCTTTTTCACGGACGGCCGCTATGCCGAGCAGGCTCGCGCGGAGGTGCAGGGCAGCAAAATCAGAATCGTCCGAAAATCCGCCCTTGCCGCTGCGGCGAAATGGCTCGCTGGCAAGGCTCGGTTGCGCAGGATTGGCATTGAGGCAACGCATTTGACGGTCGGCGAACGAGCAATATTGGCTGCAGCCTTGGGGCACGGGTCGACGTTGATAGATGCGCCTCCACTCGTCGAAGAGCTACGACAGATCAAGGACGCTGTCGAGATCGCCAAGATCCGCGCCGCATGCCAGCTCGGCTCTGAACTATTCGATCGCGTGAAGACCGTGCTGCGGCCAGGGGTCTCTGAGGCAGAAGTCGCCGGGGAGCTCGAATTTACCGCCAGAAAATGCGGCGCAGAACAAATGGCGTTTCCAACCATCATTGCGAGTGGGAAAAGAGCAGCATTGCCGCACGGACGAGCCTCAACCGCAGCGATTCCGTCCCGCGGATTCGTGGTGTGCGATTTCGGTGTTATACTCGCGGGCTATTGTTCTGACATGACGCGGACGGTCCACGTAGGGCTTCCCTCGTTGAAGGCGCGCCGGGTTTACAATGCGGTTCGTGAAGCGCAGCAGGCGGCTCTGGAAGCTGTGAGGCCTGGCGCAACCACTGGTGAAGTTGACCGGGCTGCTCGCAACATCTTGAAAAAGAAAAGCTTGGGTAAGTATTTTACTCATTCTACCGGCCACGGGGTGGGCCTGGAGATTCACGAATCCCCCCGAATTGCTGCCGGTCAGAAAGAGCCATTGCAAGCCGGCATGGTGATTACCGTGGAGCCGGGGGCTTATCTTCCCGGCTCGTGTGGTGTGCGAATCGAAGACACGGTCGTGGTGACGGAGACGGGTTGTGAGATCCTCACAGCTTGCTCCAAGGATCTGATTACAATCTGATTTTTCTTGACCGCGGAAGGCGAACCGCGCATTTTGCATTGCTTGCGATACGACTGGATCGGCTACTCGCCAGCCTCTCAAACGGATGAACCTCAAAGAGATCAAGGAACTCGTACAGTTTCTAAAAGAGGAAGAGATCACCGAGTTCGAACTGGAACGCGGTGATGTGAAGTTGCGCATTAGGCGCGGAACTGCGGAAGCGAGCCAGGGCGCGGCCGAACGGATTATTGCCCTCCATTCTGCCGTTCCTGTCGCTCAGGCTCCTCTTGCGGCTCCAGCGGGACACGGGGCAGGAACCGCTCCGCCTACGGCCGCTCAGGCCGTTCCTCCACCGCAGGACGAACTCCATATCGTGCGCTCGCCCATTGTGGGAACGTATTACGAATCTCCGTCTCCCGGTTCACCCCCATTCGTAAAGCCCGGCGATGTGGTTGAGGCGGGTCAAGTGCTGTGCATTGTCGAGGCAATGAAGCTGATGAACGAGATTGAAGCGGACGTCGCAGGGGAGATCGTGAAGAGCCTGGTCAAGAATGGGCAGCCGATCGAATACGGACAGGAGTTGTTCGCTATTCGGCCGAAGAAATAACAAACGCAAGCACGGGCGGGGATGTCCGCGCCTCTAGCATTCTGGACTTTGGAGGCACGGGCGTCCCCGCCGTGCTATGACCGGAATCAACATCAATGTTCAAAAAGATCCTGATTGCCAATCGAGGCGAAATCGCTCTGCGGGTCATTTGCGCCTGCAAGGAGCTGGGCATCCGCACGGTTGCCATTTATAGCGATGCCGACCGGAATTCGCTGCACGTTCGTTTCGCGGATGAAGCCATTTGCATCGGGCCGCCCCAACTTGCCCAAAGTTATCTCAACATCCCGGCCGTAATAAGTGCGGCTGAAATTGCCAACGTGGATGCGATCCATCCGGGCTACGGCCTGCTTTCCGAGAACGCCAATTTTGCCGAGGTGTGTGAAACCTGTCACCTGAAATTCATTGGTCCGCCGCCGGAGGTCACGCGTCTGATGGGCGAGAAAGAAAAGGCGCGCGCGGCAATGAAGAAAGCTGGCGTGCCGATTCTGCCTGGGTCGGAGGGCGTTCTAGGCGGTGAGGGCGAGGCGCTGGAATGGGCGCGCACCGTCGGATTTCCGGTAATTATTAAAGCCTCCGCCGGTGGCGGTGGTCGCGGAATGAGGATCGTACGCTCGGAACGGGATCTGCCCGCCCTGTTCAACGCTGCGCAATCAGAAGCTGCAGCGGCATTCGGCAATGGCGATCTCTACATGGAGAAATATGTTGAGAACCCGCGCCACATCGAATTCCAGATTCTGGCTGACCAATACGGCACGGTTGCCAGCCTTGGCGAGCGGGAATGCAGTATTCAGCGGCGCCACCAGAAACTGCTTGAGGAATCACCTTCGACGCAAGTTACACCGGAACTGCGGGAAGAAATTGGCCAGATGTTGTGCAAGACGCTTTCCGATGTTGGATACGTAAATGCTGGAACAATCGAATTTCTGATGGATTCGGACCGGAAGCTGTATTTCATCGAGATGAATACACGGATTCAGGTAGAGCACCCTGTCACCGAGATGGTCACGGACGTTGATTTGGTGAAGAGCCAGATATTATTGGCAGCGGGCGAGACTCTGGAAAATGTGCTTCACGGACCCATTGTTCATCGCGGCCACGCCATCGAGTGCCGTATCAACGCCGAGCATCCGGAGAAATTCACGCCGTCAGCAGGAAAAATTACTACCTTCCATCCGCCCGGTGGTACCGGAGTACGCGTGGATACCGCTGCGTATGCGGAAGGCACGATTCCGCCGTACTACGACTCGCTGATCGCTAAGCTGATAGTTCGCGGCAAGGACCGCGATGAAGCCATCTCGCGCATGTCGCGTGCATTGGGAATGTTCATCGTAGAAGGCGTGTACACCACCATTCCGCTGCACCGCAAGATTCTCGCCGATCCTGAATTTCGCTCCGGGCACACCGATACGACATTTATTGAACGATTTTTCGCGCGGAACGGCAAACAAGGTTGAGTTTTGGCATTGCTCACATGATCTTGATGCCACGTCTGTATGCGGTGCTCGACGCATCGTGTTTTTCGACTACGCAAGAGCTGCTTTCCGCAGCTGAAGAACTGCTGTCAGCAGGGGTTACGTTGATTCAATACCGCAACAAATCGGGTGACGCTAGAGAAATTCTGGCCCAGACACGAGAACTAAAAACGCAGCTTTCGCGGACGAGGGCGTCCGCCCCACACCTGCGGTTGATCATGAATGATCGCGCTGATCTTTGCCTCGCAGCAGGCTTTGATGGAGTGCACGTCGGCCAGGATGATCTCTTGCCGTACAGCGCTCGCAAGATCATTGGGCCCGAGCGCTGGCTAGGTGTTTCCACCCACAATGCAGAACAGGTCGGCGATGCTGACAAGACCTCTGCGGACTATGTCGCAATCGGACCCGTGTTTGCCACATCCAGCAAAACCAGTCCTGATCCACTCGTTGGGCTCGATGGAGTCCGAACCGCGCGAGGGCTTACTAGAAAACCTCTGGTGGGAATCGGTGGTATCACAAGGGCAAACTGCCGTTCTGTGATCGAAGCCGGAGCTGATTCGGTGGCGGTGATATCCGATCTGGCAACGGACCCAGGAAAATCAGCAGAGGAATTTTTACGGATTCTAGGATAAAGTCTTTGAGGCAGTTATCTGCCGGCATACGTTTCCGGAGACCTGTTGAGCGTTGAAACCAAGCCCGCGATAGCAGACACAGCGGCATCATCCGATCGCGAATTTGTAAAAGGTCTGGGCCTGACCAGCGCAACCATGCTGGTAATGGGTTCGATGATCGGCTCCGGCATTTTTCTAGTTTCAGCTGAAATCGCCCGCGAGGTGGACTCGCCCGCCCTGCTGATTGGCGCGTGGGTCCTGACGGGATTTCTAACCATTGTTGCCGCGTTGAGCTATGGCGAACTCGCCGCCATGATGCCCCATGCCGGCGGCCAATACGTCTATTTGCGCGAAGCGCTCGGCCCGCTATGGGGATTCCTCTACGGATGGACACTATTCCTCGTCATCCAGACTGGAACGATTGCCGCGGTTGCTGTTGCATTCGGCAGGTTCCTCGGCGTTTTCTTTCCTGCCATCTCCTCCACGCATTGGATTGCAGGTCTTCATTGGGCAGTTCCGACGTGGGATATCGGTCCAGTGCGGCTGGGCGGGATGCAGGTTGGCCTGAACACCCAGAACCTGGTCGCGATTTTGATGGTGGTGACGCTCTCGATCATCAACATCTTTGGCGTGAAGACAGGTGCGCTGATTCAGAATATTTTTACGGCGGCAAAGGTATCAGCGCTGCTGGGTCTGGTGATTGTCGGTCTCTTCATCGGAAGAAATGCTGAAGCTCTGCTAGCAAATTTTGGCGCAAATTTCTGGCGCAACGCGGGATTGGGCGCGCTGCACCCAGTGCAGGTGGGGGCTGCTGGCGGAATCACACTGGTGGGAACGTTGACGATCCTCGCTGTGGCCCAAGTAGGATCGCTATTTTCCGCCGACGCATGGAACAACGTTACTTTTACAGCCGGAGAAGTCATCAATCCCAAGCGCAACCTGCCTCTCTCGCTGGCGCTGGGCACCGGAGTGGTCATCGCGTTGTACATCGCCTGCAATGTTATTTATCTCAACGTGCTGCCGCTCGCGGGTTCTGCCGATGGCGCAACGATTTTGCAGCGCGGAATTCAGCATGCGACGGAAGACCGGGTCGCGACGGCTGCGTTAACTGCATCCCAAATATAAGACCCCGGTGGTTTCGCTCATGGTGCAGATGGCCTGGATTTGTATCCTGTGCGTTTCCGGAAGCTACGGACAATTGCTTGATTACGTGGTTTTTGCCGTGCTGGTGTTTTATATTTTGACGATTGCGGGATTGTTTGTGCTGCGCTACAAGTTGCCCAACGTAGAGCGACCATATCGCGCGTTCGGATACCCGGTGCTGCCGGCAGTTTACATCGTGCTGGCAATTTTCATTGATATCGTATTACTGCGCTATAAGCCGCAATTCACCTGGCCGGGACTAATTATCGTATTGCTGGGAATTCCGGTATATTTCGCATGGCATTCGCGACGGACGGTGACGCAACCCTCCGCCGCTTGAGGAGAACATGGCAAATCTGTTTGCAACAAAACCCCTGGGTACGCTCATGGAGGAGGCTCAAGAGACAGGCGAGCATTGCCTTAAGCGGACACTCGGCCCCGTGAATCTAATAATGCTTGGAATCGGCGCTATTATCGGCGCTGGTTTGTTTGTACGAACCGCCGCCGCAATTGCCGACCGGTCGGGCCCCTCTGTCACACTGGCATTTATTGTTGCGGGTATCGGCTGTGCCTTCGCCGGACTGTGCTATGCGGAATTCGCTTCGATGATTCCAGTTGCGGGCAGTGCTTATACGTATTCCTACGCGACGATGGGAGAGCTCATTGCCTGGATTATCGGCTGGGACCTCGTGTTGGAGTATGCCGTTGGCGCGGCCACCGTCGCCGTTGCATGGAGCGAGTATTTCAACCGCGTGCTTGGGTGGTTTGGTATTGCATTTCCGTATCAATGGAGCCATCCTCCTCTTCAAGTAATGGAGGAAACGGGAACGCGTGGAATCATAAATGTCCCGGCTCTCATCATCCTATTGCTGATTTCGGCGCTCCTGATCAAAGGCACAAAAGAATCCGCGATTGTCAACGGTTTCATCGTTGTACTGAAGGTGGCGATCGTTATTCTGGTGATCAGTATCGGCTGGGGTTTTATGAATCCAGCTAATCACACGCCTTTCATTCCGCCGGCGGCGACCTACGTAACTCCTCAGGGAATCACGCATCATTTCGGCGGCTTATTGGGAATTCTGGGAGCGGCCGGAGTGGTTTTCTTCGCGTACATTGGTTTTGACGCAGTTTCAACGGCGGCCCAGGAGACCAAGAATCCAAAGCGCGACATGCCCATTGGTATTTTGGGATCACTTGTGGTCTGCACGATCCTGTACGTGCTCTTTTCCTATGTGCTGAGTGGCGTAGCGACAGTCCAGGATTTCCGATTTGCCGGCCGTGAAGCCTCCGTTGCGTTTGCGATCACGAAGTACATGCATGGTTATGAGTGGCTATCGAAATCGGTAACCGTCGCGATTCTGGCCGGGTTCTCGTCCGTGATTCTCGTCATGCTCCTCGGGCAATCTCGGGTCTTCTATTCGATGAGCAAAGACGGCCTGGTTCCGAGGATCTTTTCCGACGTTCATCCCCGCTTTCGTACGCCGTACAGGTCGAACATGCTCTTTTTCGTGTTTACCGGATTGTTCGCCGCGTTTCTTCCCGAAGACATCGTTGGCGAGATGACTAGCATAGGGACGCTGTTTGCGTTCATCCTGGTATGCATCGGCGTTTGGATCTTGCGACGGCGGCGTCCCGACCTGCCTCGCGCTTTCCGAGTGCCGGCGGTTCCGTTCGTGTCTACTGCGGGTGTCATTATCTGCGGCGCGATGATCTTTGGCCTGGGCTGGACGAACTGGATGCGCCTCTTTGTTTGGCTCGCGATCGGCCTGGTGATTTATTTCACGTATGGCCGCAAGCACAGCAAAGTGCAAGCGATGAGCGTGACGGCGCGAGAGGTAACTCCAGCGCCAACCATGGCGGACTGAGGAGTTGTCAGACCGGGCGGGCGAAGACGCCCGTCCCCCAACATATATTTCTGCGGAGGTACGGGCCCCTCGCCTGCACTACACTTAACTTCCTGCGTTGTTGACCGATTGATTTGCTCCTGCTGTTCTTTCCGTTGAATTTCCGTCTTCCGCGCAACCGGTTTAAGCTGATGGCTGATAACTGAGAGCTCGCTATGAAGATCGTCACCTCTGCCGAGATGCGCGAGATTGACCGCGTTAGCAGCGAAAAGTTTGGAGTGCCCTCTCTCGCCCTGATGGAGAACGCCGGATCAGCAGTCGCGGAGTTTGCCCTCACCGCATATCCTTCCGCCAAAAGCTTCGGCGTCATTTGCGGAAAGGGCAACAACGGCGGCGATGGGTTTGTGGTTGCCCGCAAGCTGCATGAAGCGGGAAGAGAGGTGAGGCTGTCACTTCTCGGTGACCCAGCGGAGTTGCGTGGTGATGCGGCGGCAAATTACACCAAACTGGCGTCACGATCAAAGTCCCCACCCTTTCGCAAAGAGCGCAAAAAGGGTGGGGCACCCTCAGTGGAAGCCCCGAGTTCCGCCCACCGTTTGAAAATCGCAAAGGGTCGGGCAGCCTCAGATGGGGAAGTTTTCGAGTGCGACGTTTTGATCGATGCAATTCTGGGTAGCGGATTCCGTCCACCTGTCAGCGGAGTTTACGCCAAGGCGATCGCGAAAATGAATGCTGCCAGCCCGCCCGTGATTGCGGTGGACATTCCTTCGGGTGCGGACGCCGACGTAATGGGTGAACAAACTGGCGCGGTCGCCCGGGCGGATGCGATTGTGACGTTCACCGCTCCTCGTCCGGCGCATGTTTTCGGAAATCTGACTTCTGGTCCGCTTATTGTCGCTCCCATTGGATCGCCGGATGAAGCCATTCAATCTTCACTGGGATTGAACCTGATCACGCCCAAAGATATTGCTCCACTGATTGGTCCACGGCTTCGTGATTCCAACAAAGGCATGTACGGACATGTCCTCGTAATTGGCGGGTCCGTTGGTAAGGCAGGTGCGGCGGCGATGGCCGGGTTCTCCGCGTTGCGAGCTGGAGCGGGGGTGGTCACAGTTGCGACGCCAAAATCTGTGTTGGCAACGGTCGCGGGATTTCATCCGGAATTGATGACCGAGCCGCTGGCCGAGACCGAGATTGGAAGCATTTCACTAAGTGCGATGGGGACGCTTCACGAACTCGCCGCGCACAAGACAGTAGCGGCAATCGGCCCAGGAATCACTCGCCATGAAGAAACTGCGAATGTTGTACGTGTGTTTCTAAACTCCGAACGATTGATTATCGTTCTAGATGCTGACGGCTTAAATGCATACGAGAAAAGATCAAAGGAGTTGACCGGAGGCGGGCGAACGCTGGTTCTGACCCCACACCCCGGCGAAATGGCCCGGCTGACCGGATTGAGCACACACGCGATTCAGCGCGATCGCATCAGCGTTGCCCGGTCGTTCGCAAAAGAGCACGGCGTGATTCTAGTGCTCAAAGGCGATCGCACCATGGTCGCCAACCCGAGTGGGGAAGCGTGGGTGAATCCAACCGGCAATCCCGGGATGGCGACAGGAGGTACCGGCGACATCCTGACGGGAATCGTTGCAGGCATGATTGCGCAAAACCCGGATCGCGCGTTTGAGGCGGTTCTGGCAGCAGTTTATCTGCACGGCTTGGCGGGCGATATTGCGCGTGAAAGTGTGGGCGAGCACTCCCTGGTGGCCACTGATCTGGTACGAATGCTGCCCCAGGCTTTCGGGCGGGTAACAGTAGAAGCCGCAGAAAAATGGCTGAAAATCGCCGGTTAAAAGCACGAAAGGCCCACGAATCCGGACATTGGGCTTCGGTAATCTCGCCTGGCCTTCGGCCCGGTGCCATAGTGGTTTCGGCATGACACACTATCCCCAACCTAACCCTACCCATCGTGCAAATCGCGTCAAACTTGCAACCACACCGGTAGTCGTCAAGCTCGGAGACGGCAAGCATACCAAGGGCAACATCCAGATTGTTTCCCTCAACGGCGGACTGCTGCAACTCGCGCAACGCCTTTCGGAAGGCGATTTCGTGGAAGTTGCGTTTCAAACTCAGGCCGGTAATGTCCATGGCATGGCTGAAATGCTGCATCCGGTGGGAAAAGGTCAGGGAAGCGTGTTCCAGCCGTTTCGATTCGTAGCCCTCGATGACGATGCGCATCAGGCATTACGCATGGCCATAGAGTCAGTTGGCGACCGCAGCTTTCTCGGGCTGCGCTCAAATCGGTTCTAAGTGGACCTCAAACCGTCCGGCTATACTGGCTGGAAACCGGATGACGTTCACCACAACTTCTCCTCAGGAAACAATCGCGTTGGGAAAAGAGCTTGCGGCTTCGCTTGCGCCTCCGAAGCTTGTATTACTGCGAGGCGATCTGGGCGCCGGTAAGACAACGCTGGTGAAGGGAATCGCGGAGGGGTTCGAGGCTGCTTCACAAAACGACGTAACCAGCCCCACTTTTACCCTGATTCACGAATATCGCGGGCCGTCGGCGACCCTCTATCACATTGATCTGTATCGGGTGGACACGCAGCGAGAGTTGGAGACGCTCGGGCTTGATGACCTGATGGATGATCGAAGCGTGCTGCTTATCGAGTGGGGAGACAAGTTTGAGCGGTTTGAGAGGGAAAGGGATGTGGAGATTGCGCTGGAGAGAATTTCGGAGAACGAGCGATTGATCAAATTGATTTCAGATTTGAGATTGTAGATTGCAGATTTACAATCGGCACAGCAATCTGAAATCTTCAATCTCAAATCTACAATCTCTTCAAAACCCCATAATGTTGTACCCGCAATCCACGTAGATCACTTCGCCCGTAATTCCTGAACTCGCGTCCGAAGCCAGGAAAACTCCCGTTGATCCGACTTCGTTTACGTCCACATTGCGCCTCAGCGGTGCGCGTTCGGCATGAGACCTGAGCATATCTCCCAATCCAGAAATCCCGCGTGCTGCCAGAGTCTTGATTGGTCCTGCGGAGATTGCATTGACACGAATCTTCTTTGGTCCCAAATCATTCGCCAGATAGCGCACGCTACATTCCAGTGCCGCCTTGGCGACGCCCATCACGTTGTAGTGCGGCACTACTTTCTCGGCGCCGAAATATGTCATCGTGATGATGCTGCCACTATCTTCCATAAGCGGCGCTGCGGCACGGGACAAGGCAATCAGCGAATAGACACTTACGTCGTGCGCTACACGAAAGCCTTCGCGGGAAGTGCTTACGAAATCAGTCTTGAGTTCTTCTGCTGGCGCGAAAGCCACGCTGTGTACCAACACGTGCAATTTCCCGTAGCGTTCTTTGAATTGTGCGAAGACCCTTTGAATGTCCTCGTCTTTCGAAACATCGCACATGAAGGCTTCGGCGCCGGGAAGGGACAGAATCAGGTCTTTGGCTTCCTGCTCGAGACGCTCGTTCTGGTAGGTGATCGCCAGCTTAGCGCCCGCCTGATGCAGTCCCTGAGCGATAGACCAGGCAATGCTTCGTTTGTTGGCGACTCCGAAGACGACGGCTACACGGCCTTCGAGGCTGAAAGACATCGGTTCTCCTGGAGCGAATGATTTTCGACGTAAAGACGTAGCTTGCTACGTCTCGCGCAGCAAGCAAGCTCTCTACAAGGGACATAAGGATACCAGTGGCGCAGCAAACCGCGCCACTTAGAGATGAAAAGGTGCGGCGGACGGTGGCAACAACAAGCCCATGCCGGCCGCGCTGCTTGGGGCGTGCTCGGGTCGGCGGCCGGCGGGCTGTTTGGTTCTATGTGGGTTAACCCACAAGGGCTGGCCCGTGTTTCGGTGGAATTCAAAAAAAATTGGAGGTTTTCTAGTCCATGGGTAAACACATTGCTTGCAACCTCTTACCGCGCCGGGTCGGCGTCCTCTTCAAGACGTAGCAAGCCACGTCTCTACGGATTTGTTATTCAGGGAGCACCGGCGGCTTCTGCTTCATTAGGTCTGCAAACCTTGCGTCCTTGCGCAATTCGGCGAATTCCGGCGCTGTATAGGCTTCGCTCACGCCCTTGTATCCGTCTTCCATGGCCTTTCGTAGGAATTCGATCGAGCGATCCCGGTCACCCACTTTTGCATAGAGCTTGGCCAAGACGTACTCGTAATGTGCGCGATCCTCGCTGCTGACGAGTTGTGCGGCAATTCCGGTGTGTGAAGTGTGTTCAAAGACTTCTGGATCCAGCCGGATAGCCTCCGCATACGCTTGACTCGCCTGCTCGAATTCCTTCTTTGCGAAGTAAGCAGCTCCGAGGTTCGAATAAAACGAAGCTGAGTCTGGAACCAAGGCAATTGATTTTTTGTAAAGCTTGATTGCTGAACCGTACTTCTTGCGTTTGTAATCCACCACTCCTAAGTTGTTGTAGGGCTCGGCGAATTTGCGATCCATCTTGAGGGCGCGTTGGAAATCGCGGCCGGCATCCCGGTAACGCTCCAACATGAGCTCCGCAATTCCCAGCTTGTTGAGGACCGAAGCGCTCGGCTGTTTGGCGATCGCGGCACGATAATAGTCAACCGCATCCAAGTATTCCTTTCGCGCACGCAGCACATCACCCTGTTTTTCGAGGTCGTCGGGAGAAGCATCTTTGGGGGGAGCCTGGATCTGCAGGAGGGGAGGGGCAACTTGAATCCGATCGTTTTGTGGGGCTTCGGAAAGGCAAAAGGACGAGATGCAAGCGACCAAGATTAGAACTAATCGACAGTAGGGAGGCGACATGGCGCTCCTCCTGAGAGCAGGTAATTCCTCACCTTCAAGACACCGCCAAGTACCCTCAAGTTCCCTCAGTGGGTATTACCACTTGGGTCGGGTGGTTTGGCGGGAGGGTTTGACTGCTTCTCGTCCTTAAAAATACCAGCAATCTTGCCAAATATGCCCTTTTTCTTTTGCGGATTCTCTCCCGGGGCGCCGTTTGGGGGCGGCTCAACCTGCTGATTGCCCAACCCAAAGATTTTCGAAAGGACGCCGTGTATGCCGGTGCCTTGCTCACAGGTGTTCGTTGGCTCAGTTCCGACAATAAAGGCTGATGTGTAAGTCTGTGGGCAAGACGGTGTCGCCAGCAAGTTGGTAATTTTGTCGAGTTGGACATCGACAACTCCCGAAGGTTGCGAGAACGATCGCATGTCCGAGTAGTGGGGAATCGCTGCAGCCTTCTTCATGAACTCGGTCCAGATTGGGGCAGCGGTTTGCGCGCCGCTCAGGTGCAGATCGCTGTAGTCGTCGAATCCCACCCAGACGACGCAGACCAGATTTGAGGTGTAGCCGGCGAACCAGCCATCGTGAGAGCTGCCAGTTTTTCCGGCGGCGGGCTGCTGAAACCCGCGACCCCGCACAGCAGAGAATCCCAATCCGTAGTTGATTACGCCTTGCATCATGTCGGTCATGACGTAGGCGACGCGAGGATCGAGTACCTGGCGCGAATCAGTGTTGAAATTCATTATCGGATCGCCCGCTGCATTGCGGACGGATTTCACCATGAGGGGCGAGAGTCGCACGCCATTGTTGGCAAATGCCGTATAAGCCGCAGTCATGTCGAGTGGAGTAGCGTCGTAGGCCCCTAAAGCCATGGCCGGGGTGGCCTTGACGGACGTGATCCCGACTGACTTAGCCAAATCTGCAACCTTGTCGTAGCCAACTTCCTCGGCGAGCTTGACGGTGGCGTTGTTTAGCGACATCGCAAGCGCATAGCGAGCGGTCACGTCTCCGTGATACTCCTCTTTGTAGTTACGCGGCTCATAGATCTGATCGCCGTAAGCGAACGTGCTTGGCTCGTCGGGCACAATAGAAGCCGGGGTAAGAACAGCTGTGCTGCCATCAATCGCGGTGTTCATCGCCGCGGCATAGACGAACGGTTTGAAGATAGATCCAGTCGGCCGCTTCGCGACAGCATGATCAAGCTGACTGAAAGCGTAATTGCGTCCACCCACCAGGGCCAGCACCTCGCCGGTGTGAGGATCCATGGCAATGAGCGCGACTTGCGCCTGCGGGCCGGGTTCAACGTGCGTTTCGTATTTGCCCTTTCCAATTTTCACGCGCTTGGTTCGGCGCTTATTGACTTGCTCGTCAACCAATTTGATCCCGCTCTCCACGGCTTGAGCTGCGGCACGCTGCAGATCAGGATCGAGCGTTGTGTAGATGCGATACGCCTGTTCGTTCATCTCACGTTCAGGCACCTTGCTGCTTAACGCGTCACGAACCAGATCTATAAAGTACGGAGCGTCGCTGGCCTCGACGTTCGGAGGCGCCAATTTCAGGGGAGTCGCCTTGGCCTTCTCCGCCTGCTCTCTCGTGATGGCGCGAGTCTCAACCATGCTGTCGAGGACCAGATTGCGCCGCTCCGTTGCGCGTTCCGGATGACGATAGGGCGACAATCGGCTGGGACCCTGAATGATCCCAGCAAGCAATGCAGCTTCGGGCAGGCTGAGGTCTTTCATGTCCTTGTTGAAATAAGCACGCGAGGCCTCAGCAAACCCACTGATTGTGTATGATCCCCGCTGGCCCAGATCTACCCAGTTGGCATAAATCTCAAAAATCTGCTGCTTTGAGAACTTTTGCTCCAGTTCAGTGGCGATCAACATCTCCGTAAGCTTTCGCTTGATTGTCCGCTCCGGCGTCAGGAAGAAGCCGCGAGAAAGCTGCATAGTCAGTGTTGAACCGCCCTGCGGATGCTTCTGCCGTACCACGTCAATCCACACCGCTTCGGCAAAGCGACCAAAATTGATGCCGTTGTGCTCGAAAAATTTGCGGTCTTCGATGGCCAGCACCGCATCAATCAGGACCTTGGGGATATCGTTGTATTTGACTACCTGCCGCTTCGAGCGCTGGTCGCCCTCAGAGAGCGATGTGATCATCTCGGGTTCGAGCTCGTAAGCCTGTAGTTGGCTCCCCGAATTGCCTGCGATGCTTTCGACTTGCCCGTCATGTATTCGGATCGTCGCCGGTTCTGGGCTGTGGTAGGAACCCGCCCCGGGCTCAATTTGAATGCTCCCGCCGGTTACGCGGTAGCTGCCCATCGAAGACTGGCCTTCCTTGTCGGAATAACCGGTGTGACGTAGTTCAGCGGCTATTTCTTTTGCGTCTGCTTTTTCACCCACAGCGATTGAGCGAGGGGCTGCATAAATGCGGGCCGCGTTGGCAAACACGGGCCCCTTAAAACGCTCTTCGATTTTGCGGTCATACTTGACGTAGAAGAATGAGAAAACCGCGACAAATACTGCGGCTGAGACGATGAATGTTACCGCAGCGAACCTGAGTATAGGGTCGTGGCGGGTGCTGGCATTGCCCTTCTGGCGCGGAATTCTCAGTTTGATGGCCACGTTTGAGGTGCCGGAGTTACTCCTCGCCTCCCGACGAATTCATAGCTGCTAATTGTGAGATGAGGCGGCGAGGGAATTCGTTTTCAGACCAACTACCCGACATACGAGGAGTAAAGAGTTCCTTCATTCTAACCGAATCCGGCGAGGATTGTTGATACATGGTTAGTGAGTAAGGTCTTGGATGCGGCACACGCTGCCGGGGCGCGGCTAGAAGACTCCCTTGTTCAACGTCGAAGCATCAAAGTGCAGGTCGAGCGGATAGCCGGGCAGCTCGACATGGACCACGTAAGGAGCGCGAATGATAGTGGTCCCGCTAAATTGATTTCCCTGGTGCTCCACGTGAATTCCCTCTAACCTGATCGGAATGTCGTACTCCTGGGCTTTCTTGAACACGCTGGCTTGTATGTCCGCTTCACTCTTTGCGGCGTAGCTGTCGCGCGTTGCCTCATCTTTGATGGCGTCCTGGAACTGATAGTTCTCGAAGTAAGGCGGAATCACTTTCGCCGAAACATACACTCCAGCGACGATCACAAAGATCCCTAGGAACATCTTGAAAGTGCCCATAAAGCCCACACTCCGCTAGTGCTTTGATTGCCGAGCATTGCCCAGAAATTGCTGAAAATACTGAGTTATAGCGGCGATGCTAACATCATGGGATTGCCGTGTCGAGCGTTGAACTACTTCGACAGTGCCGTCAGTAACTTTCTTTCCCACGTTGATTCGAAAGGGGATACCGACCAGGTCCGCGTCTTTGAATTTGACGCCCGGCCTTTCGTCGCGGTCATCCAGCAGGACATCGTACCCTTCGGACTCCAGTAGAGCGGCAATGTCTTCGGCGGTGGCCTTGAGTTTTGGATCACTGACATTTGTGGGAGTAACGATGATTTCAAACGGCGCAATCTGCGTCGGCAGCCAGAAGCCGTTCTCGTCATTGCTCTGCTCGATGGCAGCGGTGAGAATTCGCTCAATGCCGATCCCATAGCTACCCATGATCGGCGTGACTTCTTTGCCGTTCTTGTCGAGCACACGGGCACCCATGGATTCCGCATACTTGTATCCCAACTTGAAGATGTGGCCGATTTCTACCGCTGTGTGCATGCGCAGCTGGGATCCGCAGTTCGGGCACGGTTCTCCGCTAGCGACTGCGCGGAGATCGGCATAGGCGGTGGGCTGAAAATCTTTGCCGGGGGTAATGTTCTTGACGTGGTAATCCTCTTTGTTGGCTCCTGCGATTAGGTTGTTGCGGCCTTCGAGGGCCTTATCAACCAACAAGATTGGCCCTGCGCTCTTGAGATCCTTGGCCCACGTGATTTCCAGTGGTCCCAGGAATCCGGCTGGGGAGTGAAATAGCTGCCGGATTTCTTCCTCCTGCATGGGACGCGTTTCTTTTCCAACCGCGGTAGAGAGCTTCGCTTCATTCAGTTGATGATCGCCGCGCATGAGAACAACCACCGGACGGGAACTGAGGTTGCCCTTGGGGGCACGGGCGTCCTCGCCCGTGCTTCTGACCGGCGCTTCGCCACCAGAATCAATCATCAACGCCAGGGTCTTGATCTTGTTCTTCGGCGAAACTCCAAGGAAGCGCCCAACCTCCTCGATCGTCTTCAGGCCCGGCGTGTGGACTTCCAGCGGCTTGCCGTCGCCTTCGGGTGCGAGGTCCTTCACCGGTTCGAGTTTCGAGGTTGCCTTCTCCAGGTTTGCCGCGTACTTGCAATTTGCGCAACTTACTACCTGGTCTTCACCAGCAGGCGTATAAACCATGAACTCTTCCGATTGCGATCCGCCCATGGCGCCCGAGTGTGCTTCGATGACGAGGTAGTTTAGGCCACAGCGGTCAAATATTCGGTGATAAGTCTCGCGATGTTTTTGGTAGGAGACGTCCAGTGCGCCAGCGTCTATATCGAACGAATACGAATCCTTCATCATGAATGCCCTTTCGATCTTTCAAGCGGAAGAGATTGTCACCCATGACCGACCAGCGTCCACTGGATTCCCACAATTCGCGCGGGTGCAGCGCCGGTAGATAAAATTCCTGACCAATCTTGTCCATCTCCTCGCGCACAATGCCTGTAATCTTGTTGAACGAACGCTGGCCCAGGAAAAGATAGGAATAAATTCCGGACGCAAGCTGGCGAACGTAGCCGGCCCGCACCAGAAACTTGTGGCTGGCGACTTCGGCGTCAGCTGGCGCTTCACGCAGGGTGGGAATGAAAAGCTGTGACCAGCGATGCATGGTGAATTGGGTATTGTACAAGCATCGAGACAGGCCAGCGAAACCGTTGCTTGCTGGTGGTTTTCAAAGTAAGATGCCCACTCGCCGAGGTCCACTACATGCCCGTGTCCCCTTACTGGGTTTTCGCGTTATTCATCGTCATAGCCATTACGCTCTGGATCCTCAGTTCGGTTCAGGCGAAGAAACGCACCCAGGCGCTCGAAGCGGTCGCAGCTGAGATTGGACTTAATTTTGCGGGCAATGATCAGTCTCGCGCCATCCAGGTCAGGACAGCCCTTTTCAATAAAGGATCTTCTCGCAAATTTCGCAACATCATGAATGGCGCTAGTGCTGGGTTCCAAGCCAGTCTTTTTGATTATTCCTATACCATCAGCACCGGCAGAAGCTCCAGCACCTACACACAAACGGTGGCGGCGTTTGTGCAGAATATCTCATTGCCGCTGTTCGAGCTGCGTCCAGAAAATTTTATGCACAAAGTGAGCGAAGTGTTCGTTCACCGAGACATCAATTTCGACTCCCACCCAGAGTTCTCTCGCCGTTTCGTCCTGCGTGGCAAGGAAGAGGATAAGATACGAGAGCTCTTTACTCCTGCTTTGCTCACGTTTTTAGAGGCGCTCGCACCAGAAAAGAAGTGGCACATTGAAGGAAGCGAGTTCACGCTTCTGCTATATCGGGCGGGCAATACCGTGAAATCTGACGAGATTCGTACATTCTTGGATGAAAGTTCTTTGATCGCACAAACGTTCTTCACCTCGTGCGGGCTGAGACATGCAAAATAGAACGCCAGCCAAAACGAGTGACACCTTACCCGGCCAACTGCTTCAGGATTTCCTTCCCAAGCTTCTGTGCTTCTCCAAAAAATTTCTGATATTCGAGGAACAATCGGTTCATCTCCAGCGAGCGATCGGGCGTGAGGCGCTGGCGCAAAATCATGTCGCGGACGCGCACAGGATTGGGAAGGATTGCTTCTTCGCTGAGTTCCTCGAGGGCAGTCGCGGGATCGTAGTGGTACATGGGAAGATTGTAATTCAGCCTTCAGGCTCTGGGCTTCAGGCTTTGGGGTTCGGTCGGGTGTCTGGCAACTCAGGGTGCGAGGATGCCCCCCTCAAAATAAAGGAGACTGTGGCCAAGGCGAGAACTTGATTGTCCGAAGCCCGAAGCCCGAAGCCTGAAGCCTGAAGCCTGAAGCCTGAAGCCTACGTTCTTCGCAGCCTTGCCAGTCCAACTCCCGCTGAAATCAAGAGCGATCCTGCAATCCGATTTGTGAGTTTCTCAAAACGCGGGTTGCGAGCTGTTGAAAGAACCCTTCCTGCGAGTTGTCCATAGGTAAGCAGAATCACAAACTCAACCACGATCGAACTGATCCCAAGAACGAAAATCTGGAAGGCAACGTTGTGCCGCGCGTCAATGAATTGCGGGAGAATAGCGGTGAAGAACAGAAGCGCTTTGGGATTTGCTGCCTGCAGAAAAAATCCGTCGCGGAGAATGCGCGAGCCACTGCGGAAGTTTGATCCGGCCTCCGGCAGCGACATTACGGAAGACTTGCCGAAAAAGCTGGCGACCCCAAGATACACAAGGTACGCGGCTCCAAGCCATTTGATAAGAAAGAACAATCTGTACGAGGACACGATTATCGCGCCGAGGCTGGTTGCGGAGAGAACGAAGTACATCGCATTGGCGCTCAGGATTCCCCAGCTTGCCCAAACCGATTTTGCCGGGCCGCGCTGAATTGCCTGCGACAGCACGTACAACACCGCCGGACCTGGCGTCATGCTGAGTACAGCTTCGGTGACCACGAACAGCAGCCACACTTCCCATTTCATTCCGCTACTCTCCAAGTCCAATTTGACGCGCACTATGCGACGTGGCGCGCCAACAAAATGGTTTGATCGTCACTCTGCCCGCCGAAGTCCTGAGCAACCGCGCGTAATCTTGAGAGCAAATCTGGCAGAGGCAATTGTGCATGCTCTGCAAAAGCGGACTTAATTCTTTCCAAACCAAGTTCATTCCCATGCCGATCGAAGACTTCACTCAGGCCATCGGTCAAGATCAGCAAGACGTCTCCCGGCGAGCTCTCAATGCTGGTCTCGGAAACGTCCTGCCCGTCGAGTAACCCCAGCGGCGCATCCTGGGGCGGGTATTCCGTGACACTGCGTGACTTGCGGTGATAGTGCAAGACCGGCGGATGCCCCGCCGAAGCGAAGTGAATCTGGTTTTCCGTGTTGCTTTGAAGGACTGCGACAGTCACGAACATATTGGACGGCTTCAGCGGAAAAAGCGCTCGGTGAACTCCGTTTAGCGCCTGCGCCGGAGAATCGCCTTCCTGCAGGCGTGTGCGCATGGCGGTTTTGAACATGGCCATCAATACGCCGGAGGACACGCCATGGCCGGAAACGTCGGCAATGTATCCGGTCCACTTGTCCTGAGTTTCCGTAACATCAACCAGATCTCCTCCCACTTCGCCGCTAGGTTGAGAACGTCCATAGAATTCGAATTGGCCAATCCGTTCCTTGATCTCAGGAACCAGGGAAGCGTGGATTTCGCCAGCGAGCGTAACTTCCGTTCGAACGCGGAAGTAGCTTTCACCGAGACGCCGAACGAAAACAATGAGCAGGAGATATCCCACGATAATGGAGAAGATTCCGCCAATACCCAGCCAAATCAGCTGATGCTGAAGCGCGCCAGGTTGCCCGGCGAGGCTTCTCGGCGCACCTTGAAGCCGGTGCCGCCAATACTCAACGACAAACTGCAGTACGCCTAACACCGCGAAACCCCAGTATCTTCTCGTAATCCCGGAGGCGGCGTAGCCAACGGCGAATGTTCCAGAGAGGGCGACAGCCAGCAACACTTGTCGGGTGGTGTGCTCAACGACGTCCATTTGTTGGGTGACGAAACCCATTGTGGCGAACAAAAAAAACACGACCGCAGCGCCCAAGAGGCGGGACCTCGTGGGTACGGCAGACCAGAACCCAATTGGAGCAGGTCGCGAGAAGATGTTTCGGTATCGGGAAATTTCTACCCTCCAACAGCGCTACACCATTTCAGTGCCCCACAAGTCGTGCAGGTGAACAATTCCTTCCAGGTTGCGGTTTGCGTCCACAACCGCCAACGAGGTAATTTTGCGTTCCTCCATGACTGCAAGGGCTGTCGCGGCGAATTCCTGTCGAGAAATTGTTTTTGGATCACGAGTCATACATTCACCCGCGGTGAGATCTAGAGCATCCTTGCCGCGTTTTTCCAGCAGGCGGCGAAGATCGCCGTCGCTCACAATACCCAGCAGGCGATCGCCATCTACCACCGTCGTCACCCCCAACTTCTTGCGCGACATTTCGTAGATCACGTCGGGCATTCTGGTCTGTGCAGTGACTTTTGGAATGGCGTCGCCCAAGTGCATCAGCGTCTCGACTCGCGCCAGGCGCTTGCCGAGTTTGCCTCCAGGGTGGAGATTGGCAAAGTCTTCTTCTTTGAATCCTTTCTTTTCGGCAAGCGCGACTGCGAGAGCATCGCCCAGCGCCAGCATTGCTGTCGTGGAAGCCGTTGGGGCGAGCCCCAGTGTGCAGGCCTCTTCGGCGACGGCGCAGCTGAGAGAAACCTCGGCGGCGGAAGCGAGGGTCGATTGCTTTTCGCCTGCACGGGCATTGGCGGGCGAAGGTGTCCGCCCCGCACTCACACCATCATCGCAGGTGATCGCGATAAGCGGAAGTTGGAGGCGCTTGATCGTTGCCAACAGTTGCAGGATTTCCTCGGTCTCGCCGCTTGCCGAAAGCGCGACCACAACGTCGCCCCTTGCCAGCATCCCGAGGTCGCCGTGCAGCGCCTCGACAGGATGCATAAAAACCGCAGGCGTTCCTGTGGAGCTGAGAGTCGCGGCAATCTTGCGAGCGATCAGGCCGCTCTTGCCCATGCCGGTTACAACCACCCGTCCTGAACAGGCGTGGAGCAATTCAATGCCACCATTGAAATCCTCCGCCATCGGCCCGCCAAGGCGGTCAGCGAGATCCTGTAGAGCTCGGGCCTCTATACGGACAACTTTTTCCCCGATGCGGTGCATGGAAAAAGGATGGTAGCAGGAAATAGGAGAACGTGATTAGGGGCTAGTAGCCAGTTGTTTAGTAGCTAGTAGTTAGCTCTCATCCCGCGACTGGTGAATTACTAGCCGCTGATAACTAATCACTAGCCACTGCTTTACTGGTCCCTCGCCGTCGCTGGGCTTCGCTCTCCAATGTATTCACCAACGACCTTCTTCCACTTGCCCTGTGCTTTGAGGATGAATTCGATTGCATCGCGCAATGCGCCATCACCGCCACCGTGTTTGGTGACATAATGAGCGTCCCGCTTGACTTCATCGCGTGCGTTTGCGACCGCGATGGCTAGGCCGCAATTCCACATCACCGGAAGATCAATGACGTCATCGCCCACAAAGCACGCTTCCGCAGCAGTGATCTGCTCCTTTTTCAGGATCTCCTTGAATGAACCGAGTTTGTCCTGAATTCCCTGATACACATGTTCGAGTTTGAGGTCACGAGCACGCAGGGCCACGGTTTCAGAAATGCGCTTCGTTATAAGGCCAGTTTTGATCCCCGCTAATCGCGCCAGGGAAATTGCGGTGCCATCGTGCGCGTGAAACCCTTTCGCCTCGACAATGCTGGAGCTCGACAGGCCGAACCCTCCACGGCCTTCATGTTGAGCGGCATGATTGCGGGTGGTTAGCTCGACGCCAGCGGGTGCGGGAAAAAAGAAAAGTTTGCCATCGGTAAGTACGCCGTCTACGTCGAAGAGAAGAAGGTTGATTTTCTTGGCGCGCGATTTGGGATCAGGCATGCGCGGATTGTAGCAAAAGAAGTCGGGGGCCCTTAGCTTCAAAAGCCAACGACCAACGACCAACAACCAACAGCCGCTCTCATGTATGCTTTGCCACCCAAAGCAAAATGGCGAAGATGATGATTGGAACCAGCGCCATCGCCACGTAGAGGACGATACGCCGTGTCATCGGCTGCTTTCTGACGCGCCAATTGGTTAGCTCTACGCGATCTGCGGCCACGCCGACTTGGTCTGGGTGCGCGAGGTCATGTGCAAATTCGCGGGCTGAGCCATATCTCTTCGCGGGGTCTCGTTCCATCGCGCGATAAATGATTTCCTGAAGCTCGGGCGAAATCGTTGGATCAATTTCCCGCGGCGGCACAGGATTATTCAGCAGGCGATCATTCATGATGGTGAATGCGTTCGGACCGGTGAACGGCACTTTGCCAGTCAGCATTTCGTACAGCATCACGCCCAGAGAGTAAATGTCGCTGCGGGCATCGCCACGCTTGCCCTTTACTTGTTCTGGCGAAATGTAGTCGGGAGTCCCCATGGTGGAGGAAAACTTCGCAAAGGTTAGGCGGCGCGAGCCAATGCTTGCGGCGATACCGAAGTCAATCAGTTTGATGTGATCGTTCGCGTCCACCATGATGTTCTCGGGTTTCAGGTCGCGGTGCACGACCCCGTGACCGTGAATGTACTCGAGCGCCGATGCGATCTGCGCGGCGATTTTCAACGCGCGTTCCGGCGGAAGCTTTTTCTCCTCGTTCAGCACTTGACGAAGCAGGCGGCCATCGGCCCATTCCATGGCCATGTACAGCCGGCTGTGATGGTCTTTCGGGAAAACTTTCATCACGCCAGGGTGGTCCAACTTCTCGCCAATTTCCTGTTCGCGGCGGAAGCGTTCATAGAACGCTGGATCGGCTTCCATCTCCGGATGGGGAATCTTGATGGCCACGGGCTTGCCGGTTATCTCGTCCGTGGCGCGGAAAATCGAGGCCATGCCGCTGCGAGCAGCCAGGCTTTCAATCAGATAATGGTCGAGCTTTTCGCCGGTGTGAAGTGAGGTCATGGATGGGGAGATGGCGTCGTCGAA